>Ga0265293_10009085_pt1 | contig 14433 bp, 17 predicted proteins | sample Munlanlewell138R_FD_192505 | JGI IMG/M metagenome (GOLD analysis project Ga0265293, IMG submission 192505) | Leachate microbial communities from a municipal landfill in Southern Ontario, Canada - Leachate well 138R | ecosystem: Engineered > Solid waste > Landfill > Unclassified | place: Canada...
ACATCAACCTGACCGGCGATTACCTCTGGCGCAGCAGCGCCAAGATCGGCGCGGGCAAGTTCAGGCCGCTACGACCGTTGCAACCGGCTTAGCGTGCTTTATTTTCCGTTTTCTGAGGCGACCCCATGTATGCCCCGACTCTTCTTGATGGTCGAGACGCAAACTAAAGCATGTAGTCGTGTGGTGGTTGACAGCTTGAGGTACACATGCCATCATTTATTATAAATAAATGATGTTTATTATACCTAAACGGAGAACGCAATGGATCATGTCAGTCCCTGGGCTACTGCCCCTAAGCTTCCGTCTACGCACTATGTAGATAACCGAATCTATACGGATCCGGTGATTTTCGAGGAAGAGCGAGAGAAAATCCTGGCTGCAACGTGGCGGCTTGTCTGTCACGAATCGGAACTGCCAGAACCCGGCGACTACCGGGCGAAGGAAATCGCCGGGGTACCGGTTGTCATCCTGCGCAGCGAGGACCGGTCGATTATGGCGTTCTTTAACGTTTGCCCACACCGGGGCGCGCGCCTAGTGCGCGACGAGCGTGGAAATGCGAAGAAGGGCCTGCAGTGCCTTTATCATCTATGGACGTTTGCGCTCGACGGTAAGTGCACAAGCATCACCCGAAGCAAGGGATATGACGGCTGCAGTCTGAAAAAAGACGACGTTGGACTGCGCTCTGTCCGAACGGAAATCTTCTGCGGCATGGTGTTCGTTTGCCTGAAGGACGACGTGCCACCACTCGAGCAATTCTTGGGTGGTATGGCGGACCATATGAAGACCCACCTTGGCCAGGAAGAGCTTGAGGTATTCCATTACCATCGCGCGATCATCAATACGAACTGGAAGCTCTTCGTAGACAACAACTCCGAGCTCTATCATGAATTCCTGCATGTGCTGAACCGGCGCACCGCCGTCGCACACAAGAGCTATCACGAACGCAATTGGTTGCTTTACCAGAATTCCCACAACATCATTCAGCAGGGTGTAATTCACTACGACAGTTACGGGCTGGGGGAGCGGAGCGAGGGCGCATTGCCGGGAATGCAGCCGAACGGCATGGTCGTCATGCTGCTGTTTCCTGACGTGATGCTCAATATTCGCGCGACCGTGATGCGTATAGACACAATGACGCCACTCGCACCCGGCAAGACCCTCGTCGAATGGCGCGGCGTAGGGCTCAAGTCCGATACACCGGACGTCCGCGCAATGCGGATCCAGCACCACAATGAGGTATGGGGACCGGCCGGTCGCAATCTCCCAGAGGATATCGCCGCCGTCGAAACGCAGTGGGAGACCATGGTCCAGGGTGGATCGCGATACAGCCTCTTTGCCAGGGAAGAAGGGCTGAAACCGCAGGACGATGCCAACCTCCGCGCCTTCTATCAGGAATGGGGTCGGTGCCTTGGACGCGCGCCGAATGATCCGTTCAGGCACGGTAATGTGGATACCGATGTTTCTCATTCAATAAAGGAGATCACCAATGTCTGACGTCGCAAGCCAACTCTTCGAGCGTGAAGCGATACGCGAGCTGATTGCGCGCGTGGGGCGGCTGCTTGACACTAAGGATTTTGCTGCCGTCATCGCTTCCTTTGCAGAACCGGGGAGCTATGTGTTGCGCGCATACAGTCCCGAGATTGGCAAGGAAATGATTTGGATGTCGGTTAAACGCGCCGAGCTTCTACGCCTGTTGAAGGAGTCGGCGGAACATGTGCATGACCTGGCCGACCGGACGCATCAGATCACTGTGGATCAAATCAGCCTCGAAAAAGGCGAGGCATTGGCGCGGTCGACCTTTTCAGTGTTCCGTACTGACATGAAGGGACAGAGCGACCTGTTCGCCGTGGGCCACTATGAGGATCGGCTCGTGAAAAACGGAGACACCTGGCTCATCGACAGCCGGACAGTACGGCTCCATACGCGCATGTTCACAGTGCCAACCCCCTTGCCGCTTTAACGAGATAACTGATGAATACGCAACCGATCAAGCTATGTGCCAGGACCGACATTCCGGAGGGTGAGATGATCGAAATGTCCGTCCCGGGCACTGACAACAGCCTGCTCTTGGTCTCTACCAAAGGAGCAATCCGTGCCTTCCAGAACAAGTGTCCACATATGGACATCCCGCTTTGCCAAGGCGCCTTTGATGGTGAAGTAATCACTTGTACAGAACATCTTTGGCAGTTCGACGCACAGACGGGCGCCGGGATTGAACCCGAGGACGCAAAACTGCAACAGTATCCTGTGAGCGTCATCGGCGACGAGGTGTTCGTCGAACTCCCGGAAGCGGCCGAGTAATTGCCTGGTCTTGCCGGATAGAACCAGCAAGACCAGGCAATAAAGGCGGATATCGCCCATTTCTTTCCGCACTAGTGGAATCCTCATCACCAACTGCCGGACTCTCGACTAATGACCATGCCTCATCGAATCCATTTTGACGCCGCCAACGGCTTCGACGCTGCAACGGACGAACCGCTCCTGATTTCAGGCCTGCGGGCAGGCTATGCGCTTCCGTATGAATGCGCGACAGGAACTTGTGGCTCATGCCGTACCCAGATCATTGAAGGTGCTGTCGTCGTCCGCTGGCCGGATGCGCCCGGGCTGCCCGAGACAAAGCGCCAAGAGGGCCATGTGCTCCTGTGCCAGGCATTACCACAGAGTGACTGTAGATTGCCGGACGCGTTATGTAAATCGCGGGACGCGAGTCTACCCCCGGTCCGCATCGTGAAGGGCCGGGCAAGCGCGGAAACTGAGACGAGCGATATCGCACGCGTGATGGTTCAACTCGACGAGCCGATTACTTTCCTCGCCGGCCAATACGCATTGTTTGAAGTGCCCGGCGTCACAGGATATCGCGCCTACTCGATGGCAAACACCGGCAATACGCTGACCTCCACTCTCGAGTTCTATATCCGCCGCGTCCCGGGTGGCGTGTCATCGCCAATTCTGCTCGGGGCGCGCGACATCCCCTTGCGCCTGGTGGTGCCGATGGGTCACGCATTCATCGATGCGACCGCACAGCGCGATATACTCTGCGTCGCCGGCGGTACCGGCCTCGCGCCTATCCTGTCGATTGCGCGCGATGCGCTATCCCGCGGCCTGCTTCGCAAGCAGCGTCTGGATATTTTTATCGGAGTAAGGACGCCCGCCGACATTTTCGCGACCGCGTCCCTCCAAGAGCTCATTGAGGCGGCTGGAGGGGCGGTGCGAGTTACCTGGGCCATTTCGGAAGCGGGCGAGTTCGCGGATTGGAAAGGCGAACGCGGCTATGTACATGAGGTGGTCGCCCGCAGTGCGGGAGACCTTTCTGCGCGCCAGGTCTATATGGGGGGGCCGCCCGCCATGATTGATGCCATGGTACGTTTGCTGCTCAAGTCACGGGTTAAGCGATCCCAGATTCGCTTCGACAAATTCGCTTAATCCTCACGGATCAGATGATGGGACAAGCATATGGAACAGGACAGCAAGGGCCAGGCAAAGGGCGCCCTCATGAAGTCGCTTGACAATGCATTGACGCTTCTTGAGCAATTTACCCCCGAGGCGCCGGCATTCGGGATCACGGAGCTCGCGACAAGGCTCGGCCTCAACAAAGCGACCGTTTTCAATATGCTCAAGACACTTGAAGCACACAGCCTGGTCGAGCAGCTTTCCGACACCAAGAAATATACCCTTGGTCACGGCATCATCGTGCTTGCGGGCACCAAACTGGCCCAAAGCGAGCTGTCCCATGTGGCAAGACCTCATCTGGCCCGGCTTTCCCATGAGACAAACGAAACAACCCATTTGGCGATCCTCCATCGCAACGAACTGCTCTACCTCGAAAAGATCGAGAGCAGCCAGCCGGTGCGCGTGGCGGCGCGCATAGGAGGAAGGGCGCCGCTGCATTGCACGGCAAACGGAAAGGTCCTGCTCGCCTTTCAGCCTAATGAAGTGATCGAAGAAGCGCTGCGCGCGCCCCGAGCCCGATACACGGAAAATACGATCGTCGACCCGGCCGTGCTTCGCAGTCAGCTTGCCGAGATCCGACAAGCCGGCTACTGCATCGAACGGGAAGAATTCATTGCCGACATCCGGGGCATCGCGGCGCCGGTCTTCGACTTCAACGGCACGGTTATTGCGGCAATTGCCGTCGTCGGACCGTCCGCACGGATTACAGAAGGGCAGATCGAAGCGCTTGTGCCACTCACCTTGCGAACAGCAGAATCGATTTCCCGTAGCCTTGGCCATAAACCGTATAAAGACGCTTGAAAGCGGATCTCGGACAGGACCTGCGTCACCGGCAGAGTCAGACCACGCGATTGATGGCGGCGACTTGCATCAGTCCCGTTTCGCTGGAGATGCCGGGGATTGCGCCGGCAGCCGCGCGTGAGTGTCGTGACTACCGGCATTCTGTTTATTTCATTAAGGCTTTAGCTTCTTCGAGCAGTTTTTTCCCGTCATAGCCTTTAGCAGTCACGTCCTTCACCCATTCGGCCACGACACCTTCAGAAGCCGCTTGCCAGCGTTGAACTTCCGCAGCCGGCACTGTGTAGAAGATATTCTTGCGATCCGCGGCGATCTTGCGTCCGGGCAGCCCGGACTCGGCGAACACCCTTCCTACCCAAGCCGACGCCTCGGGCCCGCTGTTTGCGTCGATAACCTTTTTCAAGTCGGGCGGCAGGCTGTTATACTTGGCCGGGTTCATTGCAAAGATGAATACCGAGTTTGAGATCTGGCCCGACGATGGATCCAGTTCGGTGTGGAACTGTGCGATTTCCTCCAACTTCAACGCGGGCGAAACTTCCCATGGGATCAACGCGCCATCAATCACTCCTTTGGCCAGTGATTCGGGGGTCTGCGGCAGCGGCATTGGCACTGGTGTCGCCCCGAGCGCTGTGAGCATCTTGGTCGACTGGCGTGTCGCCGCACGCACCTTGGCGCCCCTGAAGTCTTCGAGTGATTTGATTTGTTTCCTGGCTGTATGCAGCAAATTGCCGTCGTGCAGATGGAACAGGATCGGCTTCACGCCCTTGAATTCCTGCATCGCATTCTTCGTTGCGTAATGCCACAATGCCCGGCTGCCTTTTTCGGTTGACGTCACGATGAACGGCAACTCGAATGCTTCGGATACCGTGAAGCGCCCCGCCTGGTAGCCCGGCACCGTCCAGATGATGTCGGCTACGCCATCCTTGGCCTGGTCAAATAACTGTGCAGGTGTGCCACCGAGCTGCATCGCTGGGTAAATCTGACACTTCATCCTGTTGTTCGATTCCTTGGCGATCTTGTCGCACCATGGAACGATGAACTTCGCATGCGCAGTGGAGCTGGGCGGCAGGAAGTGATGCACTTTCAACGTCACCACGTCTTGAGCAATGGCCGTACCTGCCGTGAGGGCAAGCAACGAGATCTGCAGCACCGCTTTAAATATGGAAGCCAGGGTCAGATTCATATTCATCTCCAGAAGTTTGGTTTTTAGTTATAAGATCGAAGAAGCGCCTCCGGTTAGTTACCGAAAGTGCGCACAAGGTACAGCGTAATAATCGGAAAGAACACCAAAAGCAGGATGCGCAGAAGGTCGGAGACTAGGAATGGCATCACGCCCTTGAAAGTCTCCTTCAGTGGCACATCCTTGGCCAGGCTGTTAATGATGTAAATATTCATCCCGAGCGGCGGAGTCACCAGCCCGATCTCGACCACCATCAATGCAAGGATACCGAACCAGATCGACTTGTCGCCCTGCGACATACCCCAGAAGTCAAGGCCCATAACAACTGGGTAGAAGATTGGGATGGTCAGCAGGATCATTGCCAGCGAGTCCATCACGCAGCCGAGAAAAATATAGATCAGCAGGATGGCAAACATCACCGACAGGGGCGGCAGACCACTTTCCTTGACCCAATTGGCGAGTTCGGCCGGCATCTGCGTGACGACCAGACCGGAGTTGAGCATGTCGGCGCCCAGCAGCACCAGGAGAATAAGCGCTGTGACTTCGGCGGTGCCGAGCAGGCTTTTGACCAGGCCTTCCATGCGCATGCCGCCTGTGATGACTGCCAGTATCCCGCAACATGCAGCGCCGATCGACGCTGCTTCAGTAGGATTGGCCCATCCACCGTAAATGCCGATGATCACGACGAGGAACACGAGTACGATCGGTATAACGCCGACCAGCGAGCGCAAGGTTGCGGCGAACGGAACCTTGGGACCTGCCGGCCCGGCCGATGGGTTGAGCGTGATCACTATTCGGATCACCAGCATGTAACCGAGCATGGCAATAATGCCCGGGATGATCGCCGCCATGAATAGCTTGCCGATCGACTCCTGGGTCAGCACCGCATAAATTACTAGCGGCACGGACGGCGGGATCATGATGCCTAGCGTACCGCCCGCGGCGAGCGCACCGGTCGACAAGGCCCCTGAATAGTTATAGCGACGCAGTTCGGGCAGAGCGACCTGCCCCATGGTCGCTGCCGTGGCAAGCGACGAGCCGCAAATTGCGCCAAACGCAGCACTTGCCCCCACCGACGCCATGGCTACGCCGCCACGCCAGTGGCCGATGAAATTATTGACGCATCCGAAGAGTGCGCGGGAAAGACCGCCGTTGGTCGCGAACTGCCCCATGAGCATGAATAGCGGGATCACCGCCAAGTCATAATTGGAGAAGCGCGCGTAGGCAAGGTTCTTCAGCGAATTCAGCAGTGGCGACCATTCACCGCCAGTCATCACGACATAGCCGCCGGCGCCTACCAGGAACATCGCAATGCCGATATGGACTCGCAAGACCAGCAGCATCATCAGGATGGCGAACATGGTGAGGCCGATTGTCATCCCGCTCATTTCGACCCTCCGTTGTCGTTGCCTGCATTGAACAGCTGGAACGCATTATAGAAACCGGCCAGTGTCAACAGGATGAAGCTCGGTACAATGAATGCCAGCGCCGGCCATATCGGCCACCCCAGCATCATCGAAGTTTCGGCGGATTCGTAGAGCGACTCCGTTGCCGCCAAGGTGCGCCACGCGATGATAGCGGCAAATAGGCCCAGAAGAGAGTGGGCGATCGCGTCCAGGCGTGCCCTGGCTTGCGGTCGTATATTGATGGTGAAGAAGTCCACTCGCAGATGGCTGCGGTTCATTTCGCAGTAGGGCAGCAGTGTCGCCGACGCCACAGCCGTGCCCATCTGCAGCATCTCGATGTCGCCCGGCACTGGCATTGCAAACAATTTGCGCCCGACAATCGATACCAGCGACATTCCGACCAGCGCGAGGAAAAGGAGGCCGCCCGTCAAGGCAAACCCCTTGGAAAGCTGATATAGCGGCTGCCCAAATGGTCCGCGCGCCGACAGTTCCCTGTGACCTGCCGGATCATGCAAATTCACGATGTCTGCCTCTAGTTCCGCGTTTGCACTCGAGTGCATATTGTCTCCTCCCTGTTTCCTAACGAAAGCCGTCACAACGGCACAGCGGATATGCGGTCTTTACCTGGTCAAACCTGCCAGATAGACCATCGGTTGCCGAATGGCGTTCGCGTGACGCCCGTTCCATACAGGAAGCCGATCGCTACTGTCATGAGAAAGCGCCCCGTCATAAAAAATAGTCGACCTGATGTCTTGCTATGCGCAGGTCGCCGACGTGCTTCCTGGCCGCCAGATGCGCCGGATGCTGCTGGTAGGCCTGCAGTGCCTCAAGGCTTTCGAATTCCGATACCAGCACTACGTCGCATGCATAATCGACCGCGCTGAAGTCGAGGCCAACCTCTATTGTCAGCAGACCCGGAATCTGCCCTCGCAGCGCCTCAAACGTTTCTTTCAGTGTGCGCATGTTGGCACGATGCGTGGCGCTGCTGCGCTCACCGCGCACATCCCACATAACGATATGGCGAACTATCACGGCAGCACAATCAAGTAGTCAGATCCAGAATAGAGCGCATGGGTAGTTACAACCACGGCCGTGGCGCCGTCTCCGTCAAGACTTCCAAAGATCTCAATCATCATGCCATTGTCAAGTCGAATATGTTTTCATATGGTTGCAGAAAAACTCAGGCGACTGGCGGGAAGCCCGCGCGTTGCGGCCACAGATTCTGAAATGGGCGAATAGAAACCGACTCGAACAATCCGGCTTTGGCAAAAGGCTCGTCGTCCAACCACGTCTGGGCTTCGACGCGATCGGCAAAGTCGATCACCAGGAGGCTGCCCTGCATGGTGACGCCATCGTCAGAAAGCAGCGGTCCCGCGAACGCGATCTGCTCGGCGACATTGGCGAGATATGTCTTGTGCTGCGGCCGGAGCTGCTGGCGCAATGCCAGCGAATCGGGCTTGTCGATACTAAAGAAACAAAACAGCAATTGGTCCTCCTTGACAGTTGGTTCGTTTGCCATTTGCGCCATCTTCCACTGTCGCATATTGGTATCTATCTTTCGGACAGTTCTTTCCCTGATAGCCAGTGCGGCACAGAATCAGAAATGCGAGGATGGCCTCGTCCAGCGTGTGAGGCGCATGAAAATGACATGGTCACGGCCGCTTGCCGTGATACGCGTCTTCGAGCAATGCGCGTATGGCCGCTTTTTCGATGGGGCGTGGGTTCGCATACGCGTTTTGCGTAGCGATCTCGGCGCACCAATCCAGTTGGCCCTCCGGCATGCCGATATCTTTCAATGCGGTCGGCGCGCCCAGGGATGCAGCCAGGTCGAACATGCCGCGCGCAGCGTCTCCTACCCCCAATGCTCTGGCAATGCGATCAATTGCTTCGGGAACGGCCGGTGCGTTGTACGCAAGGGCATGCGGCAGCACGACCGTATGGGTTTCCGCATGCGGCAGGTTGTAAGTTCCACCCAGGGTGTGGCAAAGCTTGTGTTGCAATGCCATGCCCACATTCCCAAGCACGGCGCCGCACAGCCACGCGCCATACAGGCATTTGCTGCGCGCGGCAATATCTCCCGGGCTGGAGACGATTTTCGGCAAGCCCTGCGCGAGCGCCCGAATGCCCTCCTCGGCAAACAGTGACATGATCGGATTGGCATCCTGGGCATACAGTCCTTCGGCGGCGTGCGCCATAGCATTTATGCCGCTAGTCACGGACAGTTGCGTTGGCAATCCTAGCGTCAGCTCCGGGTCGTAGATCACGGTTTTCGGCAACACGCGGATATCGCGCCCGGTTTTTTTCAGGCCAGCCTCGGTGATGCCATATATTGGCGTCATTTCGCTGCCTGCATAGGTGGTGGGGATGGCCAGAATGGGCAGCGCCGATTCCAACGCGATTGCCTTCCCAAGACCGGTGGTCGAACCGCCGCCAATAGCGATCGCGCAATCTGCGTGCAGCTGCCGTGCAACGTCGCGAGCCTCCCTGGCCGTTTCGATTGGAACATGCATAACCGCACGGTCGAAAATGCCAGCACAATGTTCGCCGATCAATTCGGCAACCTGTTCGGCGCTGCGACGCTGCTCTGGCGTGGACAGTACGAGCGCACGCCGGGCACCGAGCGCTTCAATTTCGCGGGTCAGGTAACTTAGGCTTCCTACGCCAAAAACGACGCGCGAAGCCTGACTGTTGTAGACAAAAGGCTGCATGCTCATTTTTCGTTGGAAATCGGGTTCAAGACGAAGTCAAAATCAAGAGTAAAGAATGGCACGTCCATCCGGGTGTCATCCGGCGCAGTCCCTGGTTCATGCCGTACCCAGTCTGCGACCAGGGAGGACCGTACGCCAAATACCGCATCGGAATCGAGATACTGGTCGCCATTGCGGAAAACATGGGTGATCAAGGTCTCATAGCCGGCCGCCTTGATCAAAAAATGCAGGTGCGCAGGCCGCCACGGATGGCGGCCCAACGTGTCGAGCATGCGGCCTACAGGGCCGTCATGTGGGATCGGATATGCTTCGGCGACGATGGTGCGGAAATGGAATTTTCCATCTGGCCCGGCATGCAACGTCGCCCGAGCGCGATGCGCTTCCTGATTCGCATACTGGACGTCATAGAAGCCGTCTGCATCAGCCTGCCAGACCTCCAATCTGGCGTTTGGGATCGCCTTGCCATTGATGTCCCGAACCGTGCCCCGAACGAAGCAAGGCTCACCTTTTGCACCATTGGCAATGTCATCGCCAAGTGCATATTCAGGCGAATCCTCCACATGGAATGGCCCGAATACGGTCGACTCTGTGCAGCCTTCCGGCTTGCGATTGTTCTGTGCCGTGACCAGCATCGAGAGACCGAGTGTATCGGAAAGGAGGATAAACTCCTGGCGCTTGTCGGAGCACATGTGTCCGGTCTCGGTAAGGAACTGGATTCCGGCGAACCATTCGGCCTCGGTCAATTTGACCTCGCGCGCAAAAGAGTGAAGATGCTGGACAAGGCTGGTCATAATTTGCCTGAAACGCTCGTTCGGCATCTCGGCATGGCGCGCGAGCACAGCTTGGGTGATCGTGTCTTCGTTCAGATTGCGCATAGTCTCCGCCTTCTCTATGTTGTTTTTTGTTGTGGGGATAGTATAGGCCCGCAAAAAATAAAAAAGAACAGAAAATCTGGAAATCTCTTTTTCACTGAATGAAAAACTGGAGTGGGCGATGGACCGTTGGACCGAATTTGAATTGTTTGTGCAAACAGCGGAATTAGGCAGCCTGTCAAAAGCCGCCGAGCAGCTGGACATGTCCAATGCGACAGCTAGTCGCTGCTTGGCCTCACTGGAAAAACGTCTTGCTGCCCGCCTGATCGAACGCAATACCCGGCGCTTGGCGCTGACCGAAATTGGAGAGAGTTTTTACCGGCGTTGTAAAAGCATACTGGCCGAAATGAAGGAAGCCGAAGCAATGGTCAATGCGACAACGTTCGATCCATCGGGCACGTTGCGAATTACAGCCTCACTGTCTTTTTGCATGAAGCACATCACCCCGTTGCTGCCGGAATTCACGCGCATGTACCCAAATATCGATGTCCAAATAGTCGCGGCCAACCGTTACTTCGACTTGATTGATAATGGCATCGATGTGGCGATCCGCACTAAGGAATACGAATCCGATTCCGACATAACAGTGCGCAAATTAGCGCAGACGCGCCGCGTCTTGGCGGCGTCGCCATCCTATCTCGTCAAGAACGGCACTCCGCAGACGATTGAGGATCTAGCGCACCATAAGTTGCTGCTTTACACGTACGCTAATAAACCGAACGAGTTGCATTTCACACGCGATAACAAAACGCAGATCATCAAGGTCCGAAGCTTGCTCGAGGCCAACGATGGGCAGATTTTGCGGACAGCAGCCTTGGAGGGACTCGGCATCCTCATTCAGCCCAACTACATAATCTATGACGATGTGGTCGCCGGCCGACTGATTCCAATACTTGAAGAATGGGACCTGCCTAAACTCTCCATCAACATCGCATATCAGAGGCGCAAGAATTTGCCGGCCAGAGTGCGTGCGTTTATCGATTTCCTCATCCGGCATTTTCGTGAAAAGGGCCATGAACGGAAATGGACCAGGTAGACCCAATGCTCTGTCGAGCAGACCGATCAATAAATAACACTAAAGGTCTTCACTGTTGCTAAGTGCCTGATCAGTATCTTCTCAACAAGAGGGCGATGAAGGCAAGGACGACGAACTGTAGACTGGTATGCAGCTTGCGCTCGCAGTTCTTCCAGAGCCGTCGGCACGGCATTGTCACGGTAACGATTGAAGCTGGTAAAGTCGATCGATGCAGACATCCAAGCCCCTTTACCACCGCCATCGTTTTCCAGACGCCGTCATCAGTCGCGCGGTGCGCTGGTATTTCCGATTTCAGTTGAGCTTGAGGGATATCGAAGAGCTGCTCTTCGAGCGCGGCGTGGTCGTCAGCTACGAAACGATCCGGCGGTGGTGTGACAAGTTCGGCGCGCACTTTACCCATCGGGTAAAGCAGGCCAGGCCTGCTCCCGGCGCAACGTGGCATCTCGACGAGGTCTTCGTCAATGTCGGCGGTGAGCCTTATCTGCTGTGGCGCGCCATCGACCAGCATGGTGCTGAGCTCGATATCCTGCTGCAGAAACGCCGCGACAAGGCGGCAGCCAAGCGCTTCTTCCAGCGTCTGCTGGCCCAATATCCAAATGGCCCGCGTAAGATCGTCACCGACCAGCTACGCAGCTATCCGGCGGCGAAAGTCGAGATTCCCGAACTGGCTGACGTCAAGCATGTGTTCGTCAAAGCTGCAGCCCGGGTCAACAACCGGGCCGAGAATAGTCATCAGCCAACACGCGAACGCGAACGGCGCATGAAAGGCTTTCGCTCGCCAGGACGAACGCAAACATTCCTGTCCAGCTTCGGACCGATCCGACAGCATTTCGCCATCAAGCGCCACCAACTCGGCGCTGTGCGCTATCGTAATCAACTCGCCAGACGCTTCGCTATCTGGCATCTCGTCACTGGCGTTACCCAAAATCCGTCTACCGCAGTCTGAGCACCATTTCACCAGCTCTCACTTCGCCAATACGGCGTTAAGTTGACAAGGCCGTGGTAAACTGGCCAATTGAGTCGGCCTCGTCCTGGCTGCGCGAGTGGCTGCGTTGATCCGCATCGATGCTGTGTGGCTGGCTACTGAGCCGATCAACCGCGCACCACCGTTCCGAATGGGTCTCATAGGCACGGCAACAGTCAAATCACCTTCGCGGTGCTCGACGGCTCGTGGGCTGACCTGGTGAGCATAGACGGTAGAGGAGCCAAAGCATGAGCGCCGTTGACAACGTGTTTCAACCGATGAAGTTCGCCATGAATGTGCTGCCCGGCACAATGCTGGCCGGCGTGGTGGCCATGGCCGCCACCCTGGTTTCGACCCTGCACGGTGGTCCGCAGCTGCTCTACGCACTGTTTTTCGGCGTCGCTTTTCATTACCTGAGCGCAGACCCCAAAGCCAAGCCCGGCATTGAGTTCTGCTCGCGCAACGTGTTGCGTCTAGGCGTGGGCTTGCTCGGCGCGCGCATCACCGCCACGCAGATCGCTGGTCTGGGCTGGTCGACTGCGGCGATCGTGATCGTTGCGGTGGCCTCCACTATGCTGCTGGGGTATTTTCTGGGCAAACGTCTGGGACTGAACCCAGCCCGAGGCGTGCTCTCTGGTGGTTCGGTGGCAATATGCGGCGCCTCGGCGGCCTTAGCGATCTCGTCGGTGTTGCCGCATAACAAGGAAAGCGAACGCTTCACCCTGACCGTGGTGGTGACGGTGACGGTGCTGTCCACCGTGGCCATGGTTTTCTACCCGCTGATTGCAGTCGCACTCAAACTGCCGCCCGAACTGGCGGGTCTGTTCCTGGGTGGCACCATCCACGACGTGGCCCAGGTGGTCGGCGCGGGCTACACCATCGACCATCCAACCGGTGACTACGCGACCATCGTCAAGCTGTTCCGCGTCGCCATGTTGGCGGTGGTGGTGGTGGTGGTCTCGACCATGTTCAAGACTGAGCGAGAGCAGCTTGAGCATGACAGGTCAGCAGCCGGCGGTCTGACTGCCATCAAAAAGCAGCCTCTGGTGCCGTGGTTCCTCTGGGTGTTCGTTTTCTTGGTGGGGATCAACTCGCTTGGTTTCGTACCGACCGAGGTGGGCAAGGGGATGAACGATCTCTCACGCCTGTGTCTGGTGGTGGCTATTTCCGCGCTGGGCATCAAGACCTCATTCCAGGAACTGGCCAAATCCGGCTGGAAACCGTTTACCCTGTTGGTGGTTGAAACTGTCTGGATGGCAGCCTTTGTGCTGCTGGCGATCTACGCTCGCGAGCAGGGGCATTTCTGAAGGGTCACTCGCTCAAATCGGGGCGAGCGCTTGGGAGCAACTTCCCTCGCGATACTTTTGGTCTTGGCGCTGAAGCCGAACGCCTTCGTGCGCCAGATTCGCGCTAAAGCCTTGCAAGGTGGCTCGGCCACATTGAGCGCTTCAACGACACGTTGTGGCGGTCAAGTCTTTTCAGACACTTCAATAGGTTTTTTAATTGCCGATTGATGCTCGAAAGCAATGGGTGACAAGTTACCCAGTGTTGAATGCAAGCGCTGTGCGTTGTAAAAATTCACAATGTAGTCCGCCACGTCTTGTGTGGCCTCGGCATGGTTGGCGTAATCTTTTTGCCAAACGCGCTCTGTCTTCAAATTCAGAAAGAAGGTAAGCACCCGGCGAATACACCTTGACGCGGTCGACGTGGCGGTACTGAACTGCAGTTACGAGGGAAGTGGCTGCCAGCGATGAGGCAGTAGTTCTGTGATCTGATTGTTCTTGTGCGTGGGCAGGCGCTGCAGCACATCTTTCAGATAGGCATACGGGTCATGCCCATTGAGCTTGGCACTCTGAATCAGGCTCATGACCGCAGCCGCACGCTGGCCAGCTCTGGGGTCTCCTCGTTTTCAGTGCAATAAGTGACGGTACGAAAAGCTAGCACTGGCGCGGAGGTGGTGTTGGTAGATCGTTGATTTCATTGACTTTCCTGTTCACTTTCAAATCTGCGATTCGTGGC
>Ga0265293_10009086_pt1 | contig 14433 bp, 12 predicted proteins | sample Munlanlewell138R_FD_192505 | JGI IMG/M metagenome (GOLD analysis project Ga0265293, IMG submission 192505) | Leachate microbial communities from a municipal landfill in Southern Ontario, Canada - Leachate well 138R | ecosystem: Engineered > Solid waste > Landfill > Unclassified | place: Canada...
TCGGGGGAGAGCGCGGCGGCCAGACAGGCGGCGGCCAGGGGTTCCGCCTGGGCCGATTTTCGAACGTGCAGGGTGGCGAAAATGATCTTCATGCGTTACGGTTTCCCCATGGAGAGCCTGGACCAGCTGCCGCCGCTATCTACGGAAGAAGGTGCTCTGTTGCCGCAGCGCCGGAGCCTCCCGGAAAGCTCGGGATCTTTGCCCGGAGACGCCTAAGATTTCGCTCTGACCTTGATTTTCGGCTTGCCTCCGTCCATTTCGACCCGGAACTCCACAGCCCGGTCGCCGAACTTTTCCCGGATTTTTTCTCGCTGCTGTTCGAGAAAGCGGGCGACTTTTTCCCGCTCCGGCCCCGGCCCTTGCAGATTGCTGCTCTGATGCGCCCGCAGCAGATCGCGATGGACCGCATCGACCTCATTGGTCGGCGATGCGGCGGCGGACGGCGCTTTCGCCGCCGTGCTGGTATGCCGAACATAGCGCCCCTCATCCATCAGCCGCAGAATACGGTCCCAATGACCCGAATAGCTGTGAAAGCGGGTGGCGAGGTTCTGGTAGCGAAAGCGCAAGTTCGATTGTATGATGCGCCGGTTGGTGAAGCGGCGCAGGCGGATGGTCAAATCCTGCCGCATCTTGACCGGTTCTCTTTTTTCCACGCCGGCGAAATACTGCTCGTAAACAATCTCCAGCTCTTTCATCTGCTGTTCAATGTTGCCCAGTTCGCGGGCGATATCGTTACGATCATCCATGGCGCCTCCCGAATTTGCGACTATACTGAATTCCTTCTTCCTTTGCAAAGGATTTACCGGTCCGGCCGGCCAAACTCCTTGACTCCGATCCGCCTTGCCGTATAATGAAAACCCTTGTCAATCCCCATCTTTTGGATCCTTCCCATGAAAAATCAACGTTTGTCCTGCATTATCCTTGCCGCCGGCAAGGGGACGCGCATGAAGTCGAGTTTACCAAAGGTTCTGCACCCCGTCGCCGGCCGACCGATGGCCAGCTATCCGGTGCGCCTGGCCCGAGAACTCGGGGCCGCTCCGGTGGTCCTGGTGGTCGGCCACCAGGCCGCGGCCGTCGAGCAGGCCGTTGCCGGCGAGGAAGTCGTTTTCGCCCGGCAGGAAGAGCAGTTGGGAACGGGCCATGCACTGCTCTGCGCCGAGCCGTTTCTGCCGGACTTCCACGGCACCCTGCTCCTGCTGTGCGGCGATGTGCCGCTGTTGCGGCGCGAAACGCTGGAGCGCCTTCTCGCCTGCCACGCCGAACGGCGGGCGACGGTAACGGTGCTGACCGCCACGCTGGAGAACCCGCACGGTTATGGTCGCATCGTCCGCGACGGGGCGGAGGTGCGGCGCATCGTCGAGGAAAAGGACGCCTCGCCCGCCGAGCGGCGGATCGGGGAAATCAACACCGGCATTTACGCCTTCGAAGCCCCCTTCGTGTTCGAAGCGCTGCGCGGGGTGGACCGCAACAATGCCCAGGGTGAATATTACCTCACCGATGTGGTGGCCGCCGCCTGCGCCGCCGGCCGCCGGGTCGCCGCCGTCGCGGCCACCGAGGTCGAAGAAACGATGGGGATCAACGACCGGGTGCAGCTGGCGCAGGCGAATGCCGTGCTGCGTCGGCGCATCAACGAGCAACTGATGCGCCGGGGCGTAACCCTGATCGACCCGGCGACCGCCTACATCGATCCGGACGTCGAGATCGGCGAGGACACCGTGATTCACCCCGGTGCGCATCTGCGCGGCGGCACCCGGCTCGGCCGCAATTGCATCGTCGAGCCCGGGGTTGTCGTCACCGATTGCACCATCGGTGACGCTGTCCACCTCAAGGCCGGTTCGGTCCTGGCCGAGGCGCGGTTGGGCGACCGCTGCGCCATCGGTCCAATGGCGCACCTGCGGCCGGGAACGGTTCTCGCCGGCAACAACAAGCTCGGCAATTTCGTCGAGACGAAAAAAGCGATTCTCGGCGAGAAGTCGCAAGCCAGCCATCTGACCTATCTCGGCGACACCGAGATCGGCAAAAACGTCAACATCGGCTGCGGCACCATCACCTGCAACTACGACGGCGTCAACAAACACCGGACGCTGATCGAGGACGACGTTTTCGTCGGCAGCGACACCCAGTTCGTCGCGCCGGTGCGCATCGGCCGCGGCAGCCTGATCGCCGCCGGCTCCACCATCACCAAAGATGTCCCCCCCGATTCCCTTGCCCTGGCGCGCACCCCGCAGGTGAACAAAGAGGGGTGGAAACTTAAAAAGGGTGATGGGTAACAAGTGACGGGTAACGGGTGGAAACCAACCCGGAACCGCCGTCGCTTACACGTCACTCGTCACTCGTCACAAAAAGGAATTTCTTATGTGCGGCATTGTCGGTTATTTCGGTGGGCAGGACGCCACTCCCATTATCCTTGAGGGCCTGCGCCGGCTTGAATACCGGGGCTACGATTCGGCGGGAATCGCCACCCTGGACGGCGGCAAAATACAGATCCGCCGCGCCCAGGGCAAACTGGTCAATCTGGAAACGCTGCTGCGGGAGCGTCCGGTGCGGGGCTGCCGGGGCATCGGCCATACCCGCTGGGCCACCCACGGCCGCCCGTCGGAAACCAATGCGCATCCCCACAACGCCGGCGGCATCGTTGTCGTACACAACGGCATTATCGAAAACTATCTTTCGCTCAAGGAGCGGTTAAAGCAGAGCGGCCACGCTTTTCGCTCGGAGACCGACACCGAAATCATCGCCCATCTCATTGAGCACCACCTCAAAAGCACCGGCGATTTCGAAAGCGCCGTGCGGCAGGCGCTGAAAGAGGTGCGCGGCGCCTACGCCGTCGCCGTCCTCTGCGAACAGGAGCCGGGCAAGCTGATTGCCGCCAAGCTTGGCTCGCCGCTGGTGATCGGTCAGGGGGAGGGTCAATTCTTCCTCGCCTCCGATGTCCCCGCCATGCTCTCGCACACCCGCGAAATGATCTTTCTCGACGACGGCGAATTCGTCGTCTTTGCCGACGGTGCGGTGCACATTTCCGATCTGGAGGGCAATCCCCGGCAGAAAACGCCGAAAACCATCACCTGGAGCCCGCTGATGGCGGAGAAGGGCGGTTATCGCCATTTCATGCTCAAGGAAATCTACGAGCAGCCGCGGGCCATCGCCGACACCCTGGCCGGGCGCATCATGGAGGACGAAGGCAATATCCACCTGGAAGGGCTCAACCTCGACGATGAGCAGCTGCGGCAGGTGAAGAAAATCTTCATCGTCGCCTGCGGCACCTCCTGGCACGCCGCCCTGGTCGGCAAATTCCTCATGGAGAAGATCGTCCGGGTGCCGGTGGAAGTCGATATCGCCAGCGAATTCCGCTACCGTGATCCGATCGTGACCGACGAAACCCTCACCGTGCTCATCAGCCAGAGCGGCGAGACCGCCGACACCCTGGCGGCGCTGCGCGAGGCCAGGGGGAAAAACGGCAAGACGGTCGCCATCTGCAATGCGGTGGAATCCTCCATCGCCCGGGAAAGCGACGGGGTGATCTACACCCACGCCGGACCGGAGATCGGCGTCGCCTCCACCAAGGCCTTCACCACCCAACTGGCGGCGCTTTATCTGTTCACCCTGCGGCTGGGGCTGGCGCGGCAGACCGTCTCCCCCGAGGGCTGTCGGGACATGATCAAGGATCTGGTGCAATTGCCGCGAAAAATGGAAGAGATTCTCGAACTCGACGCCGCCATCGAGGAGGTCGCCCGCGCCTACATGGGCGCGCAGGATTTCCTCTACCTGGGGCGCGGCAACCAGTATCCCATCGCCCTCGAAGGGGCGCTGAAATTGAAGGAAATCTCCTACATCCACGCCGAGGGCTACCCGGCGGGGGAGATGAAACACGGCCCCATCGCCCTGATCGACGAAAAGATGCCGGTGGTGATCATCGCGCCGCACAACGACACCTTTGAGAAGGTGGTCTCCAATATGGAGGAAGTGCGCGCCCGCGGCGGCCGGGTCATCGCCCTGGCCGACCAGGTCGACGGCGACCTGCGGGACACGGCCGATGCGGTGTTCCAGATACCCAGCACCGCCGACGATCTGATGCCGATCCTCACCGCCATTCCCCTGCAGCTCCTCGCCTATCATATCGCCGTGCTCAAGGGAACCGACGTCGATCAGCCGCGCAACCTGGCCAAAAGCGTCACGGTGGAATAAGGCCGGCCATATCATGGCCGATGGTATTGCCATCGGCTGAGCAAACGACAAAAGGGCGGCCAACCGGGCCGCCCTTTTTGTCGTTGCGCTGAGCAAGCGTTCAAGGTCGCTACAGCATCGCGAACATCTTTTGCAGGGCCTCTTCGTAGCCCCCGGTCCACTGCTCGATCGTTCCACGATTTACCGCCTTTACGCCCATGGCGCCGAGGGGTTTTCTGCCTTGCACGTCAATGCGCCGAAAGTAAATTTTTTGTCCCTTGCGGTCCCAGAAAGAAACCACATTCTTGCTCACCGCTTTGGTGATCGGAATCATTCCGCCGGTTCTGGCGGTCCACTCGGAAAAGACCAGCACCACGGCATCGACGCCGAGGGCCGCGCAGAGTTCCCGCGCCTTTTCCGGGGTGACATCCCCCTTCTTGAAGCCGGCCCCGAAGATCGGCATCCCCTTGCCTTGGGCCACCGGGGCGTAAATGGCCGCCCGGGTGTCTACGGCGGCTTTTCGGTATTTGGCGTCGGTGATAAAAGTATTCACCTTTTTCACCTGCCAATGTTTCGCCAGCTCTTGCTCGGTAATGGAGAGCATCTTGCCGGTGGCATCCTGCATCAGGCTGCCGACGGATTCGTTGCCGACGCTGCTGCTGTTGACCGTGCCCCCCCAATCGCTTACCGCCAGGGAAACGACGGCCACCTTTTTCACCGCCGGGTTATTTTTCAGGGCGGCTCTGGGCGTGGAGGCGCACCCGACCAGGGAAACCATGGCCATCAGGGCCGCTACAATAGAAATCTTTTTCAGCATCCGTCTTGTCTCCTTGGCAATTGAAAAACAGCAAAGTTGTCGCCGCGGCGAAACGCCTTGTGCATTAAATCAGTCCTCTTTTACCGTTATACATTCCATGAGGTCAAGACTTTTAAACTGCGCCAACCATCCCCTCAACGGCGGAAAAAATCTCGGTAGATCCGGGTTCGCAGTTCGGCGGCGGCCGGGTAATCGGGGTTGATTTCAAGGGCTTTTTCGCAGTCGGCCAACGCCCTGTCGGGAAATTTCATTTCCAGGTACGCCTGCGCCCGGCCAAGCCAGGCGTCGGCGAAGGAGGGATTGTGCGCCAGCGCAAGGTCATAGGATTCGACGGCCTGGGCGTGCCGTTTTTGCAGCCGGTAGATCAAGCCGCTGTTGCAGCGGGCGCGCAGATTCTCCCCGTCATACTGGATGGCGCGGGAAAAATCCTTCAGCGCTTCCCCGGCTCGGGAGAGGGAGAAAAGCGCCATTCCCCGGTGATTATAGATGAGGGAGCGGATTTTCCGGTCCATGCGCATGCCGAGGATCCCGGAATAGAGTTCGACGGCGCGGCCGAACTCGCTGCGGCTGTGCGCCTCCAGCGCTTCGAACATCGCCTTTTCGAGGGGGCTGCCGTTGGCAGGGAGATAGGCGAGAGATGCGTCGGGCGGATCTTCGCCGGCGAGCGGCGCCTCGATGTCGGGAATGAGCAGGGCGCTTTCCAGGGCGCGTCTTTTTTGTCCGAGGACCATGACCCCTTTCTGATAATCCCGAATTTCCTGGAAGATGTGGTCCGAAAGGGTCAGCGTCGCGTTGAGGGCGGCCAGTTTGCGCCGGATCGAGCGGTTGGGCCAGGACAGCTGCGATTTGTAGACGAGTTCGTGTTCGACCTCGGCCCAGGCGTCCTGCAGGATGGTGCGCAGCTGAATCTCGCAGACCTCCTGCGTGTAGGGGAGCGGCTCCTGGATGCTCGGGATGTCGGCCTTCACCAGCAGGTGGAGCGAGTCGTAGCCGAACTCGCGGAACGAATGTCCGGCGGCTTTTCGCACCACCTCGGCCACCTCGAAATTGCGCCGGATCAGGTCCTCGATTTTTTCGACATCCCCGAGAAACGGGCAGATGATCCGTAAACCCAAAAGATCGGTGATGACCGGCGCCGATTTTCGCCTGCGGGCGCTGCGCAGCAGCTTCTGGTAGTAATTGTCGAATCGCTTCACCCGGTGCTTGATGGTCGGCGAGAGGCCGTTCGCCTCCAGAAGCTCACGGACATGGTGGTAAATGTCCTGCAGCGCCTTCTCGCAAGAAGGGCGGAGGGCCTGGTAGCGCTCCTGCAGCGGGCCGGGGTCCGGGGGGGCATAGGCGGCTTGACTCTTCTGTTTCATAGACTTCCGTTCGCTTTTTCCATTGCTCGCCATGGTCCTTGAAACTGCGTTGGCGATCCGCCTGCTTACTTCTTGGGTGGTTTGCGGTGGGGCAGGGATTTGCCGGCCGCCGGCCGGGGCGCGCCTTTGCCCGGCGCCCGCCGTTTCGGCGCACCGGTCGGCCGTTCGCCGGCGCCTTCGCCGGCCGGCCGCAGCTGCAATTGCCGGCCGCACACCCACACCCCTTGCAGATGGCGCAGGACCCTGGGCGGCAATTTGCGCGGCAAATCCACCAGACAGTGCTCGTCGTTGATCCGGATCTGACCAATGTCGCGGCTGCTCAGCTGCGCTTCGTTGGTGATGGCGCCGACGATATGACGTGGCTCCACCCCGTGCCGGCGGCCAACTTCGATGCGGTAGCGCTCGAAACCGCCGTCGGGGACGCTTCTCTCCCGACCCGGGCGGGGCGCCTGAGGCGCGGCGGCGATTTCCTCGGGAGCGCTTTCCTCCAGTTGCAGAGGCCTCTCCTTCTGCACCAGAAAAGCCAGGGTGGCGGCGATGCGGCGCAGGCCGACGTCGTACTCGCTCTGGTAGCCGTCGATCAGCTCCTCGAAGAATTCCAGATCCTGCGACTCCATCGTCTGGGCAATCTGTTCCTTGAACTGAACGATGCGGCGATCGGTGATCTGTTTGCGCGTCGGCAGGCTCATGGCGGTAATCGGCTGCCGGGTCGCCTGCTCGATGCTGGAGAGCATGCGCATCTCCCGGGGGGCGACAAAAAGGATTGCCTTCCCCTCGCGCCCGGCGCGCCCGGTGCGGCCGATGCGGTGAATGTAGCTCTCGGTGTCGTGCGGGATGTCGTAATTGAGCACATGGCTGATGCGTTGGACGTCCAGGCCGCGCGCCGCCACATCGGTGGCGACAACGATATCGAGAGCCCCGCTCTTCAGGCGCTCGACCGTTTTCTCGCGCATCGCCTGGGTCATGTCGCCGTTGAGCGGCGCGCTGGAAAAACCGCGGGCTTCGAGTTTTTCCGCCAGATCGAGACTGATGATTTTCGTATTGACGAAGATCAGCATCGCCTCGATTTCCTCGGCCTCCAGGATGCGGGTCAGCGCATCGAGCTTGTGCAGCCCCTTGACCTGCCAGAAGCGCTGGGAAATCGCCTCGACGGTGGAGGTGCGGCTCTTGATCCGGATTTCCACCGGGTCCTTGAGGTGCCGGCGGGCGATCAGCAGCACTTCCTTCGGCATCGTCGCCGAAAAAAGGGCGGTCTGCCGCTCCGGCGGGGTATGGGAGAGAATCTGCTCCACCTCGTCGATGAACCCCATGCGCAGCATCTCGTCGGCCTCGTCGACCACCGCGCAGCGGAGAGCCGCCAAATTAAGGGTGCCGCGGTTGAGATGATCCTGAATGCGTCCGGGGGTGCCGACGACCACCTGCACGCCGCGCTCCAATTGGCGCAGTTGCTGCGCCATGTTCTGCCCGCCGTAGACGGGAAGAACCTGAAACCCCGGCAGATGCCGGGCATAGGTCTGCATCGCCTCGGCAACCTGCAGGGCGAGTTCCCGGGTGGGCGTCAGCACCAGAACCTGCGGCTTCTTCAGGGCCGGATCAAGGCGACTCAGGAGCGGCAGGGCGAAGGCGGCGGTTTTGCCGGTGCCGGTCTGCGCCTGGCCGAGCAGGTCGCGTCCGGCCAGCAAGGGCGGGATACTCTGCGCCTGGATCGGGGTGGGGGTTTCGTAGCCCACTTCGTCGATGGCCCGGCAAACGGCGTCTGTCAGGGCGAGTTGTGCGAACGTGATATTTTCTTCGGTCATAGGTCCATCCGGATGAGAGAGGCGCGCGCCCGGCGAAGGGTCACGCAATTTTGTCCATCTTGTAACACGTCGCGATTCGTTCGTCCCCGCGAATTTTACGACCGCCATTTCTGCTGGAATTTCCCAGTTGCCGCCAAGACAAGAAGAGCTGTTTCAGTCCGTGACTTGCGAGAGCGCCCGTCGCTCCGCCTCGGAGAGACTTTCGACGAATTCGCGCATCCCGCGCAGGGTGTTGGCAAAAAAGACCCGCTCGCGGGCGTGCAGGTCCGGTGGCAGTTGGCGGATATTGCGGAAAATCGGATCGTGCGCCTGCAGCCAATCGAAAAAGGCTTTTTCCCGCTCCGCTTCCGCTGCGGCGGCGGTTTCAGCCACCCCCCGCACCCACAGCCGCAGCTGGCGGCGGGCGATCCGCAAATGCTCCTCGGCCGCATCGACCATGCCGTAATGGGCAAAGACCATGCGGCGCGGCCGCAAGGCGAGCATGCGGTCGATGGATTCAAGGGCGACCGACGGGATAAAGCGCGGCGGCGTCGCCGGCCGCATGTAGATGCCATCGGCCACTTCGCTGCGCACCCCGGCGACCTCGCCGGCGAAGAGCAGATCGTCGAGCAGGTAACAGGCGTGGTGCTGGGCGTGGCCGGGAGTGAGAAAGGCGCGCACGCCGCTGTCCGGGATATGCTCGGCGAAGAAAAAGCGGTTCTCCGGCACGGCGACGATTTCCCCGTACGCCTCGGCCGTCTTGCCGAGAACCTGCAGCGACCCCTGCCAGAGTTTCTCCGGCGCCGCCAGGTGGCGCATTCCTTCCGGATGGCAGACCACCCGCGCCTCGGGAAATTCGCGCAGCAGCGCGCCGGCGCCGCCGGCATGATCGATGTGGATGTGGGTCAGCAGAACATAGTCCAGCCGCTCGACGCCGCGCCGGCGCAGGTCCCGCAGCAGTTGCGGGATGGTCGACAGCGGACCGGGATCGACGAGAAAAGCGCAGCCGTCCCCCCGATAGAGCCAGGAGCTGATGAATTTGCGAAAGCCGGGAAGGGCCGGCTGGTCGAGGTCGAAACAGACGAGATGGTCGAGGTTCATGGCGGTTTCCTGCGCGGCGGTTGGCGTTGCCCGGATAATAACCGGTTCGGCGGCCGTGGTCCATAGGGCTGGGGCGTGCGTTGACATCCACCGGCTTGGCGGTTACGATGCGACAAATTCAAGCGAAGAGGATACGCGCCATGCGTTTTACCGACGAACAGATCCGCCGCTTGGCCGACCGGCTGCTGGCCGCCATGGTCGAAAAAGGCGGAGTGCGCCTGAAGACGGAGCGGCCGCAGGCGCTGGCGCGCATCGAGGCCATCATCCGCGGCAACCTGGGCCAGGAGCAGAGTCTGGACGAGGAGGCGCGGGAGCTTATGGAAAAGCACCTGAGCCAGGCGCCCCCCGGCATGGACCGGCAGAAGCTGTTCCTGATGATCAAGAAGAAGCTGGCCGAAGAGAAAGGAATCCCCCTGTGAAACTGTCTGAACAGCGTATCTCCCACCTCTCGCGCCAAATTCTCGACGGGCTGTGGAAGGGCGACCTCATCGACTATCGCGACGAGGGGGAGGCGTTGCAGACGGTCAAGGAGACGTTGGCCCGCTTGCTGTCGGTGGATGACGAGGTCGATTCCCTGGTGCGGGAGAAGCTTTCCCGGCAGAAGACCATCGTTCCCGGCAGCCGCGAGCACCAAGTCATGTACGACAAGTATTTCCGTGAAGAAATGAGCAAGCGGCGCTGGTGATCGGCGCTGCGTCGTTTTTCCCCTCCTGGGCCTTCCGGCCGACCGAAAAAAAATTCTTTATCCCTTGACATTCCGAAGTAACTGATTATATTTAGCCCAGGTTTTGGCACTCCTCTCGGGCGAGTGCTAACAACCCCTCGCAAAGGGGCTTGGATCGGGATCGATTCGGGCGTCTTTCTTTTTTTGGCTGATAGGGAGTTCCTCCCGTTATTACATTCCGTCGCATTGGAAAGGAGAAGCAAGCATGAACATCAGACCGCTGCACGACCGCATCATCGTTGAAAGAATCGAGGAAGAGGCGAAAACCGCCGGGGGCCTCATCATCCCCGACACCGCCAAGGAAAAGCCCCAGCAGGGCAAAATCATCGCCGTCGGCAAGGGGAAGGTGACCGAGGACGGCAAGGTCCTCGGCATGGACGTCAAAGTGGGCGACAAGGTCCTCTTCGGCAAATATTCCGGCACCGATATCAAAATCGAAGGCAAAGAATATCTGATGATGCGCGAGGACGATATCCTCGGCGTCGTCGAGTAATTCATTCACCATAACCTGAAAGAGGAGGATATAGAACCATGGCAGCAAAGGAAATCAAATTCGGGCAGGACGCCCGCAGCAAGATTCTCAAAGGGGTCAATACCCTGGCCGACGCCGTCAAGGCGACCCTCGGTCCCAAGGGGCGCAATGTCGTCCTGGAAAAATCCTTCGGCGCTCCCCTGATCACCAAGGACGGCGTCACCGTCGCCAAGGAAATCGAGCTGGAAGACAAGTTCGAGAACATGGGCGCCCAGCTGGTGAAGGAAGTCGCCTCCAAGACCTCCGACATCGCCGGCGACGGCACCACCACCGCCACCGTGCTCGCCCAGGCGATCTACCGTGAAGGCGTCAAGCTGGTCACCGCCGGCCACAACCCGATGGAAATCAAGCGCGGCATCGACAAGGCTGTGGAAGCCGCCGTCAATGAGCTGAAGGCCATGAGCAAGCCGATCAAGGACCACAAGGAAATCGCCCAGGTCGGCACCATTTCGGCCAACAGCGACAACACCATCGGCGACATCCTGGCCCAGGCCATGGAAAAAGTCGGCAAGGAAGGGGTCATCACCGTCGAGGAAGCCAAGTCGATGGAGACCACTCTGGAGACCGTCGAGGGGATGCAGTTCGATCGCGGCTATATCTCTCCTTATTTCGTCACCGATCCCGAGCGCATGGAGTCGGTCCAGGAAGAGTGCCTCATCCTCATCCATGACAAGAAGATCAGCAACATGCGCGACCTGCTGCCGATCCTCGAGCCGGTGGCCAAGCAGGGCCGTCCCCTGATGATCATCGCCGAGGACGTCGAGGGCGAGGCGCTGGCCACCCTGGTCGTCAACAAGCTGCGTGGCACCCTGAACATCTGCGCCGTCAAAGCGCCCGGTTTCGGCGACCGCCGCAAGGCCATGCTCGAAGACATCGCCGTTCTCACCGGCGGCAAAGTGATCTCCGAAGAGATCGGCTTCAAGCTGGAGAACGCCACCATCGACATGCTCGGCCGCGCCAAGCGCGTCGTGGTCGATAAGGAAAACACCACGATCATCGACGGCGCCGGTTCCGAAGTCGACATCCAGGGCCGCGTCAAGCAGATCCGCGCCCAGATCGACGAGACCAAGAGCGATTACGATCGCGAGAAGCTGCAGGAGCGCCTGGCCAAACTGGTCGGCGGGGTTGCCGTGGTCAAAGTTGGCGCCGCCACCGAGACCGAAATGAAAGAGAAGAAGGCCCGCGTCGAGGACGCCCTGCACGCTACCCGCGCCGCGGTTGAGGAAGGCATCGTCCCTGGCGGCGGCGTCGCCCTGCTGCGTTGCATCGGCGCCCTGGCGAAGATCGAACTCGTCGGCGAGCAGCAGTTCGGCATCAACATCGTCAAGCGCGCCCTCGAAGAGCCGCTGCGTCAGATCGCCAACAACGCCGGCCAGGAAGGCTCCATCGTCGTCAACCGGATCCTTGGCGAAACCGGCTCCTTCGGTTTCGACGCCTACACCGATACCTACGGCGACATGCTGGCCGCCGGCATCATCGACCCGACCAAGGTCACCCGCAGCGCTCTGCAGAACGCCGCTTCCGTGGCCGGCCTGATGCTGACCACCGAGGCCTGCATCGCCGAGAAGCCGAAGAAAGACGGCGGCATGCCGGCAATGCCCGACATGGGCGGCATGGGCGGCATGGGCGGCATGGGCGGCATGATGTAAGTCGCACTACCCTTGCTTGAACAAAAACCCCCCGGTTCGCCGGGGGGTTTTTGTTTGCAGGCTGGCCTTTGGCGTGACCGCATGGACAGTCGCGCACCGATGCAGGAGGATGCACCCGATGCGCACAACCGGTTATTTGACATCGCGCCGAGCACTCGGCTATAAGGATTTGGTCGCCATTTTTCGCCACCGAGTTCCGGCCTTCGCTAAGATCCCCGCTTGGCTTGAAAGAATTCAGATGAGCCTCATCCTGATTGTTGCGCCATGACGCGTTACGCTGACAAACCGATTCGCCGAAGGGTGCTGCTCCCGCTGTCCCTGACCTTTGCCGTGCTTTTCTGCACTTTTATGTACAGCACCTATCGCATTCGCGCCAACCAAAACCTGATTGACATGCGCCACCGTTATGAGGTGACCCAAGCGTTCAATCAAGCGTTCCTCCAGCAGGGGGAAATGTTGATGCGCAACCTCATGGTTGAGCTCTCGCGCGACGAGCAGCTTCGCCAAGCGATGATCGCCGCCGATCGCGCCACACTTTACCGGCTCTCCTTGCCAATCCTCGATCAACTTTCCCAAGACCATGGGATCTCACATCTTTATTATCATATGCCGGGCGGCACCACCTTCCTGCGGGTCTACAACCCCGATGACTATGGGGGCAAAGTCGGACGCCACACCTTCTTGCAAGCGGCCCAAAGACAGGAATTTTCCTTTGGCCTGGAGCTGGGAAAAAGCGAGACCCTGACCTATCGCGGCGTGTTGCCGTGGTTGGTATCGGGAGAGCTGATCGGCTATCTCGAATTTGGTGTCGAGGTCGATTACGTCCTGGACCAACTGAAGTCGATCGTCAAGGAAGATTTTCTGGTCACCCTGGATAAAAGCTATGTGGATCGTGAACATTGGCAACTTGGCCGGGAGCACTTCGGCCGGTCGCAGAACTGGGATTTACTCAGCGACCGGGTGATTGCCTATCAAACCTTGCCCGACTTCAATATCTCGGGAAAACTTCATCTTTTGAGCGGAGAACAGCCTGCCGGGGACGCTTACCGAGAAATCGCGATTGACGGACAAACCTATCGGGCCAAGAGTTTTCCTTTGCCCGATGCCGCCGGCCGGTTGATAGGCAGCCTCCATGTGTTGCACAACATCACCATCGAGAAAACCGTATTCCGCACCTTTATGTTGACGACCATGATGGTGAGCGGGGGGCTTTGTCTGGGGCTGTTTTTCTTTACCTATGGCGCGTTGGGCCGAATGGACCGGCGCTTGGCGATCACCCGCCAGCGCCTCAACGACGAGGTCGCCAACGTCAAAAGAGTAAATGCTCAATTCGAAGAGGAAATTGGCCATCGGTGCAAAGCGGAATCCGAACTGCAGCGACTCAACGAAACGCTAGAAGAGCGGGTGGCGCAGCGAACGGCGGCGCTTAACGAGATGAACCGGGAACTGCAGGAAAAACATGCCACCATTCTGCATCAGGACAAAATGGCATGTATTGGCCAGCTTGCGACCGGCATCGCCCATGACATCAACAACCCGGTTGGTTTTGTCAGCCACAATCTGGTCATATTCGGCCGCTATCTGCAGCGGCTGAATCAGTTCGTCAACCTGCAGGCGACCTTGATCAACAGCCGGGCCGACGAAGATCTGATCGCCGCCTGGGAGAAAAGCTGGCAGGACTTCGGGGTCCGCGAGCTGTTTCAAGAAATGCCCGTCATGCTGGACGAATGCCGTAATGGAGCTATGCGCATCAGCCAGACGGTACAGAATCTGCGCAACTTTTCGCACAAGGAAATACCGCAGCGCAAACTCACCGACCTGCACGAGTGCATCGACAGCAGTCTGGTGCTCATTCGGCACCAGCTCGGCGACAGAATCGAAATCGTGCGCAGTTATGGCGAAATTCCCCGGCTGTTCTGTTACGCCGGGCAGATCGACCAAATCTCTCTCAATCTGCTCATCAATGCTACCCAGGCGATTGCCGCACAGGGAGAAATTCACCTTCGGACCTGGTTCGAAGACCGCCATATTTACTTCTCGATCCGCGACACGGGCAGCGGGATCCCCGCCGACCAACTCGACCACATTTTCGAACCCTTTTTCACGACCAAGGATCTGGGTGTCGGCACCGGGCTTGGCTTGAGTATCGTTTACGATATCGTAACCCGTCATCATGGTTCGATCGAGGTGGTCAGCAAGGTCGGCGTGGGCACAACCTTCACCCTGCGCCTGCCCTTCGATGAAAGAGCACTCCCAGGCGACCGGCGGGGGGCGTCCGGGGCAGCAGAAATTCGGTCCCAGGCGGAG
>Ga0265293_10009087_pt1 | contig 14431 bp, 15 predicted proteins | sample Munlanlewell138R_FD_192505 | JGI IMG/M metagenome (GOLD analysis project Ga0265293, IMG submission 192505) | Leachate microbial communities from a municipal landfill in Southern Ontario, Canada - Leachate well 138R | ecosystem: Engineered > Solid waste > Landfill > Unclassified | place: Canada...
CAGCTGGAGATGTAATTGTGTAAGTGTTTGTAACAACTGAACTTGGAGTCATACCACTCTTAAAAGCCTTAGCCTTGATGGTGGTTGTGCTTGTTAGACTAAAAGGGCCTGTGTAAAGGTTACTCTGCTCAGTTGGAACAGAGCTATCAGTTGTGTAGTAAATCATTGCATTTGCAGTCTCACTTGTCATACTCACACCCACTGAAGAAAAATAATTTCCTGAAGCCGGGGAAACAACAGGTGAAGAAACAACAGCTGGAGATGTAATTGTGTAAGTGTTTGTAACAACTGAACTTGGAGTCATACCACTCTTAAAAGCCTTAGCCTTGATGGTGGTTGTGCTTGTTAGACTAAAAGGGCCTGTGTAAAGGTTACTCTGTTCAGTTGGAACAGAGCTATCAGTTGTGTAGTAAATCATTGCATTTGCAGTCTCACTTGTCATGATCACACCCACTGAAGAAAAATAATTTCCTGAAGCCGGGGAAACAACAGGTGAAGAAACAACCATACTTTGGTCTACTACACTTTCAGGCATATCAGAGGAAACATCAATTATCTTATTTGCTTTTCCTTGAGACAAGTTTGGGAATATGTTACTGTTGTTATTTATAACCAAAAAAGAAATTACTAAGATAATTGCAAAGATAATTATAATGCTTAAGGCTAAAAGAGATTTGTTTAAAGAGAATTTTAAAGGCTTAGTTTTAAGGCTTAGATTTTTAGATTCAGATTTTAAATTTAAATTAGATTTTCTAGAATCTACTTTATTTGACTTTTTAATATTTGGGTTACTTACTTGCTTAGGTTTACTCTTTTTATTAAGAGTAGAATTTAAAGTAATATTTTTTTTACCTCCTTTTTTATCTTTTGATTTTAGTTTGCCTTTGGAGGTTAATTTATTTTTAGCCATAAAGTATCCTATTTCAACTAATATATTATAACAAATTATAATACATTAAATTTAAAAAGAATATGATTATTTATGAAAAGAAAAAACTAAAAAAAATATTCTAAATAAAACAAAAATTGTAAAATACACAAAATATTTAAAAATAGATTAGCCTATATATATCATATAATAATACAAATTAATATTAATGGAGATAGACTATGGCAAGAACTCTTGCAAGCGGAATTTTAATTGGTATTGGAATTGGGCTATATATTCCTAAACTACCTGGGATTTTGGAAAATCTAAACACTTATTTAGGTCTAATAATAATATTGATTGGAATCATTCTTTTGATTAACACAAAAAATGATTAATTTAATTTATTATTAATCTTTACAGATATCTTGTTTAGATCATCAATTGTGGGATTTCTTTTCTTTTTAAACAAGTCCTTAAAAGATGAAAGCACTGTCTTTTTTGAACCAAGAGCTGTTTCTTTAATATCTTTTGGTTGTTTACTTTTTGGATCTACTTTCCTAAAAGTTATTTTCTCACTATCATAATCAACTTCTTTTAAATTAGAGTTTGTGGTCTTTACAAACAAAGTGTTTAAAAAGTCAGACAACTTATTCTCCTTTTTTGGAGTCTCTGAATCAAACTTTACACCTGCATTTTTTAATTTAAATAATACTATATTTGCAATCTCATTATCAAAGCCCTCATCAACAATTGCAATTTTTATTTCTTCTTCTTTGTAAAATTTTGAAATTGGGGCAAGTATGTTAAACAGATTATCAACTTGCTTAGCAATTAATGAATCTAAGTTTTTTTGGTGCTCATAAGCTTTTTCATTTTTTTCCTCAGTAAACTTGTATGCTTTTAATTTAGGTGCATAAAATTTATCTTTAACAAGAATATTTACTATATGTTCATATTCTTTAGCATAATTAAATTGCAAAGAAACATATTCTACAAAATTTATTTTCTTATCGCTATACTGCACATCAATTTCTTCCATCTTCTGACGAAGTAATAAATATTTTTCAAAAAGTTTTTGATTGTCTCTTAATAACGGCTGGATTAAGAAAAAGATAAAATATAGAATTAATAGTAATCCAATAAATATTAAAAAATAGATGAAAATTGAGTGAGATATAACTTGATAAAAATTATCCTTTATACTTTCTAGAAAAGTAAAGTTTCCAGAATCTGAACTTAGTAAAAATATATAAAAATAACTTAAATCATACATCACATCTCACAATTCTTATCTTAAATTAGATTGTAATCCACACAATGTTGTCTCCTCTTAAAAGAGTTTCAGAATATTTAGTTTTAGTTTTTCCGTCCTTTAATTCTTCAGCTTCTTCTAAAACAATATTCATGTGTACATCAAAAGCTTTTAATATTCCTCTTATTTGAACATTGTCTTTTATTTGAACTAAAACTTGTTTGTTTATTGCATTATTTAACATATCAAAAGGTCTTGAAACCTTATTTGTATCACTCATTTAAATCACCTTATTTTTTTATTATTTTTATCTTTTTTTTTATTATTTTTATCTTTTTTTAAATTACTTTTTTAAGAATTATTTTTTCTTTTTTTTAAAAATATTTTTTAAGAAACCAAAAAAACCTTTCTTTTTTTTTATAATCTTTTTACTACTATCAACATCTATACCTGTTATCTTTCTTGCAATATACCTAAATGAATTTGAGGATGGACTGTTTGGTGCGTGAACTAAAACTGGTTTAATTTTTTTAAGCAAAAATGATTCTCTAACATCTTCAGAATATGGGATCTGCCCATAGCTTGGGAGTTCTAGCATCTTCATAATTTCTTTTTCTGTAATTTCTCCTTTGATGTTACTAACCTTATTTACAACAACACCTAAGACTCTTTGATTTAGTCTTTCAGCAACAATCTTAGCCTTAAAGACATCTGCAACAGCTGGAGCTGTAGGTTCAGTTACTAACAAGATCTGAGTTGAGGCTGACATTGCAGAAATCACATTCTTGTCAATCCCAGCAGGTGCATCAATTAAAATATAATCATACTCTTTAATTAAGCTTTTAACAACAGACACTAATCTTTCAGAATCAACTCTTTGATAATTAGAGATTGAAAGACCAGACGGAATAATCTTTAAACCATTTTGTGCATCATAAGTTGCATCCTGAGAAGAAGAAGATCCTAACAAAACATCATGAAGCGTTATTGGAGGATTTTCTAAACCAATCAACAAACTTAGATTAGACATTGCGATATCTGCATCAATCAACAAAACTTTTTTATTTAACTCAGAAAGTGCAATACCCAAATTTGCAGTCAGTGTTGTCTTTCCAACACCGCCTTTTCCAGAAACAATAGCAATTACTTCACTCATACTAAATCATTTTATAAACTTTATATAATTTTCTAAATCATCTACTAAAGCTTGAACTTCAATTTTTGAAAGATTATCATTTGCTTTAATAAAATATACTTTATTATTGTTTTTAAATATTATTTGCCATCCTTTAGATTCTATTAATATTATAGACAAGTCTTTCATTTCACTATTAATATAATTATACATAGCTGCACTTTTAAAACCTTCCTTTAGGTCCTTTTCTGTGCTCCCTATAACAATTCCATCTAAATCTGTTACTATTATGTGATTAACTATATGCTTTAATCTTAACTTTTGTAGAAAGTCATCTAAATCTCTAGAACTTAAATTAATTTTTTTATATTCAAGTAAATTATCTAAACCAATTACTTTTACTTCATCTTCAATATTTAATACTCTACTTGATATTTTAGTTAATAGTTTTGTTAAACCTCTAAACATAATTATTCCCTCAACAATTCACTTAAATTTAATTTATTTATGATGTCTGCTCTTAAATCAATTTTATTAAATTGTGCTTCTTTTAAGAAACTTTTTAAATAAGACTCATCATATTTAAATTTCAATTTAGAAACATTTATTTTATTAATTTTAAAATCAAATTTTATTTTATCATTAAATATTAAAATTAATTTTATTTGTTCATCTGTTAATCTATATATGTTTAATATCCCATCTGTGTAACCAAAAGAACTTATGCTTAAGTCAAATGCATCTTTTCCATAGACCTCAATTCCATTAAATGAATTAAAATAAATTGAACCAACTACATCTCCTTTTGAAAATAATAAAATACCTTCTTGAAAACCTAAATCTGTATTGATTACTAGATAACTATATCCTGAAAACTTTTTAAAACCTAAATCTAAAATTAACTTATCACACATTAAATTTTCAAGAAATGCATTTTCTACTAATGGTTTACTTGTTGGAATATTCATAGATCTCTTTCTTTAACTTATTAATAAAGATAACTTGATCAACTGTGTTTTTTAAAGCAATTGCAGAACCTTCATCTACTAGAAAAACCATTGTTTTTTTACCATGTCTTTTTGCTTTAAAGATTGCTGGTAGATAATCTGAATCTCTAGTAACAAAAACAATTGTGTCAATTTCTTTATTATGAACTGTATCGGTTGCATCTACAGCCATGGCAACATCAACATCCCCAACAGTAATTATACTTTCAAACCCTAAATTTACAACTGCTTCTATTAGTTTGTCTGTTGCGTATTGATCAAGATAAACTCTTGCAATTTTAATTGAACCTTGCTGTTTTAAGTAATTACTAATTAATGACAAATCTATATTAAATTCTTTTCTTAAAATATTAGGACCATCAACAAATATTGAAATATTATTTCTCCTACTTTGTTTTGGAGCAGAATCTTTATTATAAAAAAATCTGAAAAAACTACCCATACTTACACCTACTTTTATACATATATTATTTTAATTAGCCTTATATAACTAATTTACTTTTTTTAAAGATTCTCTATGGCGAGAAAATAATTATTTAATCAATATATATTATATATTAAAATAATTTATAAACATATCTAAGGATTAATATTTCTAAGAGATCTTAAAAATATGAAAATTTATGAAAAAAGAAGCGTATTCTAGACCATTTAATTTAGTTGTTGAAAATAAATACCCTAATCTACTTATTGGACCTGGGTTTTATAAGACCTTTAGCTCTGCAAAAAAATCAGATCCTAAAAATTGGGGTCAGAAAAAAATTGAAGAGGTTGACTCCCAAAGAAAAACACAAGAATTTGCTTTTAAGGAATTTGATAAAAAAGAAGCTGTTAACCCTAGAGGAGAACTAGACAATATACAGTGGATTTCTCAATCTGTAAAGACAACTGAATTTGAAATTGATGTGGATAGTAAGAAAAAGTTGATTGTAGATAAAGTAACTGGAGTTAAGAACAATTCCTTTTCTTTAAATAATTTAAAAATTACTAAAAATATTAGAGTTCCAAAAACAATTGATCGAGTAACAAATGATACCTCTTTACATGCAAAGGATGGAATTTTAGAACTTTATTCTAAAACTAAAGATGTGTATAAAATTGAACAACTGTTGTCAATTGGATTATTAGGAGTTAAAAGAAACAGAGTGTTTGTGCCTACAAGATGGGCAATAACCTCTATAGATGATATTGTTGGAAAAGATATTATTGATAATCTTAGACTAAATCAGACAATTGATGATTTTCAATTATTTAATTTTACGTTTTTAAAAAATAAATTCTATGTTCTCTTGTTGCCTTACCCTTGGGGCTTTGAGATGATTGAAAATCAAAATTCTTCTTTTACTGTTGATTATGAAATGGGGACTGCGAGAAAAGAGTATGCTAAAAATGTAACTGGAGCATATTATGCAGCAAGATTAGAAGTTGCAGAGTATCTTAAATTAAATAAAAGACAAGGGATGTGTATTGTTTTTAGAGATATAGATGTTGACTATTATTCTAGAGGGGTGTGGGTTATTAGAGAAGCTATAAGGTTAGCACTTAAAAATAATCCTTTAAGGTTTGAAAGTCAAGAAGAACTTTTTAAATATTTAGATGATGTTTTAAAAATTAAAAACACTAGTAGATGTTGGAAGGAACAATCTAATTTGCTTAAAAATATTAAAGTGCAGAAAAGAATTTTTGAATTTTAGAAAAGCAAAATGCTTTTTAAAATATAAACTATAGTCAATAGTGCCCAAGAAATTAAAAACAAAATAAGTAATCTTTTTTTATTGAAATTTTTATTAAAATAAATATAGATTATTAGAAATAAATTAATAAAAAATAAATATTTAAAAATTGAGCCTAAGTTTATGAAAAGTAAAGGCAGGTTGTAGAATAAACAAAGTAAGTATACTAAAAATCTATTATTAATAAATGTTGCAGATGTTTTGTGTTTTGCTGAAAGGTCTGAACGCACATCTAGTTGTGCTGCTATTAAGTGATAGGACATTATACTTATGGAAATTGCAATTACTTTGAAGGGGATTGTAAAAAAATTATTGAATAATGTATACATTAATGCAAAGACTAAAAAAACAATTACTCCATTTGAAATAGAATCAATGAAAGGTATTTCTTTAAATCTTAATGGCTTTGCAGAATAAAAGAAGCATACAAAAAATAAAAGTAAAAGTAAGAGTGTATGAACTAAGTTATTAAAAAGTAAACTATATAAAAACAGTATTAGAAAAATTATTAAGTCATACAAAAGAATTGCCTTTTTTAATTCAGAAATATTTTTAAAAACCATACCTTGTAAAATATTATTTTTTCGCTTATTTTTGATATCTGAATCATAATCATAATAATCATTAATTGCAAAGATAAAAAAAGGAAATAAAAAAGAAAGTAAAATTATGTAAATTATATGAGTAACACCAATATTTGTTAAAGATGTAGAAAATAATAAAGCAACAAACAAACATAAAATCAGTAATGGAAAAAGAATTGGTCTTGATAAAAAAATAAATTGCTTAAAAGTAATTAGTTTCATAACAAACATCAACCTTTAGAATTTAGAAATAAAATAAAAAATAAAAAAGTATTGTAAAAATTGAAATAATTATTTGGAAAATATAAAATCTATTAACTAAACTTTTTTCTGTAAACTTTCCTCTTCTTAAAACCAAATGGATTAATGAGCCTCCTTTTGGGTTTGGAAGAATAGTTTTGTTTTTCTGAATTATTCCAAAACATTCTGTTTTAAACCTGTGCCTTGCCTTTATAATAAACTCTATAATGTAAAGTAAAATTAAAAAAGCAATTAAGATTTCCATTTTTAGAATGATTGCACAAATTCCTGCAAAAGCTCCATTTGCTAAGGTAATAACATCTCCTGGAAATATTTTTGCTGGATATTTATTAAATTTTAAAAAGCCTACAAGAGCACCTAACCAAGCACCTAAGATAATTAATAATGTAAAGTTATTTGAAAAAAATGCTAATATAGAAATTGTTAAAAAAATAAATATTCCAAGACCTGTCTCTAAACCATTATAGCCTGCTAAAAGATTAAAAGAGTTTGTGGTTGCTGTTAGGGCTATAGGTACAAATAACCAAGAATAGATTACACCTACACTAACCACTCCAAAAATCGGAACATATATGGAAGAATAACCAACTAAAATTGTGTAAACAATTATTGGAACTGAAAGTAACAAGGGGAACAGAAAATGCTGAATTTGACTAATTCCTTTTTTCCAACCTAGAATATCATCAACTAATCCTAAAAAAATAATAAATAACAAAGTAACAATAATTATTAAAAACTCTAAGATGTTCAATAACATCACACCTCTAAATAAAATAAAATAGAATAATAAAAAAATTAATAAGGATAAAACAAAAGCTATTAAGACTGGAACTCCACCTAGCTCTGCAACTAAAGGTGTGTTTAATTTATTCATGTCTTTTCCAACAAAATTATTTGCTTTAATAATATCTATTAGCTTAGGAGTTATTTTAAACATTAGAAATAAAGAAATTAAAAATACAAACAGAAACATAAAAAAATAAAATAGTAAATATTCAATCATGTCTATTCCCTTAGAGTCTATTTTTTACCTTTTTTAGAGTCTATTTTTTACCTTTTTTAGAGTCTATTTTTTACCTTTTTTAGAGTCTATTTTTTACTTTATCTTTTTTATCAAAATTCCTTTTATTTAAATTCTTTTTTTCAAAATCTTTTTAACTCTTAATATAAAATGATTTTACTTTTTTAATTATTTTGCGTCTTAAAATAATCTTTATTAAATTTAAATAATCTTAAATCCTGATCCTTATAGGCAATCTCACAAAGATCATCTACAGAATCTGCATTAAACCATATTTTTGCAAAAATTGAATTGTTTATTTCTGAATTAAATATATAAATTTCTGAATTGTCTTCTGCTCTGTAAATGTACATTGGAGACCCATTTAGTATGTCTGTTGGTTTGTTTACCCACTTTGTGTTGTAAGTTAAAAATTGGTCTTCAGGTATTATTTCACCAGAACAACTATAAGCATACACATCTAAATCTTTTGCTTTTAATTTATTACAAGGAATTGTTCTACCCATGTACTTAGTAACCCTTGGGTCTGAAAAATTAGTTGTAATGTAAGCATATGCTGCAAAGGAATTATATCTATTAAAATAACCTGAATCTACAATCAGGTAATCAGAATCATAAAAATCTAAAATCTCTTGTGTTTTTTTAATATCATCCGTAATTATAAATTGTGCAAAGTTTGCATCAGCGATTACAGAGGAATTGGTATTGTCGGTGCTTGCTTTTCTTTCTGAAAAATAAGTTAACCAATGCCCATAATCCCACCAATTTAAGATCTTTGTGCCTTCTGGAGTATTATTATATAACCAAAAGAATGCATTTTCCCAAGCTGGTTCTTCATTAATAGGAGGAACTTTAGTTGAAACAAAATGTGTTCCTGCAGCAACAGAACTAAAAATTATGATTGCAAAAAACACTGCAAATATTCTTCTAAATATTAATTTGTTAGATTTTAATTTTTCTATATTTTCATTTAAGAAATAATACAAAAATCCTGCACCTGCTGCAATTGGTAAGCCTAAGGTGTATGTGAATTTTAATTTTGACCAAGCCATAAACAAGGTTACAGCAATCCATGCAAAGAGAAGTAATGTGAAGTGATCTTTATTTTTTGAAAATAATAGATAAAGTATCATTATAAGAAGAGCTACAAAAGGAACCCAAACTAAAAAATTATACTTTAGTAAAAAGAATTGACGACCTGTGTTTTCTTCCCCAACAGTTGCACCTATTATGTCTGTGTCTGGAATGTTTTTATTTCCAATCCTGTCAACATTGTCTTTAGAAATTGGAAGATAATCACCTACATAATTTGTAGTTTTTTTTATCCATGATGTGCCTTGGTATAGAGAAGTTAAGGCTACAAAAAGAATAAAGATTGTTAAAAATGTTTTCACAAATGATAATATTTCTTTACTACTTGTTTTTTTATAAAGTAAATAAATTAGATTTGATATGAAGTAAATAACTAAAACAAGTGGGATTAATAAAAACATATCCCAGGTAAAAGCCATGAGTGCAAAAAAGACTGCTGAAAGTATACCATAGATTAAATGTTTCTTTATAGCATCAGCGTTTTTAATTGCTTTAACTAAAAATATAAAACCTATAACCATCCATAAAAAACCCAAAGCATCCTCTTCAAAAAAACCTGCCATGGTCCTGTAAACAAAAGCAGGTATTGTTGCTGAAACTAAAGCCATTACCATTCCAGCTTTTCTATTATATATTTCTCTACCTAAGAAAAACATGGCAACAGAAATTAAGGCTCCAAAGATTGTAGGCAAAACTCTTGCATAATTCATTAATAGCCATTTATCATAAGGAGCTCCAAAGGTTGTAACCTTATAAATTAGTGCAGTAAATTTCCACAGAAGTTGAGGTCTTTTTGTATAATCAGAACTACCTTGTGCATAGAAACCTAAAGGGTCATTGTCTGGTAAGTCCCCTTGTAAAACATAACCTGTTGCTCTTAAATGCCAATAAGGATCATATTCAAACATATATTCATATTTTAGAAGATGCCCCCTAATTGAAAAAGCAAGAATAAAAATTAATAAAAGAATAACTAATAATCTTTGCTTGGTAAAATAATTTTTAAAAGAATTATTTTGTGTAGAATTTTCTGTTTCTGATTTGCTTGTCATAAAAACCACAATAAATGTTAATGTCTATTATAACTTTATAAACAAAAATATTTAAAAAGACAATTAAAATTTTAAATTCTATAAACTAGAGACAAATACCTTAAAAAAATAAATACTTTAAAAATACTTTAAAAATATTTTAAAGAAAAAGAAAATATTTTAGAGTTAGCAGCTAAAAAGTCGCAGCTAGCAGAAGCTAACAGCAAGCAATCACGGAAATATACTTAACTTCTGGGTTCGAAAAGGGTCCAGGTGTTTCTCTATCCCTATGGCCGCTAACAAAATAATTATGGCAGGTAAAGTTTATAAATAGATTGTTTGAAGAAAAACTAGAAATGCTTAGAAGATAAAAAAAGAAAACAAAAATAAAAAGAAAAAAGAACTATACTTCTTTTAAGTCCTTTAATAATTTCTTTACTTTTAAAATACTCTTTTTAATATCGTTTTCATTTTTTGCACCAGCACAGATTAATTTTCCGTTCTTAAATAACAATAGTGTTACTTTTGGAGAATATAATCTAATTATCGCACCAGGAAATTGTTCTGGCTCATACTCAATATCATCAAGAGTTACTGCAGCTTGGAATAAGTCAACAGTTTTACCAAGTGAAGAGGTTGCAACTAAATTTACAATATCATATGCAAAATTATTTTTTACTTTAACTTCTTTTTGAATTTCACTTATTAATTTTGTTGCTTTCTTAATACCTGCTTTAATATCATTTTCAGATGCAGCACCAGAAATAATTATCTTTCCGTTTTTAAATAACAATAAAGAAACTTTTGGTTCTTTTAATTTAAAAATTGCACCAGGAAATTGTTCTGGCTCATATTCTATATCAGGAATTGCTGCTGCCAAATTATATAGATCTAATGTTGTGCCAAGACTACTTGATGCCACAAGATTAACGATTTTGTAGCTCATTTATAACCACCCACTTATATTTAAAGAAATGTTATTAATATATAATATTAAAACAAAATCTTTATAAAAGGGGTTTAAAAAGCTTATAAAGGAAATAATTTTTAAAAAGTAAGATCCTACTAAAAATCTAAACTAACATTTTTAAAGGATATCTATACATATAATATTTATATAAAAGATTTTGTTATTTATTAGTGTAGCTTAAATAATAATCTTGAGCTTAAATAATAATCTTGAGTAAAAAAATTAAAAAAGGTAATTAAAATGACAAATAAAAAAGCAAAAGGAAAAAGAGCAAAAACAAGAAGCTTATTTCGTAGAAGAGTAGGCGACAAAACAACAGTTAATGAAATTATTAAACCTGTAAAAGTTGGAGATGTTGTTCAAATTAATATTAATAGTTCTAAACATGAAGGACTTCCTCCAAAAAGATTTCAAGGAAAGACTGGAAAAGTTATTAGGTTCCAAGGAAAGGCGCCTGTTGTTGAATTAAAAGACATTAACATGACTAAACAAACAATAACTCATAAAGTTCATCTAAAACCTTTAAAACAAATACAGAAAGGTGGAAAGAAATGAAAAGTGAATACGTAGAAGATGTTACTCTTTTAGAAATTAAAAAGATATTAACTGAAAAAGCAAAAACTAAAGAATTAAATTTTGAACAAAAGCAAGCTTTAGAACATGCAAAAACATTTGTAAACATCACACCTGCAAATTCAGAAAAATTAAAAAACACACTAAAAGAACAATTTAATTTGTCAGACGAACTTGCAACTAAATTGACTGACATCACACCAAACTCAGTTGAGCTTGATCTAATACTTGAAAAAGAAAAAAATTATAATGAAGAAGATAAACCAAAGATCTTAGAAGTTATAAACAAATATAAAAAAGAATAGAGAATATGTTTAAGAAGGAAGCAATAGTTTTAGATAAAACTAAAAAAGAAATTAAGTTTAAACACACAAACATAATTCACGCTATTGGTACCTCTAACTTCTCACTTTTAGAAATAATTAGTGATGACCCAGTAAAGATCATGGATATTATCATAACTGAAAATAAAATAATTAAAAGAATAACATACAACAAACTTACAACAACTGCAAAAAAAGAACTTGAAAAAGCAATAGAAACAATTGTTATTAAAGATCCTGAAAAGTTTATAAACTTCTTTAATACAGCAAAACCTATTGGCCTTAGAAGACATCAACTAGATTTACTTCCAATGATTGGAAAGAAACATAGAATGGCAATATTAGAACACCTAAAAAAGAAAGGACCATTTAAGTCCTTTGAAGAAATTAGGGCTATTGAGATGATGCCTGACCCAATAAAGATAGTTGTTGGAAGAATAATTGCAGAGATTGAAGATGTTGATGATATTAAATATAACTTGTTTACAACACCTTATTTTAAAAAATTCTAAACAAAACCTTTTTATCTTTCTTTAAAAATAAATAATTGATAGGAATTTTAAAATGCAAAAAGAACTATATTGTTTAATGCTAAAATATGGGTTTAGACCTGACCATAAGTTTGATCAAAACTTTATAATTAATAAAAACATTATTGACAGAATCATAGAGCTTTTAGATATTAAACACACAGAAACTGTTCTTGAGATAGGACCAGGAACTGGACATCTTACTAAACATCTTCTTGAAAAGGCAAAAAAAGTAATTGCTATTGAAAAAGATAAAAAATTAATTGATATTTTAGAAAAGGAAATAGTTGATAGCCGATTAGAAATTATAAGCGCTGATTTTCTAAAAGTTGACCTAAATAATTTAAAATTTGATAAGATTGTTGGGCTTATTCCTTACTCAATATCTCAAGAAATAATTGAAAAGATAATAGGCACAAAAAAAGCAGTCTTAGTTGTTCAAAAAGAATTTGCAGAAAAGCTTGTGGCATGTGAGGGCTTTGAAAATTATGTGGGGACAACTGTTATTGCACAAAGTTATAGTGAAATTAAATATGTTTCTAAGATTAAGAAAGGTTCTTTTTATCCAGTACCAAAAGTTGACTCTGCAATTATAGAGATTGCACCTAATGGTGCTAAGATTGACAGCACCTATAAAGAATTTGTAAAAAATCTATTTAGGTACTCAAATAAAGATCTTCTTAATGCAATAAAACTAATTATTAAAAACCAACCAACACTTTTTTCAAAAATAGATGCTATTAAAGTTCCAGAAGAATTACTTAAAAAAAAAGTAAAGCAATTAAATATTAAAGAAATAAAAAAAATATATTCTTCAATATTTTAAAATAAGAATATAATTATATTAAATTAATAAAAGTTACTTTCAAAAGGATTGTTATTTGCGGCAGCAAATTTCCCGGCCCCTCTCGGGGCCGAAAAATTTGGCTTGAACCGCCTTTCTCTCGAAAGGCGGACGAAAAAAAATTTTTGCTCATTGCTCGCATCCTACTCAATCACTTTTCACAAAATAGACGTCTGTTTCCCGATTTGCCGATAGCCGATAACCCGATAAAATATTATATTTTTGAAATATATTTTTAAGGAACTACTGCACAGCGAAGGCCGATGCTGCTGCTCAGGCGCGCCGAGGAATGGCTCAAAAGCAGAGCCAAGAGCCCGGAAGTAGAGCTCTCGTTCCAAGCACCGCCCCGCAGAAAAACTCTTGATGAAGTTGAGTTGTCATTACTATATGTAAACACCCTTCCAACACCATTATTACCTGCATTATAATTACCACTTGTTAATAAAAACAAATCTTTATATTTTAAAGTAGTATTTCCTAAATTACTTGAAGTTATATATCGTCCAGCACCCCCACCTTTTGAATAATCAAAAAGTACATAACCAAAATAAGAACTATCATCCACATCATAAAAGCCATCAGGCTGGTCTTCTAAAGTAATATTATCATCAGTCCATTCCCAAACATTCCCAGCTAAGTCCCAAATTACCTCTCCATTAGTTAAAGTTAAGGTTCTTCTTTGAGGTCCTGATGTTTGACCAGTTCCTGCATAACCATTTGTATCAATTGAGGCTTCTAAAGCATTATATGGTTTACTATCATTGTGTCCTGAATAAATATGACCTTCTCCAATTGTTCCACTTGACCAGTTACTTGGAACTTGTTCTATGTTTCTTGCAAGGGTCATCCATTCGTTGTTGGTTATTAGATGACCGCCTATACTCTCACAAGCTGCTATTGATTCAGTTTGTTTTATATATGTCAAAGGATAACCTTCTGGACTTGAAACTAAATTAAAGTCAGAATAACTACAACCTGCTTCATTGTTTTTCCAAACTCCAAATGAAAATTCTTGATCTTGACAATCAGTATTGCTATCTCCTATACCATCTCCATTTTGATCAACTTTCATTTCATATTTTGCAACACAAAAACCCATACTGCTGTCGTTTGTAGTGTCATATAAGAAGTTTCCTGGAACTGGGATAAAGCCTTCTGGACAGTTTCTTGGTTGTCTGTTGGTGGTTTTCATTCCTGTCTTTGT
>Ga0265293_10009088_pt1 | contig 14431 bp, 9 predicted proteins | sample Munlanlewell138R_FD_192505 | JGI IMG/M metagenome (GOLD analysis project Ga0265293, IMG submission 192505) | Leachate microbial communities from a municipal landfill in Southern Ontario, Canada - Leachate well 138R | ecosystem: Engineered > Solid waste > Landfill > Unclassified | place: Canada...
TAACCCAATTTTTGGTATTGACGGGCCACAATATTCATCTCAAGGTTATCCGAGCACATATGTATCATCACCAACAACTTCAGTTGCAAATGGCGGTCGATTGATTGATACTTCTAGTACACTTAGTGGTAGCAATGGTATTTTATTGGCATCAGCTGATAGTATGTTTGAAATTAGGTTTGATGAAGACATTAAAATAAATGTAAATACTTTAAGTTTTAGTTTTTAATGAATAATAAATCATTTAGAATATTAACAAAAAAAGGGTTATTAGATGAACAACAAAATCAATCAATTGTTGTTAATTTAGATCAACATTATAACCAATTAGATGTTTTATCTTTAACTTTAACGCAAGAAGATTTATATACAAATAAATGTTCTGATTGGGGTGTTGTTGTTGGTCGGGTAACGGCGAATAATGGTGTTGGTGTACCAAATGCTAAAATTTCAATTTTTATACCAATACAAGTAGAAGATGAATCAAGACCAGAAATCGTTAGTAGATATCCATTTAAACAAATTTCAGATCAAAAAGATGGCGTAAGATATAATTTATTACCATCTGTTAAACAAAGTAAAGAACATACACCAGTCGGAACATTTCCAACAAAAGATCAAATTTTAAGGGATGATGTTTGGATTGAAGTTTATCAGAGGTATTATAGGTTTACAACAAGAACTAATGATGCTGGTGATTATATGTTTTATGGTGTACCTATAGGTATATATACACTACATTTTGATATCGATATTTCTGATATTGGCGAATTAAGTGTGTTACCTTTTGAATTAATCGCACAAGGTGCTTCTCCAGAACATTTTGCAAACCCGTATAAATTTAAATCATCTAAAGATATCGATAATTTACCACAAATTATAACTAAAGATAAAACAATTCAAGTTCAACCATTTTGGGGGTCTGAAGATTTATGTGAAGTTAGTTTATTACGTTCAGATTTTGATTTAACAGAGCAAGGTGTTGAATTAAAATCATATTGTTTATTTATGGGTTCTGTTGTTTCAGACAGTGGTAGTAATTCTGTAAATAAAAATTGTGGTATTAAAAATAATGTTGGTGAACATGGTCAATTAGTTTCCGGACCCGGATTTATTAATATTTTACATGTGATTGATTCTGATGGTGATAATATACCTGATCGTGTTGAACAAAAAGATGAACCAAGGGCAATGATTAATGAGAACGGTGCCTTTGTTTTTTTATTGGAATTAACTGGTCAGAAAGTAATAACAGATGAATTTGGTAATGAGGTAATTAGTCCAGACGCATCATCTGGAATAATTAAAAATGGTTTTTATCGTTTTAAACTTGGGTTAGGTTTCGAGAGTAATGCTAGAATTAAATCAACAGCGAATTATATTGTACCTAATAATGGTAAAAGCGACTACGCTTATTTATTTAATAGAAATGACGTTACTTTTTATGATGACACTAACGGGTTACCTTTTGATACCGTTCCCGGTTTTAATACATTATCACAAAATAATGGGTCAGCAATAGGGTGGTCTGTGGATTCTAATAATGAATTTGATGGCGGGGAACTATTTAAAAAACTAGAACGAAAAAAAATATATACAGTTCGTAATTATATTCCAAGATATACGAAACGTGGATTATTTATTAATGAAAAGAAAACCGAGAAATTTATTGGATTTAAAAATACGGCATCAAGCGGAGACAAAAACCCAATTCCATATAATAGAATCAACACATCAATTAATTTTTTCACTAAATTATTATGTTTTTTTACAAATATTATTTATGTACTAGTGGCAGTTTTAAATAAAACAATAATACAAGGGTTAAATGTTTTGTTAAGTGGAATTCAAACGGTTTTATGTTCAATTTTTAATTCAATTAATACAGTTATATTACAACCATTATCGGGGTTTATTAATTTTTTATTACATCCATGTATGACTTTACCAGTTATCGGGTCCATTTGTTTATGGGGAGATGGGAGTAATACGGTAAATTGGACTATTAGTGTACCGTTCTGTCCACCAACAACAAATTTATGGGGTATACCGTATATTTCATATAGTTGTTGTAAAAGCTGCCCACCAGAAAACAATTGTAATTGTTATATTCCGTGGTTTACTAATTGTTATTCCGGAAGTTACTGTGATGACATAACCCCGGATTTAAGAAGGTGTAAATCGGGGAAAGAAAGTAAATGTAATGATATTGCAACATTTCAACAGATTAAAAAACAAAATGATTATCCACCGCCACCAAACACGACAGATTTAGATGCTAATGAGATTATAAAACAAGAATGTGCGTATGGTGGTTCATCTGCTCGTAATTTTACAACTTCACCAACATACGATGGTGGTTTTAATAATGAATTTTCATATAATTTTTGTGTTGAATCATTAAAACAATGTAAAATTGCTGAAAATATTTGTGAAGATGAAGACCCAATTAATTTTGAATTTTATAATGGTTGGTTAACTGGTGTTTTATATTTTTTCTTAATTAAATATAAAGAAAAAAGAAATAATGATGGTGATATTAAATCGTTGAAATATTGTGATGTTGATAATTATAATAACAAATCAATAACATACCCATTTAAAAATGAAACAGAAAAAACGGTGATTGGTGATCGAGAATTTTGGTTACCGGGATCTTCAAATTGGTGGTTTGACTTAGACGTTGACCAAAGTGGTAGCGGTTTAATTAAATATTATCCGAGACAAATTGCACCAGCATTAGGTGGTGGTGCAACTTATAACAAAGGGGCTTTTGACGATATTTATTATGCGGCAAGATCAATTGGTAGACCAAGAGGTTGGGATAATACTGAATACAATAGCCCAAATGTCTTATTTGCCACAGATATAATAAATTTAGGTTCTTATTTAACTGAAGGTGACCCAGATGGTGCTCCGTTTATGATTGATTTAATACCATCAACAACATTTCAAGTACCTGAAGTATTAACTGATTTCTTTTGTTTATCATGTTCCGGTACACAACCAAGAACTGGCGGTGAGAAAAGATTTGAAAAAATTTGTGAATGGGGAACAATTTTAAATGATGAACAAGAAATATCAACAGCTGGCGAATATGAACTTGAAATTGATGAAGCATATCACACAGGTAGGTATTTCATATTATCAGCAAATACTGCTTATAATCTTGCTGGTACTGGAATACAGTTAATGTATGGTAATAGTAGTGGTCCACCATTTATGGGTGGTCAGTCAGTTAAAAATTTTGTACCTTATGGTACTGTTTTAGCAGATGCTGGGTTATTAACACAAGATGAAGTTTATGTTAATTCAACAACATATTATGACCCAACATTTTTAACTAGTTCTGGTGGTGAAAAATATATTAGATATCAAGGTAACCCATTTTATTTTTATTTTGGTTTATTACCGGGTAGGAGTGCAATGGATTTAGTTAAAACTAATTTTATAACAATATAAGATTGTGAAGAATAATGGGATATGAACATGTAAAATATACGTTAAATTCAATGAAATTTGCGAAAGCTATTGCCGGCGATATAAAAGTACAAGTTGATTTAAAATCTAATATTAAGTTATTAAAACAAAACGATGCTGTTAAATTAATTAATGTTAGTGAATTATATGATAGAGAACGACAAAAATCTACCGTATTTAGGTTATATGGTCGTTTAGATCATATTTACACAAATGAATTAGATGAATACACACCAAGTAAATTAGAATTAGTACATACAACCGGAGACCCAAGAAATTATAATATCCAAATATTATATCCAAATTCTTCAACAAAAAATTGTCAATTAACAAATTTTAATACTAGTGATTTTCCTTTTGATTGCGGCGTTTTATACGATTCAAATATTGATTGTTTAACCCATAAACTTTATCATGGATTACCTTTTAATTCTTCTAAATTAGTAACTTTAAATAATCGTAATGGTATAAATATTAAAATTTATGACCATAAAAATGGTAATAATTTAAATGTTGGTGAATATGTTTATATTTTACCCGGTAAAGGTGGTACGCTAAACTCAATATATGGTTTTAATGAGGTGATTTTAAATAGGTCAATTACTGGTGATCGAACAAATATTATAATAAAACCGAAAGGTAATTTAACTTCCAGTTATGGTGGTGCTTATCGTAGAGTTATTAATGTTTCACAAGCGGATGTTGGGTTTAAAAATAGTTTAATGTGTGAACCATATTATACTGGTGGTACAAATGATGGTATGTTTATTAGAGTAAACGGTAGACATAATGTTGAAGTGGGTGATTTTATAGATTTAAGAGTAACCGGCTCAACAGATTTTAATTGTTTTTATGGTTTACATAGAGTTAATAGTATTGTTAATGATTCCATTTTTAAATGTGATGTACCATTTTACATAATTAATGATTCTAACTTGATTAATACATTTGGTCAAGAATTAAATAACGGTATTTACAATTATCGATATCGAAAAATAGATGGTGTACCTTCTGAATATTATCTTAGAAAATTTAAAGTATTAATTGAAGGCGATCGAACAACAAATATTTTGGGTGTTGACTATTCATTAAAATTGTTAAATTTGTCACAAACAATTTGGAAAAATGTTAATGAAAATATTCAATATAACATTTTAAAACAATCTGGATCCGATGATGATAAAATTGTTAGTTATATCATAAATCGAGATATTAATATTTCTGGGTTAAGAGATAATTTAAATCGACCACTAAGTGAATTATATTTAGGTATTATTAAGAGAAAAGATCCAGAGTTTCAACAATTAACGCCAAATTTCTATAGTAATTATTTGTTTTCTGGTATAACAACATTTGATGATGAAATTTGGTTACCATCAGTATCTGACCCAAATACTTTATTATTATATAATTATTTTAATCTTTCAGAATTTAATAATGCTGGGTTATTAGAAGGTCAAGAATATTATGGGGATTTATGTGAATATAATCCACAATTATTACAAGAAAGAACACTTGATCCGATTGTTTTTAGAATTGGTAAAACACAAGGTGGTGTACCATTAGAAGGATATATTTATGAACCATTTAAGAAAATACAATTAAGACACTTCTCAGAAGATATTGATACTGTTGATAAATATAATTTAACAATTCCGGATTATTATGAAACGGTTAACGGATCTAAAATTTGGAGAGAAATTAATCCTTACGGTTTTAAGGATATAACACAATTTGGGGTTAAAACAATTAATGCTCCGTTTACAAATAATACACACTATTATTTTAATATTAGTACATTATTATTACGAAGACAAAGTAAAGACCCAAAAGAACTAATAAATATTGTTTCAGATGGAAGTTGTTAATAACTATAAATTTATTTTAGATGGTCGAAATCTAAATAAAGATAAACAAATACCAATTCGTTTTTTTCAACACTCTGAAATGTCCGGTAGAGATGATTTAATTAATCAACGAGCTGAACAAAAAGTTGAAGAAATCTTTAAAGAAGATTATCCAACGATCGATTTTGAAAAATATTGTTTTAAACCAGAATCATCATTAAGTGAATTGAATATGTATTTTTATAATCAATTAATCTCAACTGGTCAACCAATTAGTTATAATGATAATTTACCACCAGAATGGGTTATTGATAGTACAACACAACAATTGAATAATAAATTTGTAACAAAACCAATAATCAGTTCAATACCATGGAGTAGTTCATATTTTAAATTTGATTTTTATCAATCCATTATCGGTGAACAAAAAATTTTATTTAGTATAGCTCTTCCAGTTAACGGTACAATGTTAATTGCTGGTGATACACCAAAACCAAGAATAATTTTTAATCAAACACCTAAAACCGAAATTAATGATATTTTTTGGTTAAGAAAACCAGATCAACTTCCGGGTGCGATATTTACCGGTAACACATATACTTTATATTGTACTGTTAATTTTAGTAATAGTTTAACTGGTAAAATACAAAGATTTAAGGCGATACCGAATGGTGAAAACTCAAGCGATTATTTACCAACGAGTGATTTATTAAGGACAACATTTACAGAAAGATATTATTTTTTAAAATATGTTTTAGATTATTCAACTTTAACATATAAAATAACTAGATATGATAATACAGAGTTTACAAATGGTATAATTAATTTATATTCTAATTAAAATGGATTTTATTAAAAGAACAATATCATATAACCAATTCGAATATGTTGATGTTAATCTATCAGCTGAGACAATAAACTATTTAATTGACGATTATTATAGTTATTTTGGTTTTGAAATACCTAGATACGATGAATCGACCTTAAATTATGTTGAAATAGGAAATGCGTTATTACCATATTTTACATTAAACCAATTTAATACAACCAGCGGTATCACTCAAGACTATACTATTGTTACAACAACAGAACCACACGGATTAACAACAGATGATCGAGCTTTATTATATCCATTATTTGGTCAATCAGATATAATTTCAGCAACAACAATATTATATCTTGGTGGTTCTTATGGTGATAACCCAACAACTAAATTTATTTTACAACATCCGTATTATATACCAACTAATGGTATATTTTTAACTAATTTTGATCAAATATTAGCTTTCTTTAAAGGTTTTAATTTACAACCGACACAAAATACGATTACAAAATATTTTGATTTATTAGATAAATATTTAAATAGTGTTGATGTTGCTGATGTTGACGATATTGGTATTGGTGAATATTACGATAACACACCTAGAGGTGTGTTTAATGAGTTAGGTTTTAAGGTTATAACAAGTGGTGGTACGAGTGGCGCTACAATTAACATTCCAATATATTTAAATCAGACAATTGAAAATTTGGGCGTTTATAATAATGTTTATTCTGCGATAACCGACAATAAAGATATTATAATTAATGATATTAGAACAATAGACCCTAATATTGATGTTAGAAATGAAAATATTTTCATTGTTACTGGGACTACAATATTTTCACCAAATACCCCAAACACATTCCAATTTAGAATCTGGGATGGTGTTACCGGAAATACAATCAATGATTTTTTTGATACAAACACTAATATTACTGGTATTACGACTAATATGTCCGCTAGAGTTTTAAAATATTTTGGAGATGATATTAGATATTCTTATAAACTTAGTGAAACTTTATTTGATGTCACACACACCATTAACAGGAACACAGTCCCGGGAATTAATGATGGCTGGATTGAATATCGAACATTGAGACCACTTAGGAATTCTAATATATCTTATTTATCTTTTACATCATATGGTTTATCACCAGAGAATGTAAATGTTGATGTTAATTCTAGTAGAGTCAAACAATTAGCAGTAATTTTTGACGAATTTAAAGAAGGTATGGCTGAGACACCAAAAATAATAAATGACCTATTTATTGATAAAGGTGTGTTTTCAGTTTTTGAAAAAGTTGAAAAATTTGGTGATATTAGAACGCTTGACGATTTTGAAAGTTACGAAAATGGGGTGTTTAATGTGTCTAATGATGAACCAAAAGTTAGTAAATATATAATAAAAACAAATGGAAAATAATAATAAATAACAATTTAAGAATATGGCTTTAGGTAACTATGGAATCGTGAGAGGATCGACAGTACAACCATCAGATGTTGAAATATTATATTATTATAAAGCATCTAGAGATGATTTACGAGAACCCGATATCAAATATTTAAATTCAGAAGAAGTTTTAACACCAATAAAAAACCCAGCGAATAATCGAATTTTAGGTGGCGTTTATAATTTAACACTTCCGGCTGACACCTTCAATAAACGTGGTTTTTATTATTTAATAGTAAGACCAAAAGAAATTGAAACTGTTATTAAAGATCGTGGTGTTTTGGCTGGTGCTGAAAATATTGTTGGTTTAGTATTTGACCCAAATTTAATTGCGGATACAAATGATAAACTTAAATTTGTTGATGGTGGTTTAACCGGTTATCGTATTGAATATCTTAGTGACCAAACAAATGAAATAATTCCTAATTTTTTTAGGATTATAACATCATCAAATTTGGTACAAGAATGGAACACAACAATACCAACACCTAACGGTATTCCAGCGACAAGGTATCGTTTTAAAGAAGATGGTAATTTTTTATTTTGTACAATATCACCGTCATCACCATTTTCTGGAAAACCAACAGTTTTACCTTATCCGGGAAAACAAAATCAAAGAATTATAATTACAAATACCCACTTTGACCCATTAATGTTAGAACTTGAAATGGTTGAACATGATGCTGATACTTTAGCTATTGGTATTTTCGGTAATCAAGTTAAGAGAACCGGTGATGGTAATTTAACATATTATGATAGAAATAATAGAATATATAAACAATATAATATTTGGGAATACCAAAATCCGGCTGGACGTAGTTTATATCAAATTAGACAAAATAGGTCTGTTATTGATTTTACTATGAACTTTAACGATATAATAAACAATAATCAAGGATAAAAGATGTCAGCAGTTATAGCAAAAAATAGATCTGATGTAATTACACCGTGGCCGGATAATTTTTTTGATAAAAGTATTTTAACAAATAATAATTTTATTATTACGAGTAACTCTGCTGGTAATTTTGGCGGCGACCCAAATGTTAATACGGATACACTTGAATTTATTTACTCTGGTTATACACTAACAACTGAAGATATTGGCTTAATTACACAAAATCGAAAATTAATCGAATCAATCCCGTTAAATTTAGATTATGATAAAATTTCTAGTTATGTTTATTTTGGTAAAAGTACCGATTTTATGATTCAAGAAATTAATGAGATTATTAGTAAATTTCCGGCTTCTTTATATATTAGTAATTTAGGTAGACAAACTTTAACTACTGCTGAATTTGTATATTTTGACCCATTAAATAATTATACGCATTTTGAGATTAATATTGATAATTTATATGGTGAATATAGTGTTACTAATAATTATAAAAATCACGCATTTTCAAATCCGTATGGTGTGGTTTATAGTTATGATAATTCTTGGGATACATCATTATTAAATTTAATTGACAACTATACTGCTTATACAATAACACCAATCGTTTCGGGTATAACACAAACAAATGAAATTTTGGGTGATAATTATAATATAATTGATTTTACCGCATCAACGAAACAAAATACCGGTAGGTTATATTTTAATGTTAGAGGTAACCCATTTGGTGTTAATTTAGGGTCAGGAACTGTTGCTCCGGCAAATAATTTATCTTTAAAATATCATATAAAACCAAATCAAAAAAAGTTTGATTTATTTTTTACTAATTTAACTGATTTCCAAAAAAATATTTTAAATCGATATACTAAACCGCAATATGGTTTTAAACTGAATTTATTAAAATCTACTGGTGATTTTAAGGATAACCAAAATAAAAAATTAATATGGCCAACATCAGATAAATATAATTTAGATATCTCAACACCGGAATTTTATAAATATTTACGTAACCTACAAAAAATATTAGATGATTATGATTTATTATATACCGATATTTTATATCGTAGATTATTGGATGACGGTATTCGTGAATATGATTTAACGGATGAAGAGAAAATTTCTAAATACATTAGAGCTTGGGGTTGGTCTTATGATAAGGTTAAACGATATATTGATAGTATTTCTTTCGTTAATAGTACAACATATAACAAAAAAGAAAATGTTCCGGATGATGTAATTAAACTAAGAGCTAAATTATTGGGTTGGGAAATATATTTACCTTTTAAGAATTTTTTAGCTAATGAGTTATATACAAGAAATAATACAGATATTATTTATCCCGGATGGTCATCTAATATGTCGTTAGATGAAATTGAAACAGAATTGTGGCGAAGATTTGTAATTAACTCAATTTATTTTTTTAAAAGTAAAGGCACTAGAGCATCAATTGAAAGTTTAATGTTTCTTCTTGGCTTACCTCGTGAAATGTTAAAATTAAATGAATATGTTTATACAACTAAGCCAATTAATGTTGAGGAATTAGTTAAAAATTTAGCTTATTTAGAGTATGGTGATATACTTTCTGGTAACACATATTTTGATTTAGCAATTAGCGGTACCGCTATTAATAGTATTTATCAAAAAATTTACACGAATAATCTACCTATAACGCCAATTAATAATTATTCAAACATATTATCAACATATAATCTAACGTATTCTGGTAAAACTGGTTTTCCGCAAAATATTAATCAAAGTGACGTGATGTATTTCCAAAATTATGGTGGTTGGTTTGAATCAAACTATTCACATTTTGGTGAACAATTTTATGATTCAGGTAAGTTATGGCTAGATTATTTTCGATATTTTGATAATACCGCAACCGGAAATACCGTTGTTTATTTACAGTATAGTGGTGTAACTGTTGGTACTGAAATTGTGCCTAAAGATTTAGGTTTTAAATTAACAAAACAAGTTGATAATAAAAAATCTTGGATTGAAGATATTAAAATAACTGGAGAAACCGGGTATTTAGGTGTTTTTAAACGGGATTATGATGTTGGTATTAGGCAAACAGCATATACAGCAGAAACTGGTTTGGTTATAAATAGTAAAGAAGTTGATATGTTTCTTGATTTTAGTTCTATTGTGACAACTGGAAGTTGTGTGACAACACTAGATCAATATGATTTGCAAATACCTTGGCTACCAATAACACCAACAAATTTAATATCTTCACCAACATATTCAAATTTAATTTCTTATATAGAAAAATTAGATAACTTCTGGTTAGACATTACCAAACAATTAATTCCGGCAACAGCAATATTTAGGGCTGGTGTTATTTATTCAAATTGTGAATCATTAACACCAACAGAGTATTATTTTTATAATTTTAGTTCTTCCACATATAATTTACATTTCTTAACCCCAGATATTGCAATTTCTGGTGACCAATTTAATGTTATTACTGATTATGTATTACCATTTAGTGGTTATTCTTGGACTGAAGATTCTTGGTTAGAATACTTATATAATAGAGGTGAAAATGATAATTATAATCGATTTGCAATGATTCCGGGGTTATTACCATTTCATGTTGCAAATTATGGTTATCCGGGTATTGTTAAATTCCCAATAGAAATCGTAAATAGTGATAATCCATTTATGTAATATTTAATATTTATTAAATATGAAAGAAATAATTAAAAAACTGTTAAAACATCAGTTATTTGAACGAGTCATGATTAATGACACAAATGAATTAGCGTTAGTATACATTAAAAATAATAATATTTTTCTTTTATTTAACACAGTAATAAAAGAACCATTAGGGTATATTGGTTTTGATTTAACTGACGGTGATGTCTATGGGATTTATGGTGCATACGCTCAACATGGATATGGTCCATTACTATATGAATTGGTTATGACGTTAGTGTACCCAAAAGGGATTACAATGTCAGACGATTCAGCTACTAGTTCAGATGCACTAAATATCTGGGAGAAATTTATGGAACGAGGTGACGTGATCAAAAAACCGATCAAGAGAAACAGAACAACAGAAAAGGAAGAGATATTAAAATCAGATATACCTTTTGGTGATGACAAATATATGTCTTGGGTTGATCGTGTAATTAAACTTCATTACACACAATTTATTGGTGATTTCGGTAAAAATAAATTAAACGAATTAATTATTAAAGGTAACCAATTTGTTAGAGAAAACCCAACAATTAATCTAATGGGTGCTGTTTATTGGTTAGAAGGTGGGGGGGGACGTAACAATTAACTTAAATTATTAATCTTAATAAATTATTTACATATAGTAAAAAACAATTAAATTTTTAGTATGAGTATTATAATTAAAGATAAAGATCCATTTATTAGTTTAATTTTAACTGAATATGGTAAGAAACAATTAGCGTTAGGTCGTTTAAATTTTTCGTATTATGCTTTTGGTGATTCAGATATTAACTATAAAACGGTTAATATTCACTCGGCAACATTAAAACCATTTTTAGGTCTCAAAGATTTAAAAACACCCCTATTTAAAAATAAGGGCGGGATTTTTTATCAAATAACCGATGAAAATATTAGTGTCGAAAGTATAACAAAAACAGAAACTGACGAAGAACAAAAATATAAATATGAATCGGAAAATATTTTAAAATTAAATTCAAAATATATCAACTTTCCGGGTAAAGTTGTAAAAATTGTTAATAATTATACCGTTGAAATTGAATTTAATGAAAAAATTAAAAAAGAACAAATTACGCCATATGACTATCTTGTTTTTAATATCTATGCTCAAAAAGGGGTAATATTAAAAAATAAATCAACCTTTATTAATCGAGCACAAATTGATGTAATTGATGCAATTAGTGATAGTAGATTAAAATTAACATTAAAACAACCAGTTGGATCTTATGTTTTGAATTGTGAAACACATATAACAAAATTTAATTTAATGTTTACTGAAGATGGTACTTGGAATCAAGTATATTTAGGTGGTCCACAATTAAAACAAAAAGAAACTAGATTTGATGGTATTGCTGAATATTTTAAAGAAGAACATGGTTTATTAGTTTATAAACATAAAATAATTTCTCCAGAAGATTTTAATTATGTTGGTGGGGAAGATATTGAAATTGATATACCGGAAATTTTTTACTCAAAATCAGCATCTAGTAAAATGGGTATTAAATTGAAAAATTCTGGTGAATTGAAAAGACAAAATATTAAGACAAATACTAATTTTATTTTGGAGTATTATCAATTAATTGATGAATATAACAATGTGGTTGGTAAGTATTATCCTCAATTAAAGTGTTTTATTATAACAGATATTGAATTATCAACGACATTAGCTGATAAAAATAGACGAAATTGGACATTACCAGAATTTGATTTTGAATATATTTCATCAAATGGTAATGGTATTTTTAATAAGACAAATGAAGATTTATACTTAACATATTATATCTCTGGTAATTACCATAATAATACAAATTATTGTCAATATGTTAAAAAAATTCAAAATAAAAAAGGTGATTTACAACTTGAATTAGATTTTACAAAATTTAATTTTAAATTAATGAATTCAAATAATTGGTTAGCTAATAATATTTCAATTTTATTTCAATTTGTTAAATCGGGAAAAAGCCTAAACCCAAATAATTGGTTTGAGGTTCCAATGTTAAAATCTGAAAAATTAACAGAAAATTTAATTAAAGGTAAATATACAATGAATATTAATCATTTACTTAAAGGAGTGAAGTTTAACACAGATAAAACATTTAATATGGATGAACAACCTTTTTTTGGTAATGTTAAATTAAGTAAAAAAACTAGTATATATAAAACTAATTTTTCTTTCGGTTCAGAGAACAATATTACGCTATATAGTAAAAACCCGACATATAGTAATGATAAGCAAATTAGGGTTAGTGAAGTTGCAATTTATGATGATAAATATAAAGCCGTTGGCTTAATTAAATTAAGTCATTCAATTAAGTGGAGACCGGATGTGTCATTTACAATAAAAAGTAGTTTAATAATATAATCATGAGTAAAAGAGTCTTAGGATTAGATGTTTCGACAAAAACAATAGGTATTGCGATATTTGAAAATAATGGTAAATTATTAGAATTAACACATATATCACCAAAAGTTAAACCTAAACAGGAAGATAAAAACAATGAATTAATGTTAAAGAGTAATATATTCAAAGAATACATTAAAAAATATAAAAACGCAAACATTCAACGAATAATAATTGAAGAACCATTATTATATAGTAATAATGTTAATACTGTTGGTATTTTAACAAAATTTAATGGTTTAATTTCCAGAATTTGTTATGATATGTTTGGTATATTACCAGAATATGTCTCAACATATGACGCTAGAAAATTCGCATACCCAGAGTTGATGGGTGAAGGTAAAAATGGTAAAGTTGTATTATTTGGTGGGATGCCATTAGATATTGATAAAAAGAAGGTTATTTGGGAAAAAGTTAAAGAGCGAGAACCGCAGATTGATTGGTCATATACAAAACCAACAAGTAAACGAGAATCAACATTAAAAAAAGAAAATTTTGATATGTCGGATGCGTATACTGTTGTATTAGGTGTAATGAAAAGAGATGGTTTTTGGAAATAATTGATAAAAATTTTGCATTTTAATTTTTTTTTATTATCTTTACGGATAATTTCCGCTATGAGTAGTGGCGGAACTAGAAATACTCACTTTAAATTTAGGAATTATATGGAAAACGATAAACTTAAACAATTCATAAAAACAACCATACGAGAGTTTTTGGGTGAGAATAAAACATATACAAGAAACGGATATAACTATACTAATATTTTGACTGATGGTGATTTTGATTATGAATTAGTACAATCTTTAAATAAAAAAACTGTTGGTATTGAAGTTTA
>Ga0265293_10009090_pt1 | contig 14428 bp, 13 predicted proteins | sample Munlanlewell138R_FD_192505 | JGI IMG/M metagenome (GOLD analysis project Ga0265293, IMG submission 192505) | Leachate microbial communities from a municipal landfill in Southern Ontario, Canada - Leachate well 138R | ecosystem: Engineered > Solid waste > Landfill > Unclassified | place: Canada...
GGTCCTTGAAGGAATACCTTTTATTGATGGCGAACTGAAGGACCAGGGAGAGCAGGCGGCATAAAGATAATGGACGATAGGATACGCTGGGAAAAGATCCCGTCACCAACTATTGACAATAACTCTTCGGTCACATTTATCCATATTAAATGATAGCGACGGTGACCAACTTCAACGTGTACCTATCATTTTACTGAAAACAACGTATTGGTGTCCGCCACCAAATCGACATTTCTTAGTCGTACTTTTGAACTACGGGCGGGTGTTGTTTTTGTTACATGGACTGAAATTAGCGATACGATGTTCTTGAACGGTGTAGGTATAGCACAATTCAAATATATACTTGAATGATAAGGGATGGGTCATCGTTATCATCATGGGCTGACCGTTATAACATAGTTAATGAAGCTGATATTAGAAATGCTTGCGAGATGGTATCGAGAGCGCATGAAGAGATGAAAGAAGTAATGGAACAGGTGCAAAACGGGGATAGCTTATTGAATTTGGTTACGATGTAAACAGGGCCATTGCTGGCCCTGCCTACTGATCATCTTTTACTGGTCAAAGGAATCCAAAACGATGTTGGACGTGTTACCTCTTTGTTGGCTATTGCGCCGTAAATACCGACTGGGTTGTTGCCCGATTACCATTCGCATCATAACTATGGAGGTACACCTTATACGCATGTCCTGACACAAGAGCTGAAGCTGCCGATCCACCGTAATTATAGGTTAATGTAGTTGGTTTGCAGTCGCCGGGACACTAACCAACCAAATGAAAGGTTCGGATGATCCCGACATTTAAAGACCCCCGACCTAATTCTTGAAAGTCACATTTGGCTTCAACGGTGTCTTGTTAACCTTGCTGGCCGCCGGCGATTTCAGGTCTTTGGGTTGCACAGGAGTGGGCTGCACCCATTGGATCTTGTCGAAGTTGCGCGGGCTTTGTCCCTGGATGTAGCTCTTCCAACTCACGTTGATCTTGGCAGCTTCCATGTCCACCCTGGCAAACTTTGCCCCATTGAGCTTTGCACCGGTCAGGTCCGCATGGAAAAGCGATCCGTCGGTAAGGTCGGCGCCGCTCAGGTTGGCCTGAATAAATTTGGAGGTCTGCAGTTGGGCGTTGGTCAGTTTCGCTCCCGAAAGGTTTGCATTCGTAAAGTCGGAACCCCCAGCCGGCACATTGGACAAATCGGCATTGACCAAGGATGACCCCTTGAAGTTCACATGATGGAAATGAGCCCCATGGAAACTACCATTGTCGAGTTTCGCACCTTCCAGCTTGGCATTGTCGAAAATGAGGCCCCACATGCGGCTGCCGCTGAAATTCGCCCTGCTGAAATCTACATAATTATAGGTCCTCACGTTTAGGTTGATCTGACCTATACCGCTCAGGTCGGCATTTTGCATGTTCTTGTCACCTGCCAGCATCCGGTCCACATCGGCTTGGCTGAATGCCCCGGCAACCGTCGGCCCCAAAATCAAGATTGAAACCATCACAACCAGACTAAACAATTTCACCGTTTAACCTCCCCATGAGAATTTAAATACGAAGCATAAGGATGTTTTATTTCTAAGTAGGCAGTATGTCAAGATAATTAACGACAACAGCGAGAATGGGCCCACTAAGGAACTTGTCCCGGCCTCCATTCCGCTCTATTTCTCCAAGCAGGCAAACAAGTCACAGAAAATACTTTGCATCCAAACTCGCCCTTAACGCAAACGGAGACGAGTGACGCTTGGTCGGCTTCGTTGGATGCAAGTAAGTGAAAAAAAGATCGTTGTTTCGCACCCCAAGCACAATTCCAAGCACAGTCCACTCAAATTGCTACGCAATTCTCGTATCGGACACAGCGCTTTCTAAGTTTTGAATTGATTGTAATTCCTTGATATCAAAGAAATGGCAGAAGTGCATGGTAATCGAACCCGTCTACCAGAACGTTACATCTTATAATATCCAGAAGTTACAATACAATAAATGCGACATCGCCACTATTTCGCCACTATCAGGTTATTAGATGGCCTACTCGGAGCTGTGGTGCAATACGGACTGGAAAGCCACTGAATACCCCGTGATAAAGTAGTATTTAGTCTCCGTCCGGAAACCCCTGTTTTAGAGCGGCGCCAGTGTCCGTGCCAGGGTAATATTCCGGTATATTCGTAATGTCTGCCGGTCACGCTCGTCAGATATTAGTATTTCATGCTCTTTTTGCAGGTTCCAGTGAACAGCAATCCCTCGCGTGTGATAATCTCCCGCTTCTCGTGTGACCGATCAGGCCGATGCCAGCCTGATCCTCGCCATGACCAGGGGATTGTAGGAGACGATGCTGCTCAAAACATACCGTTTGAATCCCTCCCAGCCCGACCATGTGCAGCGGTCAAGACCGAAGGCCCTTTTGATAACCGATATCCCCGCCTCGATGCCGGCACGGAAGTTCCTGAGCTTCTTGTACACCCGGTTGCTCTTTGCCATATCGAGGACCGCAAGCCCTCGTTTCCTTGCAAAGACGGCGTCCTTTACCCCCTTCTCTTTCGCAAAGGCGAGGCTTTCCCTTGAGGCGAAGCCGCCGTCGGCGCTAACCTGGCGGGGCATCTTCCCGTACCACTCACGGTGCTGCCCGAGGAACGGCCGGTACCGGTCGGCATCGGCGGGATTGCCCCTCTCGATGAGGCAGCCGAGGATCATGGTCGATCTCCCGCCGGAGAGAAAGACCTTGTGGCCGTATTCGGTGTCCCTTCCCCCTTGACGATGATGTCGGTGTGTTCCTCGAAGAAGGAGACGATTTTCTCCGATGCGGGGGTAAGCTGTCAAGTAGGTCTTCAATCTTCTTTGTGCCATTATTCATTTCTCCTTTCTGCTGACGTAACATAAGGTCCGCAACCGTCCCGGCATTCGGACTCCGGATGAGACCTGAAAAGGCCATCCGTTACCGCAGCACGACTGTGTCCGGCTGGCACGGACTTTCCCGGAAGGCGACAGTTGCGGGGACGGCATAGGATCGGAACACAGATCTGAATGCAAGGGGATAGCCGCGAGCCTCCTCTAAACGGGGATCCCCTTCTGCCTAAGCTCCCGTGTTTTCCTTATGGAGCATTCCTCACAACGATATTCGGGATGGGAATCCCTCCTCCTATCGTAGGCCCTTGCCCTGATGATCCTGTAGCCGCGGGCCTCGCGTCCGCAGTCCACGCAGACGACGGTGTCCTTCACCGCCCATTCCACGGAGAGTCTCTCCGAGGTGAATATGAACATGTCCACCCAGAAGAAGATGAGCCCTCCGATAAGGTTGGCGACGATGGTGGCGGTGACCTTGCCGACCGCGGAGAGGAGATAAAGCATAGCGGCAAGGATGGGCGTGGAGAGCTGCCAGCGAAAGAGATACAATCCGTAGCGTTTCAAGTTCACCTGCATGGCCTCCTCCTTCATTGCGGGAGATGTATCTCCAGAATGTCCAGTTCCCCTTCAATTAGGTCTATGTTCACGGCCTCGTGCAAAATGGTCCTGTAGGACCCCTTTGCCAGTGCCATGACGGCTTGCGTTGCGGCAACGCCCGAAGGGCAGTTACGCGACGCCCACCCGGCAACCAGAAAGGCCCGATTAACGGTCTCGCCCACAATGTCGCGGGCGGCGTATCTGGGATGACCGACGAGACCCAGGTAGATGCTTCCCGAATTAAGGGCGATGATAAGGTCCTTCTGGTAGATTACCTTCTTCGCGTGGATAGCCGCGCGCAGGGCCCGGTCGGCATGATCGGGACCGGAGAAGAAGCAGAGGAACCCGTCCCCGACGTACTTGACGGGTATCCCGTCAAACTTGAGGATGGATTCTGTGGGGTCGTAAAAGAGGACATTTGTGTAGTCAGCCAGTTCCTTCGACTCCATGGAGATGGACCGCTTTTCGAAATGGGTGACGGCCGAGCAGAAGACAGTGGCGGGAAAGACACCGCTTTCCGCTTCCGTGAGTCCGAGAAGATGGTCAGTACTGACATCGAAGAGACGTGCAATCTTCATCAACACTTCAACGTCCGGCAGGTTCGCCCCTTTCTCCCATTTCGAAACAGCCTGCGGTGTGACCTGCAGGGTATTGGCAAGGTTTATCTGCTTGAGACCATGTTTTTCCCTAAGCAAACGTATCTTGAGTCCTATGTCCATCGTTAGATGATGTTATATTACAGGTTTGCGTGACTTACAACTATGCGTGGGTTCAAATAAAACAACCTTAGGTTGACTATATGTCCGTGGCAGGGCCCCCGAGATCCCGACACACCATCCGAGTCCGGGAGATTGTGCGAAGCGGCCCCGGGAGGCCGGGATCATCTCGTCCCTGCTTAGTTCTTAAGGATCCTTCCCCGGCAAACAGGGCCCTACGGTCGCCGGGGAAGGATCCGCCTGAACCGTGCATCTTGAGCGGGCTTTTGCAAGCATAAAACGTTTTTCCTTCAATACATTCATTCTGACAAACCTTCTCAAGGCCTTCTTATCTCGCCTGTTTATAAGTTCCAGTATCTTTCTGTGGTATTCAAGTGACACCAGCATACTTTCCTTTGAAGCACAAAACATCCTCCTGCACCATGTGATATACTCCATAGGCATACCGATCATTTTTTGCAAAGTCTTGTTTCCCGTCGCGCCGTATAGGATTCCGTGAAACCCTTCGATCAGTTCCAGCGTCATTTCGACGTTTCCTTTTCTTAGCGATCGAAAAGAGTCCGCGATATTCTTCTCAAGGCTCGTCATGAACTCATCACCGGAGCGCTCCATTGCAGCACATGCCGCATGACTTTCCAGGACCGAAAGAATATCGCGGACCTCCTCTATATCCTTTACCTTGATATTCCGCACTGCATACCCCCGCACGGGAAGCTTCTCCACCAGGCCGTACTCTTCAAGCTTTTTCAGCGCTTCCCGGACGGGTATTCTGCTGGTTTTCACCATTTCCGAGACTTCCTCTTCGATCAACCTCTGTCCGGGGTTCAGACTTCCCGTTCTAATGGCGTTCTTTAACGTGTCGAAGACGGAATCTACCTTTGGCATGTATTCTGAAACGATCCTTATCTCGTGAAAGGAATCGCCATGCTCCAATTTCTGCGTCATATGGTCCGTTCCTTGATAACGATACATTCCATCACCTCAGTATTTATAAGAAAGCCCCGCGTAAAACTGCCTTCCGGGTGAAGGGTAATAATTCGCAGTAGGTGGTTGTCCGAAAGGATAGCTTGCCACGCCGTATTCACTGTATTGCTTGTCCGTCAGATTCTTTATTCCGAACATGGCCTCAAGGCCCTTCCATGCGTATTTGAAGTTGACGTCGACCGTCGTAACCCCCGGCAGTTCCCGGAGCTGGTTCTGCTGGTCGCTAACCATATATCTGTCTCCGAGATAGGTAAGAATCACGTTGGCTGTCAGATCGTTCCAGAAATAAGTAAGCTTCACGGAGAATTTGTTTCTTGAGACAAGAGGGATCCTGTTTCCATCGAAGTCGCCGCCGTCGAAAACTGCATTTGTATAAGAATAGAGAAAGTTGAAAGCTAATTCCTTGAGAGGGACAAGATAAAGGGAAGCCTCAACACCATCCCGTCGGGTTTTGTCATAATTACCGTTGGCGAAGGTAAAAGGGTTGTAGTAGATCTCGTCGTCTGTTCTGGACTGGAAGTAGGTGACGCCGCCGCCAATCCATTCAACAAAATTGTACCTGGCGCCGATGTCGATTTCCCTCGTCGTCTGTGTCTTCAAGGACTCATTAATCGGGGGTACGGCAAAGACACTGAGAAGTTCGTCCGTTGTAGGTGTCCGGAACCCTTTGGCGTACGTTATGAACATGTTGCCCTTCTTGTCGAAGAGATAGTTTGCCGATATCCTGAAGGCGTCCTTCCAGACGTTCACCGAGTTGTTTATCGGCTGGTTCATACCAAGATTATCCAGATAGTCGATATCCCATGAGGACTTCTGTGCTCTGTAAGCAAAATTGAGAAGCAGATCCTTGATCGGTGCGATCTCATCATTGATGTAAAAGGCGCTGTCCGTCTTGGTGATCTTCGTGACCGAGTCCGTCCCCCAGAGACCCGGTGAGTAATCGGAGCTTCTCGTGGGGCTTCTATAATAATCGAATCCCGCCACGAGAGAATTTCGGAGTCCGAAGATCGGCTTGTTGACAATGAGCTTCGGCATGAAACCATACGTCTCAAAAGTCCTCATGGAGTACCAGTTGCTGAGCGCCCAGGCGGAACTGGCATGCCGCAGCCTGTAGGACCCGTTCAGGCAGAGGACAATGTCGCCGAAGTTGATGTCGGCGCCAAGGTTTGCGAAATTATCCTCCGTGTTGGCCGAGTCGTCAGGGTTCTTCGTGTCGGTCCTGCTGAAGCGTCCTGTGGCCAGATCATCGGAGGTTAGCACGCCTGGCATACCGTAGGTATCCCAGTGATGACCTGTCTGAAGATAAACGGTAAGGTCCTTGAAGGCATCGAAGGTAAAATTGCCGATAAGGTCTCTCATGTGGAGCGCGTTGTTGCGACGATACCCGTCCGTGTCATATGACGAGGCGAGACCGTAGTAGGAGAACTTGTCCTGTTTTCCCAAAACGCTCAGCTTCGACGTAAACAGATTGTCGCTTCCGGCCAAGACCGACGCCTTCACCGTCGGTTTTCCCTCGCCTTGCTTCATGATGAAGTTGACCGCTCCAGCCACGGCATTGTCGCCGAACAGCGCCGTTGCCGATCCGCGGTATATCTCAACTCTTTCGATCATGTCAAGCGGAATCACGGAAAGGTCTGCACCGGACATGTCGATACCATTGATTCTTCTACCGTCTATGAGAAAGAGCACGTTTGACGGCGCGGTTTCTCCATAGCCCCTTATGTCAATCTGCGTATATTTGGGGTTGTTCAGGAGATTACTGGTGAAGATGCCCGGCTCACACTTGAATACGTCTGTAACAGTCGTGGCCCCAATAGCTTCGATGTCTTCTTTGGTAATGATCGAAACATTTGCAGGGGCTTCCAGAAGGGGCATCGCCTCCCGGTTAGCTGTTACGACGATGCCGTCGAGACGGTAGGGTTTTTGCTGGGCGAATCCGGGAAAAGAACCGAGCAACAAAGATAACAAACAAATGATCGATAATGCGGTTTTAATGCGCATTTTTCCTCCTTTTTTGCGATAAACAACGGGCTAATGTTTTACGAGTCTGTCAACAATAGATCGCTAAAAAAGAAGGTAATCAGGGTGGTATTGGATTCACGGTACGCCTCCTTATGCCTCGTAAGGATTTGGAGCAGATAACCCGGTCCAAAGTTTCCTGACTTAGGTCATAAGGCTTACGCGTCTTCCCGCCGTTTTCAGGCAGTGACTGGGCTTCGTGCCCTTGCGCGCCGTTTCAACCATCACAGTTGCGGGACAGTGGGAGATTTTCACTCCCTTCCGTTGAAAACCGGCTGCTTGTATATGTTGTTCATTATAACGGTTCGGATATTTAATTTCAATGCTATGAAGAAAGTACACTTTTTTCAGGTCGAAAAAGCGAGAAAATGGATACAGCGCGCATGTTGTCACATTTGTATATATTTTGTGATATCGCAGTGTCATGAAATCGTCCATTTCTGCACGAATCGATAATAATCTCCCGGCCATGATGAACCGGGGTAGGGGAGGGGACTGGAGGGCAACCCTTCTCCTCGTCAGTGCCGACGGGGAAACGCTCGATATGACCGAAGGCGGAACCATTGGCAGTTTTGATAGAGCGTGTATAATATGCATATAATGAGGACTATAACATCTTATAAGGTCCGTGAAGCCATCCGCAGAACTGTGCGAGTCGGCCGCCCGAAGAAGGTCATCGTTTTCGGTTCGTACATAAACGAAGAGATAAAATCTGGTAGCGGTCTCGATATACTTGTCATTAGCGAAGACAGCATTCCCGATACCCGGGCGGAAAGTACCAGGATCCGCAGGCATCTAAGGGACCTGATGATACCGATCAATATACTCGTTGTCAGGGAAAGCGATTATGAGGTACTAAAACACAGGCCGGGTCTCATCTACCGGGAAATTGAAGACACGGGAATAGTGGTCTATGAATCCGGTAAATGGAATTAACCGGAAAATACCGGACCTCGAGGATCTACAGGAAATCATCCGCCGATCGGTCGTCGCACGCCTCGATGCGTTGAACGAAAAAAATTCTTCCCGAAGGCCAGCAACCCCAGTTTTTTCTTACCTGCTATTTTATCTGTAATGAGACCATATCTCATATCTTGAAGAAAACACGGGGGCCACACAAATGCCTGACTGGTGTAGTAACACCCGGACAATCACCGGCGAGAAGGAGATTTAGGGCCGGTTACCCGGCCCCATTTCTGTTCCTAGCACGCCCGGGAGTCCCTCATGTGTTCTTTTTTGAACCTGCTTTAATAGCGATTATGCACGCCGCCAACCCCACCACTACAACGCCCAAGATAATCACCCACGTGGGCACCATATAATCACCCCCTTTTCCTTATACTGACCGAAGATTGCACTCCGTTCCCAAGACAACGCTCTTCTTTCTTAGAAATGTTTTTTATTCACTGCCCTTTCCTTCCGCACTTTTGGCAGTGACATACACTACGATACCTCCCACGATCACGAGAAAAACCATAAATAAATAGGCAAAAAACTCTTCCGACATGATTTAGCCTCCTCTTCTATTTCCACCTCTTTTTGCGTGTCGCAGTTTTACTTTCCAAATAAATGGCCGCATACCGAGCAAGAACCCGGATAGCGGCCCGACTAATCCTTAGACCCTCCAGAAACAAATGATTCTGTTTCTGAACCCGAACATTATTCAGCTGAAAAAACTTTTGTCTAATTAATCTCCTCTTCACGGAATAAAAAAAATCGCCACCGAAGATTTAATTCTTCGATGGCGACCCTACCATCGGTTTCTCCAAAGATTAAATATCCTTGAACCCGTTATTCAACTATATAAAATACCGTTTATTTTCTGTCAAGTTATTTTCCGGTATGCGGAAGATAACCATGATTTTCCCTGTAAAACGACAGAAACCCAAGGATTTTAATGGGAGAGGCAATAAGGCCGGTTTTAAAGCCGGCCCTTTCAAACCATGGCTAAACGGAGAATCATATATCAGGATATTTATGAGAATTCCGGGTCAACGGTTTCTTTCTTCTGGCCAATCCCGGTGATCCCCCGGTCGCCCTTTTTATTCTGTCCGCTCTAATCTGCTACAGTGATCTCTTTACGCTAACGATTCCGAGAAAAAGGAAGGTGTATTAGAGAGGGTAATGTGCGGGGTTACAATGGCAGAGGGGAAGGGTGTAATATGCCCGGCAGGAACCCCTGCGGTTGTCGAAAAACTACGGACAAAATGTCCAATAAAAGCTGATAATTTGTGGACACCTCACAGCTTTTCGTGAATGATATCCTTGGGTTTACACTTCTCCATTTCAGTGACAGGACAGGGTATCGTCCGGCCCGCTTTGCTTATGCTTTCTGATAATATGACGATTACATTTCTATAGAGGCGAGTTCACCCTTGGCGCCATTTTGCTTGATGCTGCTCCTTCGCTAATAATTACGTGGAGGCCTGTGCGGATGTTCAAATGCTCTCGTTGCGGACGCGAAGTCCCGATGGCACAGATCAAAAACGGCTATATCGGCCAGTGTTGTAACGAGGTTCGTTTTCACCCAGTTCTCGAGGCGGCCATGCCGGCAGGCGTGGAAGAGGAAAGAGATGATGAGCCTGATCAGTAAGGAACCGTGAGGATAGGGCATTATGCGGTTTTCGCCTCTGGAACATATCGGTGCGAAAGTGGATATCATGGCATTGGGAGAATCTCGACCGACCATGCACCGGGACCCCAATAACCCGGAACACGCATCAATCTTCTTTCTCGTCCTTCTGTTCCGGCGGCCGGTCTCCCCGGTATATGATCTTACCGCAGCATACGGCGATATATCCGTTCCCGAAATGAACAACAGGCGCTTCTTTTTTGCATTGAGGGCATTTGACGGCAGGCACGTTACGGATCTTCATGAGGTACCAGCCTCCTGATACTCTCATTATCATACGGATCGACACTTTTGACAATTATTATTTTGCGTTCTGCAGAAATTCGTTGTTGGCATGACGGCGTACCTGATATCTTGTCCCGAATCATCGGGTATGCGGTGCCAATGGCAGCGGGTCGATCGCTGCTGTCCGTTTTTATTTTATGCTTTTCCGTGTTCTCTCAAGCGCCGGTTTCTTCCGAGACTGCCTCGGCTGCTCCCTTCTGCTCCCCATATCGAGCGCCTCTCTCACGGTCTGAGCCAACTCCTTCCAGGCCAAGGGCTTCATGAGGAGGTCTGTGATCCCGGCTGCTTTGGCAGTGTCGCGATTGATACTCTCGCTGTAGCCTGTGCAGAGTATAACGGGTATATCGGGCCTCATCTCGAACACCTCTTTGGCAAGCCGTACCCCTGTGAACAAGGGCATGGTCTGATCGGTGACGATCAGGTCGAAGGCAGAGGGGTCCTCGGAAAAGATCTTCAGGGCTTCTTCGGCGTCCGTCGTGGCGGTTACCTGGTAACCCAGCCTTTCGAGCATCGCCCGGCCCAGTTCAGCGATAATATTCTCATCGTCGATAAAAAGGACACGCTCCTTTCCCCGTGCGGCCTCTTTACACGATGAGGGCACCGTCTCTTCGTGGGCGGCCACCTTCGGAATGAGTATCTGAAATGTGGACCCCTTGCCGGGAACACTCTCCACGGTAATCTCCCCTTTCAGGCTCTTTACGATTCCGTAGACAACGGCAAGACCCATCCCGGTGCCTTCCCCCGGGCCCTTGGTGGTAAAGAAGGGCTCGAATATCCTCTTCCGAACGGTATCGTCCATCCCGGTACCTCTGTCGCTCACAGCGAGCCGGACATACGGGCCGGGCGCCAGGTCTGTGTAGTGTGAGTCCGGACCGACCCCAGTGTCGGACAAGGTTATTTTCAGTTCCCCCCCGGTCTCACGCATCGCGTAGGCGGCGTTCGTGCAGAGGTTCATAAGAATTTGCTGTACCCCAGTGGCATTTGCCTCGACCACATCCCATGTCGCGGAAGTCTCCACTTCGATTTCTACGGTGGTCGGAATCGACGCCCTGAGCAGTTTAGCTGTCTCCTTTACCAGTGGCGTGATGGGCATGGGCTTGACCTCGTACTCTGATTTGCGGCTGAAGGTAAGCATCTGTTTGATGAGGTCTCTTCCTCGGAGTGATGATTGGAGAATGTGGCGGAGGTTCTTCTCCAGGGGTGTGTCCCTCGGTACATCCTCAAGGGACATCTCCGCGAACCCGAGGATGGCGGCGAGGATGTTGTTGAAGTCGTGGGCGATACCGCCGGTGAGGGTTCCCAGCGCCTCCATCTTTTGGGCATGACGGAGGTGGTCTTCGAGGCGGCGCTGTTCACTGATGTCACGGGCCGCCGCAAAGACCCCCATCACGTTCCCTGCATCGTCTTTGTACACCGACGCGTTGTAGAGGACGGGGGTTGTATGTCCGTCTTTATGACGGATCACGAGCTCGTAGTCCCTGACCGTCCCTTCTCTAAAAACCAGTTGATAGCCGGCACTAGCTTTTTCGGGATCGGTAAAGTAGTCGGAGAAGTCGGTTCCGATGAGCTTCTCCCGGGGATACCCCGTGATATGTTCCGTGGCAATGTTAACGTCGCTGATCATGCCCCGGGAATCGATGGTAACCAGGGGGTCAATGCTTGCCTCAATGAGGCTTCGGCCATATGCGGCGGCGGCCTTGAGAGTTGTCTCGGCGCGCCTCTGGTCCGTGATATCGATATCCATCTCCAGAATAAGAGGTGATCCGTCAATATCGGTGAAAGGGAAGTCATAGGCATCGATGACGGTGCCGCCATCGGGACTTTTGACCACCCAGTGGTGAGGTTTGCCCGTCTTTAACACCTCGTAGCTTTCACAGAACTCGCAAGGCTGTTTGTTACCGAAGCAGAAATCATGACAGTGCCTGCCCTCCGGCTCCCCGAACTTCTCGCGGAAGCTGCGGTTGGCGAAGGCGACATGGTAATCGGGTGTAAGAAGGCATATCATTACAGGCAGAGCCTCCAAGACATCGTACAGCCGCTGCCGTTCCTTTGCAGCCGCTTCGAGGGCCCGCCGCACCTCGGCAGTTCGCTCCTGCACCCGAAGTTCGAGTTCGTCCCGCGAACGTCGCAGTTCTTCCTCGTTTTTCTTCCGCCCGGTGATATCCCGGACAATTCCTACCCGGTACAACGGGTGACCTTCGCCGTCACGCACTATGCTGAAACGGTCCGATAGCCATCTGTATTTTCCGTTCTTGCTCCGGAAACGGTATTCAACCATTCCCGTCTCTTCACCAACCTCGGAACTGGAATTCCTTTTTTCCGCCTTCACCCGTGGAAGATCGTCGGGATGCACCAGTGCCAGCATGTCATTCGTGCCGAGACTCATCATTTCTTCGGAAGAGAAGCCGGTGAGCTTTTGAACTACCGGGCTCATGTATTCATACCTGTCGGTCTGTATGTTACGCTCGTATGCAGCGTCAAGAGAGTTGGCCAGGATGAACGCCAGTTGTCTATTGGTCCTCCCGAGCTCATCCTCGGCCTGCCTACGTTCGATTATCTCGCGTTCCAGTTCGGCGGTCCGATTCCCAACCTGCTGCTCCAGTTCTTCGTTCACCTCCTTTAGTGCTTCCTCGGCCCGCTTCAGTTCAGCCAGATCCGTGATCACCACGCAGAATATCTCCGTTGTCCCGGTAAGCGGTCCGGCCGAGAGCTGAACGGACACCCTTTTTCTTTTGGAGGTCCTGAGACGGAATTCCCCTTTGCAGCCTTCCGGACCGCATGTCTTGATCGTGCCCTGAAGCTTTTTCCCGTCCCGGGGAGGGGTCAACATGTCGAAGAAAGACGCACCTATGATGCGTTCGAGGGGTGTTTGGAGTATTTCGGAGAAGCGCATGTTGCAGTGAAGGATCGTCCCCTCAGGGGACATGATCACTATCCCGTGGTTCATGGATTCAATGAAGACGCGGGCGCCGACCTGGTTTTCGCGGATGGCCCCGAGCACCCCTTCCGCCTCTTCGAGACGCGCCCCCAACCTCTTTGTTTCAGCCTCAAGGAGCTGTACAGATTTACGATTTGCCATAATCGAACCCCCAATCTTCCTCGAGCAGGAAGTAAGTAGTTAATTATCCCCTGTAGTAAATCTATGACTCCATTATCCTCCTTTCCGGGAGCCTCGTCAACATACCGTTCCATCCTTTTTTATCTCCCTTGTCCGGTAAACGGTCGTCCCGAAGAGATCTTTTCGGATCCAGGGGAAAAAGTTGCTCTCCGATGCTGAAAAAGGTGTGATTGCGCAAAGCGGCCAAGATCCGCCTCTCCGCTATGAGGACTGCCGACCCCACCTTCGCTTTATCCTTGGGTTTCCTTGCTCTCGTGGGGATAACCGTGGTGTTGTAATGTATCGCCATATGCTGATATAGGATTCAAATCCGGCTCGTACCGGCAGGGATGAGTTATGACGGTGTGCGCACATTGTCGGGCACGATGATCTCCGGAACGGCACCCATAAATTCAGATGTGCGGCGACTTGCTCGGTAGCGCAGGCAGAACTGGCCGTACTCGTAGCCTTCCCGGGTTCTTCTGCCTGTATTCGTGCCACAGGAGCCTGAGGGTGACATGCTTCCTTGCCAGTTTGCTCCGGATATGCTCTAATGGGGACATACCCCTCCCCTCTACGTCAAGAGGGAAGGGGAAAGGCGCGTACCGCTGCCCCAGCAGATACGCAAAATCTCCCTTGTCTTTCTCATTGACAGCCTCGTATTCGCCATTGGTGTTCCTCGCTGTTTTTGGCGCAAAGCCTACCATGGCACTTACATTCTTAGCATGTCTTTCAGGATCTTTCGGGGGTGGCCGGATTCATCATAACAGGTGGCCGGTTTGGGTCGGAATACGCAGTATGACCCGGAGGCGAGTATCCTTATCGGAGGCCAAGGGGAAATTGGTTCCTCGCGGGGGCGGGTGGACCAATGACGCAATACTCATATGACGCCAGAAACGCCCGCAGTGGAGGAACGGCAATTATCCCATTGACCGCCGACGAGGCGAAGGAGTGGCTGGAGGAGCGGAAGGAGACGGACGCGCTCTAGAAATATTTTGAGGACCAGATCGAAGACGCATGACGGAGAGGGATAGCCCTGACGGGTGACGACTCCCGCCAGGGCCAAAGGAGGAGAGGAGGAGCGATGAGATTAGGCAGAGGCTTTGGAGCCCAGTTGGCAGTGGTTTTAGTGTCGTAATACCTTCTGATTGAGGTCGTTTTGGCCCCTGATGTCAATAGCGGACACCTTGACTTTCATACTGTCCTTTGCAGGTAGTACTTTTTTTCGTACGCAGCCGGGCAATACAATACCCAAGCCGTTTC
>Ga0265293_10009091_pt1 | contig 14428 bp, 5 predicted proteins | sample Munlanlewell138R_FD_192505 | JGI IMG/M metagenome (GOLD analysis project Ga0265293, IMG submission 192505) | Leachate microbial communities from a municipal landfill in Southern Ontario, Canada - Leachate well 138R | ecosystem: Engineered > Solid waste > Landfill > Unclassified | place: Canada...
AACTCCTTTTATATGGGAAGAATAGATGACGGTACCATATGAATAAGCACCTGCTAACTACGTGCCAGAAGCATCGGTAATGCGTAGGGTGCGAACGTTATCCGGATTTATTGGGCGTATAGGGATGCGTAGGCGTTTCTGTAAGTCTTTAGTTAAAGGCCACGGCTCAACCGTGGAAAAGCTTCGGATACTGCAGAAATTGAGACAGGAAGAGGCGAACAGAATTCCCAGTGGAGCGGTGAAATGCGTTGATACTGGGAGGAATATCAGTGGCGAAGGCGGTTCGCTGGTCCTTGTCTGACGCTAAGGCTCGAAAGCGTGGGTAGCGAAACGGATTAGATACCCGTGTAGTCCACGCTGTAAACTATGAATGCTAGGTGTTTGGTATAACTGTTTTTTCCTTCGGGTTAAAATGGAAGTATTGAGTGCCGCAGTTAACACGTTAAGCATTCCGCCTGGGAAGTACTGCCGCAAGGCTAAAACTCAAATGAATTGGCGGGGACCCGCACAAGCGGAGGAGCGCGTGGTTTAATTCGACGGTAATCGAAAAACCTTACCAGGGTTTGACATGTATCTGCATGCCCCCAGAAACGGGGGAATCCTTAGAGGGTGATACACAGGTGCTGCATGGCCGCCGTCAGCTCGTGTCGTGAGATGTAGGGTTAAGTCCCGAAACGAGCGCAACCCCTATCCTATGTTACAAGTGTCTTAGGAAACCGCCTCGGTAAAACGAGGAGGAAGGTGGGGATGACGTCTGGTCCGCATAGCCCTTATGTCCTGGGCGACACACGCGCTACAATGGCTGATACAATGGGGAGCCAAATCGTAAGATGGAGCAAATCCTCAAAGTCAGTCTCAGTTCGAATTGAGGTCTGCAACTCGACCTCATGAAGTAGGATTCGCTAGTAATCGTAGATCAGACATGCTACGGTGAATACGTTCTCGGGTCTTGCACACACCGCCCATCAAACCATGGAAGTAGGTGATACCCGAAGGTGTCCTGCTAACTTATAGTGTGAGGGGTAAAAGATTGCTTTTTATTCTCTCATGCTACAGGTTAGCGGGATGACGAAGGTAACACTTATAACTGGGGTTAAGTTGTAACAAGGTAGCCGTAGGGGAATCTGCGGCTGAATTACCTCCTTTCAAGGAGTAACCAGGACTTTCCTGTCACTTTTTAGCTTTTAAGAAAGAGCTAGATCTTTAAATAAATGACCGGGGCGTATAGCTCAGCTGGTTAGAGCACAGTCCTGATAAGACTGAGGTCCCAAGTTCGACTCTTGGTGCGCCCACCAGATCGAAAAGGGCCTGTAGCTCAGTTGGCTAGAGCACTTCATTTGCAATGAAGAGGTCAGGAGTTCGACTCTCCTCAGGTCCATATTAACAGAGAAAGAAGAGAAATCTTTAATCTTTGATAGACCAGATATATGTACATATCCTTTCTGTTGAGGTAGGTCCAATGTTTTACAGTAGGATTTACAATATCTGTAGTTGCACATTTACAACTGAATAGAAAGAAATTTCAATTAAGCGAACTAAGGGCATACGGCGAATGCCTTGGCGCAAAAAATCGAAGAAGGACGTGGTAGGCTGCGATAAGCCTCGGGTAGCTGTCAAACAAGCTTTGATCCGGGGATTTCCGAATGGGGAAACCTAATTGGGTTCAAGCCCAATTGCCTTACAGTGAATTCATAGCTGTATAGGTGGTAACGCAGGGAAGTGAAACCTCTCAGTACCTGCAGGAATAGAGAACAAAAGTTTATTCCCCCAGTAGTGGCGAACGAAAAGGGAAGAGCCTAAACTCATATCGTGTAAGAGGGATAGAAATCATGATTCGCGTTGCGATGATTGAGGACTTGAACTCGTAGGTTGCTACTCGTGCGATATGAGGGTTGTAAGATCAAAAGAACTGGTAGCAAGCAGTTCAAGAAGTTACAAATTTCCATTTTAGTAGAAAATATCTGGAAAGGTATACCATAGAGAGTGATAGTCTCGTATATGAAAATGTGGGAACTTCTTTTGATATCTTGAGTACCACGGGACACGTGAGATCTTGTGGGAATCTGCCAAAACCACTTGGCAAGGCTAAATATTTTTTGCGACCGATAGAGAACAAGTAGAGAGAGGGAAAGGTGAAAAGTACCCCTGTTAGGGGAGTGAAAGAGTGCCTGAAACCGTATGCTTACAAACAGTCATAGTCCCGCTAATTTATAGTTGGAGAGATTCTTTTTTAATCTGGATTTAATTTTTGTCTTGTAAAGTCTTTATTATGTATTTTGTATATGTAATAAAGGCATTAAAACTGAGCAAGAAGAAATACTACATGGGTGTTAGCTCTAATCTATTAAGGAGATTGGAGGAGCACAACAGCTCATTTAACACATGGTATACCAGAAATAACAAGTGGAAAATTCTTTATATCGAAGGATATATCAACAAATTTACAGCCTATGAACGGGTACCACGTTATGAAAAGAATAAAAGAGCAAGAGGCTTTGGAGTAACTCAACTCCAATCTTCTCTTTCCAGTTATAGGTTAGCGGGATGGTGGCGTGCCTATTGAAGAATGACCCAGTGAGTTCGTTGTGTATGGCAAGGTTAACCATGTTTATTGGGGAGCCGGAGCGAAAGCGAGTTTGAATAGAGCGATTTAGTCATATGCACGATACCCGAAACCAAGTGATCTAACCATGAGCAGGGTGAAGAAACAAGAAATTGTTTTGGAGGCCCGAACCCAATAATGTTGCAAAATTATGGGATGACTTGTGGTTAGCGGTAACATGCCAAACGAACTTGGTAATAGCTGGTTCTCCCCGAAATAGCTTTAGGGCTAGCGTCGTAATTTAAAGAGTGGGGGTAGAGCACTGATTGGATTTGGGGTCCGAAAGGATACCCAATCTTGTCAAACTCCGAATACCATTCCGTATATTGCGGCAGTTAGAGCTAGGGAGCTAAGTTCCTATGCTCAAGAGGGAAACAGCCCAGATCGTCAGATAAGGACCCTAAATTCTACCTTAGTGGGAAAGGAGGTGGAGTTTCTCCGACAGCTAGGAGGTTGGCTTAGAGGCAGCCATCCTTTAAAAAATGCGTAAAAGCTTACTAGTCAAGAGATTCTGCACTTAAAATTTAACGGGGCTCAAGGTAGATTCCGAAGCTGCGACATACCCCGCTAACTTATAGTGTAAGTTTTTGTATAACTTAAAGAATATATTTGCACTACAGGTTAGCGGGGTAATGGGTAGGGGAGCGTTCTATACATGACCAGACTAGCATCTGGTAATTAGCTGTGAAGGTGGCCTGTAAGGAGCTGCTGGAGCGTATAGAAGTGAGAATGCTGGGATGAGTAACGAAAAGCGGGTAAAAACCCCGCTCGCCGAATGTCTAAGGTTTCCATGGCTATGCCAGTCAACCATGGGTTAGTCGGTCCTAAGCAGAGACTGAAAAGTGTATGCGATGGACAACAGGTTAATATTCCTGTACTACTAATATTAGAGATGGAGTGTGAGGATTGAAAAAGCAGGCCCCTTATTGGTTTGGGGTACAAGCAACGAGAGAGTCTTTCTAGGTAAATCCGGAAAGATGTTTACCGCTTAGCGGTATGGACGCAAGTTGTTATGTAAAGGTGACCTTCGGGAATCCGATCTGTTGGATTAATCTTCCAGGAAAAACTTCTATCACAAATCACTTCGGTGATTACAATAATATTGGTATCCGTACCGCAATCCGACACAGGTAGACGGGTGTAAAAGCACTAAGGCGTACGAGTGATGCGTTGTTAAGGAACTCGGCAAATTGACCTCGTAAGTTCGCGAGAAGAGGGGCTTTCCATCATAGGTATTTATATTTGTGGTGATGAAAGCGGCACAGAACAGGGAAGGGCGACTAGTTACCAAAACTACAGGTGCTTGCAAACTCGTAAGAGGATGTATAAGTGCTGACGCCTGCCCAATGCCAGAAGGTTAAGGTTGGTGGTCAACCGTCTGCCTGGTGCACTTCGGTGCCCTGGTGGTGGTGAAGCTAACAGCTGAAGCCCTGGTCAATGGCGGCTGTAACTATAACGGTCCTAAGGTAGCGTAATACCTTGTCACTTAATTAGTGAATTGCATGAAAGGCGTAACGATCCTTCCGCTGTCTCTACAACGTGCTCGGTGAAATTGAAATGGCTGTGAAAATGCGGCCTACCTATACCAGGACAAAAAGACCCCGTGGAGCTTTACTTCAGCTTTGTATTGGAATAAGTGTTTGGATGTACAGAATATGTGGGAGACTGTGAAGTCATTTCGTCAGGAATGGTGGAGTCGTCAGTGTAATACCACTCTTTTAAGTATTTATTTCTAACAGTGTCCATAATCTGGATTCTAGACAGTGCATGGTGGGAAGTTTAACTGGGGCGGTTGCTTGCTAAAGAGTACCGCAAGCGCACAAAGGTCTCCTCAACCCGGATGGAAATCGGGTGAAGAGTGCATAAGCATAAGGAGGCTTTACTGTGAGGAAGACATTCCGATCAGTTACGAAAGTAGGTTTAAGTGATCCTTTAGTTGCGTGTGGAAGCGCTATTGCTTAACGAAGATAAGCTACCCCGGGGACAACAGGCTAGTCTTGCCCGATAGTTCATATTGACGGCAAGGATCGGCACCTCGATGTCGGCTCGTCGCATCCTGGGGCTGGAGAAGGCCCCAAGGGTTGGACTGTTCGTCCATTAAAGCGGCTCGCGAGCTGGGTTCAGACCGTCGTAAGACAGGTCGGTCTCTATCCGGTATAGGCGCAGTATATTTGAGGGATGCGACCCTTAGTACGAAAGGATCAGGGTGTGGTAACCTCTGGTGCATCAGCTGTACTACCAAGTGCATTGCTGAGTAGCTACGTTATTTTTGGATAAGTACTGAAGGCATATAAGTACGAAGCCATTCCTAAGATTAAATATACTAGTCCCGCTAATTTGTGGTGTGAAATATTGTAATTACAAACAATTGCTCGCTCTACAGGTTAGCGGGATGGGAGGTCCGTGGAAGACTACCACGTTGATAGGCTCTAGGTGTACGCACAGTGATGTGTTAAGCCAAGGAGTACTAATAGACCGAAAGCTTTTTTGATTATAACTTTTCTATTCAGTTTTGAGTGTACAATGTACACCATTCGCTCTTTTAAGAACTAAAGTCCTGTTGGTCTTTCTTTGGAAAGGCCGTCAGGCATAAGACTTTTACTTATAGAATTCTTATGCCTGGCGATTGCAGCGGAGTGGAACTACCTGACTCCATCCCGAACTCAGAAGTAAAACACTCTAGCGCCGAAAATACTTGGACCTTTGGTCTTGGGACGATAGGTCATTGCCAGGACTTATCGATATCAAACCCACTCATACTAAGAGTGGGTTTTTCTTTCCCACAAGACAATCTTGTAGAATAAACTATTAAGCTTTAAAATGGCTCTGGAATTGAAGGCGAGCTAAAGTTTTAAAGAAATCAAAAAGTTATAAAAAAGAAGTAAAGCAGAAAGACAAAGGAAGGGTTTAGGAAAGATTGTAACATTTAAGATTTTTCTGAGTCAATAATTTCTCTGATCTGTTTTACAGTTTTGAAACAGAAGGAGGAAAATGTTTTTGAAAGAGAAAAGCATTGTTATGACAGGGGAAAGTTTTGACTAAAAAAAGTGAACAAAAAGTGCCCCTCTCTATATGTAGTATAATGAATTACTCTAAAATCAACCTAAAACTTTAAATTGGAAAAACAGCAAGACTATAAGTTATTTTCCTGCGAGGGCAGAGACCATATGGGGAAGGGAGATGCCCTAAATTATTTTTTTAACAACCTGGAAGAAAAAGGTGTAGATGTACTATCCACATCTTTTCCAATATATGCGACTCCCATAGGTAACACCATAAGAGAGTTGTTAACAAAAGAGAGAGAGGAGTTTGGTTTGTCTGTCCAGGAAGATTTAGAAGTTAAAATGTCTCTTTTTGCCCTTAATAGGCTTGAATTCTTAGAAGCATTTCTTTTGGAAGATATTAGTAATGACACCTTAATATTTTTTGATAGAAGTCCTTTTAGTAATGCCCTTACAATAGCTTACGGAATGAAAAATGAGGAAAATGTAGAAGAAGAGAAAATCCACTCTTTAGTTGAGATTGCCTTGGGGTTGGACTCTCTTTTTGTAGAGAAATTAAATCTCAAAAAGTGTGTAATACAGTTAGATACAGGAGAAGAGGTTTGGGAGAGTGCAAGAGGGGAAGATACAGATTTGTATGAAGTTCCTCAAGTTCAAAACCTTGCATCTGCTATCTACGCCATTTACCAAAAGTATGTAGGAGATGGCTGGAAGGTTGTTTTTACAAAGCAATTTGATAAAGGAGAAGGTAAGAGAGTGTGGAGGGACAGAGATGATATATTTAATGATATTTACAGTTTCTTACTAGAGAGATTTGGAGATTTTGAGTCTAGAAGTGGAAAAGGAAAAAGAGGACAGATTGGGATTAGGGAGATTATGGACTCTGTATATTTAGGTTCAAAAGTGGATGTAGATCTCCTAGATGACTATTCAAACAGTATTAGGAGTAATGATAAGGAACTGATGTATGAGACTGCTGAGAGGGTGAAGCAACAAATTTGTTCTTCGTATGGGGAGATAAGGTTTAGAAATGAGGATGTGAGGCTTGCTTTTAGAAGTGTTTTAGGCAGATATCCGAAGATAGGTTATATTTTAGAGTATAATTTAGGAGAAGAGTATATTTTAAAGCTACAGGAGGGGCTTAAAGGTGCATAAGAGGCAGTTAGCTATACAACTACTATCTGAAGTGGAGAAGCTTTTCCCTGAGGTCATTACAGAGCTTGAGAACTGGGAAAGCCCTTTCCAATTTCTTGTCTCCATTATTCTCTCTGCACAAACAACAGATAAGCAGGTGAATAAGGTAACAACAGTTCTGTTTAAAGAGTACCCAACCGCAGCTGCCTTGGCGAAAGCAAGAATAGAAGAGGTAGAGGATACCCTTGGGGGTATTAACTACTACAAAACAAAATCTAGGCATATTATAGAAACATCTAAGATTTTAAAGAGTAAGTATAAAGGCGAGCCTCCCAGAGCCCTAAAGAGCCTTATGAAATTACCTGGCGTAGGTTACAAGACTGCAAATGTTTTCTTAAATCATCTTTACAGAGAAAATCAAGGTATAGCGGTTGATACACATGTAATGAGGGTAGCAATAGCTTACGGCTTATCAACAAAATCTGATGCAACTCAAATAGCACATGACTTAGAATCTCTCTATCCAAAACAGTACTGGTACAAGATAAACTCAGCTTTTGTACTCTATGGAAGATATGTTTTGAAAGCAAGAAAACCTGATTGGGATAAAGTAGTTTTAAAGGAGAAATTGATTCCAGACTTCAAAAGTAGAAAGTAATTAATACACATGCTATAATCAGCCTGCAACATTTTATATTAGTAGTATGTGGTTGTAGGTTGCATACGCTACATCACCAATAGGAGAATCCTAATGGATACAGTAACAGACAAACAAAAAAATTCATACGCCCAGATAGATAAATTTCTTTCAGATGATAAAAACCAGATCAAAGCATTCTCTCGTGGAGATATTGTTGAAGGTACAGTTATGGATGTACAGGAAGGTCTTTTAGTTGTAGATATTGGTTATAAATCAGAAGGAATAGTAGCTGGAAAAGAGCTTAAAAGTGATCTTTTGGATTGGAGAGAGTTAAAAGAGGGTGATAAAGTGATGGTTTATGTTGTTAAACCTGAAGATGATGAAGGGCAGTTAGTCCTTTCTATAAGGAGAACACAACAGGCTACAGCATGGCTTAACTTAGAAAAAGCAAAAGAGAATAATGATGTTATAGAGACAACGGTCGTAGAGTCAAATAATGGAGGACTAATTGTAGAGATAGGAAAGGACATCAGAGGCTTTATTCCAACTTCTCAACTAGATGCGTCAAGAGTCTATGTAAGTGGTGTAAGACAGGTCGGAAAGGATATATCTTCAAAGGTTCAAGAGAGACTTAACTCTATGATTGGAGAAAAAGTATCTACTAGAATAATAGAGTTGGACAGAGAGAAGAACAGAATTATTCTTTCTGAAAAGATGGTAACACAATCTAGAGATCTTGAGCAGAGAGAGAAAACTTTAAGTAAAATTAAAGAAGGAGATGTTTTAGAAGGAACTGTAAGTGGAATTACACCTTTTGGAATATTTGTTAATGCCGAAGGTCTTGAAGGCTTAGTACATCTTTCCGAGCTTTCATGGGACAAGGTTGAAGATATTGGAAGTATGTATTCTGTAGGAACAAAAGTAAAGGTTATTGTGATAGGAGTATCTGATGCAGGAAAAAGAGTTGCATATAGTGTTAAAAGATTACAGAAAGATCCTTGGGCTGAGGCCATTGCTCAGTACAAGGTAGGAGATATAGTGGGAGGAGAGATTCAGAAAGTTGTACCTTACGGAGCATTTGTAAGAATAGCAGAGGGTCTTAATGGTTTAATCCATATTTCAGAACTATCTGATAAGTTAGTAAAAGATCCTTCTGATATTGTGAAAATAGGGGATGAAGTTAAGGTTAAAATTCTTTCCATCTCATCTACAGAAAGGCATCTAGGCCTAAGCTTAAAAGCAACAGCTGGAAAAGAAGTTGAGATTAAAGTTCCTAAGAAAATATCAAAAGAAGAGTTGGCATCTGAGGTAGAATCGGCAATAGAGGAGGAAATATCTCCTTCCGAAGAGTAACTGTCCATAAACATATAGTATAATTGATTATGAGAACGAAGGTTGTGAAGAGAAAACAATCGATATTTAATCGTTTAAGTGAGAATGCAAATGTAGCTTTAAGAAATGCTTCATTGGTTTCAGACAGATTAAAAGAGAGAAAAATCTCTGTAGTTAGTATATTTGTAGGTATCCTTCTAAATGAGGATTGTATAGCAACTAAAGTGATAGAGAGTATGGGACTTGATAGGGGAGAAATACTTAAATCTTTTTTTGAGGGAAAGGTTTTTGAAATAACTGGTGACACATCTGTTAAAAGAGAGCTTTCTTTTTCAGTAGAAGCTCAAGAAGTATTCAGAGAGGCTTTTAATCATGCTCAAAGAATGTCTCATGTGTATGTAGGGACAGAGCATTTAATGTTAGCAATTTTAAGATCTAAGAATTTAAAGTTAGATAGATTAAATGAAATTAATTTAACCTATGCTACTTTTAGAAGAGATCTTTCAAAAGTGGCTATGTATCCTGTTGGTATTTTGGCAAAACCAGAGGAGATGCAAGCTCAGATGCAAGGAGAGAAAGTTGTTGATATGCTAGGTACAGATTTGGTTGAATTAGGAAGAGAAGGTTTACTAGATCCTGTAATTGGAAGAGATGAAGAGATTTCTCATTTAATAAATATATTAAGTAGGAGGAAAAAGAACAATCCACTGATAGTAGGAGAGGCAGGTGTTGGAAAGAGTGTTTTAGTAGAGGCATTGGCACAACAGATAGCAGATGGCAATGTTCCTCCTTCTTTACGAAACATGAAAATAATTCTACTTGATGTAGCAAGTATAATGGCAGGAAGTAGAATGAGAGGTGATGTGGAGGAGAGAGTTATGGCGATAGTTCAAGAGGTAATATCCTCTAATGATACAATCCTCTTTATTGATGAAATTCATAACATAGTATCTCCAGGGATACCAGGAAGTTCTTCTGATATAGCTTCCATATTAAAACCAGCACTTTTGCAAGATAATTTTAGATGTATAGGTGCTACAACATTGGAAGAATACACTATGTATTTTGAAGAAGATAATGCTTTGGATAGGAGGTTTCAGACAATATTTCTTAAAGAAACCTCAATAGAGGACACGTTAGAGATTTTGAAAAACATTAAACCAATATTAGAGAATCATCATGATCTAAGAATAGCAAATGAGGCTTTGAAGGTAGCTGTTACTCTGTCTGATAGATATGTTACAGACAGATATTTACCAGATAAAGCTATTGATTTGCTTGACGAGGCTGCTGCATCAAAAAGATTAATGATAGAGTCTTCTTTTAAGGAATTATCAGAACTGATAGCAGAGCTTCACGATATTAGATCAAAGAAGGATAGTGAGATATTAAAAGGAAAGATGGAGAGTGCTTTAGATATGCAAAAGAGAGAGAAAAGATTGGAAAGAAAAATAGCAAAAATGGAGAAAGAGTGTTCTAGAAGTAAGAAAAGCACTAAAAATGAGGTTAGTGCTGAAGATATTAGAAATATTATTTCAAAATGGACAGGAATCCCACTTAATACTTTAGGTGGTAAAGAAAGAACAGCTCTTTTGAACTTAGAGGATACGCTTAATAGTTATGTGATAGGGCAGGAAGATGCGTGTTCTTCGGTAGCTTTTGCCATTAAAAGAGCTAGAACAGGCATCATAGATGCGGAAAGACCGTGGGCATCATTCCTTTTCCTTGGACCTACAGGTGTTGGAAAAACAGAATTAGCCAAGGTTTTAACTAGAGAGCTTTTTGGAAATGAAGAGAGATTAATACAGATAGATATGAGTGAAATGATGGAGATGCACAGTGTTTCTAAATTGATTGGTTCTCCTCCGGGATATATAGGTTTTCAACAGGGAGGTTGGTTGACAGAGAAGGTAAGGAGGGAGCCTCATTCAGTGATTCTTTTTGATGAAGTTGAGAAAGCTCATGGGGATGTACTGAATATATTACTTCAAATACTTGAGTATGGTCACTTGACAGATGGGAGGGGAAGAAGGGTTAATTTTAAAAATACTGTTGTAATACTAACCTCTAATATAGGGGCCGAGGAGATAAGTAAGGATAAGGTACTAGGTTTTGTTGGTAGTAAAGGGAAAGGCAAGTCAGATAGTGAAATAGATAGCGCTTACTCTAGTATGAAGAAAGTGCTTCTAGATGAATTAAGAGGAGAGTTAAGGCCAGAATTAATAAATCGTTTAGATGATATTGTCATATTTAGATCTTTGAACAGAAAAGATGCAAGGAAGATAGTTAAACTTCTAGTAAAAGAATTAAATGAGAGGTTGGTAGAAGAGAAAGTTGTGGTTTCACTTGATAGTAAAGCAATCACATATGTGATTAAGAATAGCTTTAGTGAAGAGTATGGAGCTAGGCCTTTAAGAAGGTTCTTACAGGACAAGGTGGAGAATCTGTTAGCAGATTGGATGTTAGAAAACTCTGATGAATTAGAAAAAGGGAAAAAGATAAAGATAGAGATGGGTGTTAAGGAAGATAATATAATTATAATTAACAAATAGTATGAAATATATCTGCTCTTCCTGTGGTATGGAGTCTTTGAAATGGTCAGGAAAATGTCCATTTTGTGATGAATGGGGGACATTAGAAGAGAGTAAAGAAGAAACTAGTAAAGAGAAAGGAGGCTCTGTTGTAAAGGCTAGCTATAAATCAATTAAAGATTTTGATGATAAATCTTCTACTACTGCTAAAAACTTAGGTAGGATAAGTACAGGGTATAAGGAGTTTGATAGAGTTTTAGGTAAAGGACTTGTTCCTGGAGAGGTAGTTTTGTTAAGTGGAGAGCCTGGTGTAGGTAAGTCAACTCTTCTAATGCAGATAGTCCTTAATTTTGCGAAAACCGGTAAGGTCCTCTATGTATGTGGTGAGGAATCGCCAATGCAGTTGAGATCGAGGCTAAACAGATTGGGTGTTAAAGGTATGAGTAAGAAGGTGGAGGAGAATTTTGTTTTGACAGAGGAGGTAGAAGTAGAGAGAGTGGTGGAGTTAATAAAGAGCGATAACTTTAGTCTTGTAGTGATAGACTCAATCCAAAGTATGACATATATTAACTCAAAAGGTTATCCAGGCAGTATAAGTCAAGTTAGAGTTTCAGGTTCTGTTTTAACAAGAATTTCTAAGGTTACAGGGGTACCCATGTTTATTGTAGGGCAGATAAATAAAGGAGGAGATATAGCGGGACCTAAGGTTTTAGAGCATATTGTTGATTGTGTGCTGTATATGGAAGGAGATCAGTACAATCAGTATAGAATAATGAGAAGTATTAAAAATAGATTCGGCTCTACTAATGAAATAGGTGTATTTGAAATGAGGGGTGATGGACTAAAGGAGGTGGGTAACCCATCTTTAGTGTTTTTAGAGTCTGGAGAGAAATCCTCTGGTAGTGCTATAGGTGCTGTTATACAAGGTTCAAGGGTAGTGTTTGTTGAAGTTCAAGCTCTTGTTGTTGAAAGGGAGAGCGAGGCTGGTCCTTTAAGGAGAGTTGCAAATGGTATAAAGAAGCCTAGATTGGATATGTTGTGTGCAGTAATGTCAAGAAAAGGAGGTGTGTTTTTAGGGAATAAGGATGTTTTTGTGAATGTGGTAGGTGGTTTAACGGTAAATGATCCTGCATTAGATTTAGCTATATGTGCTGCTATTAAATCTTCAGTCAGTGATGAAGCCCTATCTAAGTCTAAAATTTACTTTGGTGAGGTTGGCTTAACAGGAGAGATTAGGGGGACTTGGGGTGTAGAGTCTGTCATCGCAGAGGCTTTAAGGGCAGGTTATGAGGAGTTACTTGTTGGAAGGATGAGGGTAGGTCAGACAAAAAATCTAAAGGTAAAGAAAGTTTACAAGATTAGTTCGATATAGAAATTTCCTTCAGAACGAGGTGTTTTTTTGAGTTAACCTTTGTTTCCGAACCATAGATATCCACCAGATACGTAACGGGGAAGGAGAGCGTAACATGCACCAGAGTGCAGAGGAAATGTGGAAGTCTAACAAAGCATAAAAGAGGGCTAAAGCCCTTTGGTATTGTAAAAACCCATCTGTTCCGGAGAGTTCAGCCATGGGTCGGCGAGAGTGTGGATTAGTTATATAGGGTTGACAATTATTTGGGCAAAGGATATAATTCTATCAGATCTTTTAAGCATATGTGGATATCTTGATTTCTTCCCTTTGTCTGGGGTGTCACAAGCACAACTGGGCAAGAGGAAGAGATCAGGATTCCTTTCCTTCTCTTTCTCTTTCTGCTTATACATATGAACAGAGAGAGAAGAAGAAGGGGACAAAGCATATTAATTTATGCTCTTCGAGACTTTCTCTTGTATTAGGAGAAAGAATCCGGGGTCGGTTGGGGCAGTACCGATCCCTTTCTTCTTATTCCATACGGTTTTGATAATATTTGACATCTTTTAGTGATTTCAATATACTTCAAATATCATATGGCTGTATAAGCCCCATATTTTAAATTCCCAAATTAATCCAATGGTTAAAAAGAGTAAAACTATCCAAGAGTACGAGCAGATGAATCTTGCAGAGGTTCGTTCTGTGGCTAAAGATTTAAAATTAGAAGATTTTATGGAGTTAGATAAGAGAGAATTAATTATTGAAATACTTAAAAAATCAACAACAGATGATGGATATGTGCTAGTTGAGGGTATATTAGAGGTAGTCAAAGATGGTACTCATGGATTGATTAGAACAGATGGACTATTACCAAGTGATAACGATGTATATATCTCTGGATCTCAGATAAAGAAATTTAGTCTTAGGACAGGAGATGAGGTATCAGGTCCAGCAAGACTTCCTAAAAATAAAGAGAGATATTTAAGTCTCTTAAGGGTAGATACTGTATATGGGAAACCTGCGGCAGAGGCTGTAAAAAGACCGCTTTTTAGAAAGTTAACACCCATATTTCCTAAGAAACAGATTAAATTAGAAACGGATAAGGAGCCAATATCTACAAGGATGATAGATTTGCTTGCACCTATCGGTTTTGGCCAAAGATCTATGGTTGTATCTCCTCCAAAAGCAGGTAAGACAATATTACTTAAAGATATTGCAGAGGGTATAGCTACAAATCACCCTAAGGCAAAGCTAATAGTGGCATTAATTGCTGAGAGACCGGAGGAAGTTACCGATATGAGAAGATTTGTAAAAGGAGATGTATATGCTTCTAACTTTGATGAATTACCAGAACATAACTGTCGGGTAGCAGAGATGGCCCTACAGAAAGCCATGAGGATGGTAGAGTGGGGAGAGGATGTAATAATATTGATGGATAGTATTACCAGACTTGCAAGAGCATATAATATTACTATGCCAACTTCAGGGAAAACATTATCAGGAGGGTTTGATCCTGTAGCTTTGTATCCTCCTAAGAAATTCTTTGGTGCTGCTAGGAATTTTGAAGAGAAAGGTAGCCTTACTATAATAGCGACAGCATTGGTAGATACAGGTAGTAGAATGGACGATTTAGTATATGAAGAATTCAAGGGAACAGGTAATATGGAGCTCCATTTAGATAGGAAGCTTGCAAACAGAAGGATATATCCTGCGATTGATGTAATGAACTCTGGGACAAGAAATGAAGAACTTCTTTTAAGTAAAGAGGTTTTAAATCAGTCATGGAGAATTAGGAGAATGTTAGAGGTTCTTGATTCTAATGAAGATCCAACGGAGGTA
>Ga0265293_10009092_pt1 | contig 14425 bp, 16 predicted proteins | sample Munlanlewell138R_FD_192505 | JGI IMG/M metagenome (GOLD analysis project Ga0265293, IMG submission 192505) | Leachate microbial communities from a municipal landfill in Southern Ontario, Canada - Leachate well 138R | ecosystem: Engineered > Solid waste > Landfill > Unclassified | place: Canada...
AAAGAAGTTGGGCTTGTCCAAGTTGTGAGACTTTTCACGACAGAGATTGGAATGCAGGAAAAAACCTAAAGAAATTCGGTTTGAATATTTTAGGGTTGGGACAACCCAATGTTAAGCCTGTGGAGTCTAGAACCCCTGCATTTGGTTAGAATTTTTTTAACTGGATGTAAGTTTGGACGATGAAGCAGGAAGCCCAATGCTTTAGCTTTGGGTAGTTCACTTAACCATTAAATTTTTATTTGACTATATAATAAAGTGATATTAAAAAAGTTATTTTAATAGATTAAAAAAGTTTTATTTTATTTATTATTAAGAAAGTATAATTTTAAAAATGAAAGTATATTAAAAAAGATGAATCAATATGTTTATCAAATCAAAGGTTTTTTCTAATATAAAAAATCAAATTCATAAATAGTAAATAATATAAACCAGTTAAACAAAATTTAAAAAGGAGTTTATATTATGAGACGTTTAATGCGTGAAGCTGATGCTCGTAGAGAGCTAAATGATAAAGACCAAGAACGTAAAGTTAATGGTTTTAGAAAATTTGAAAAATGGCGAAAAGTTAGAGGATTTCAAAAACCTCTTGAAAAGTTATATGAAACTAATCAGAGAAAGGCAATCAATCTTTCAGTTGCACTTGAAAATCAGAAAAGAGTAATTGAATCTTTGAATCCTACAATGGTAAGTACACAGTTTGGTACTACACCTGAAAATCTTTTAAAGATTGTAACTATACCTTATTTGAATTCAGTTGGTGGTGATATTTTTGAAGAAATAACACTTGAAACTATGAATGACGTTATTTGGTATCTTGAGTATGTTTATGGTAAAACTGCAAGAGGCGTTACTGAAGATGATAAAATGATGGATTCTGCTCAAGGTCGTTATGTAACTGAAGAAGATACAGAACTTGTTGATGCAGCTGGTGCAGGTACTTCTTATAGTGGTACTTTAACTAATCCTTCTGTTGTACCGTATAAAGTTTTTGTTGTAGTTGATGGTACAGCAGTTTACGCTAATGATAATGGTAGTGAAGTTATTTCAGGCTCTTATACCCCGATTGGTGGTTCTGCTAATGCTATTACTGGTACTATTGATTATGATACAGGTGATTATACACTTGTTTTTGCAACTGCACCTAATGTACAGATTGATATTCAGTATAACTACAATTCAGAAGACCCTGATAATTATGATTCACAAGGTAATGTTAATCTTTCATTGACACCTTACCGATTTGTACCAAGACCTCGACAGCTTGGTGTATCTTGGAGCTTAATGGCACAGTTTACTCTTGATAGCACTTTAGGTGTTGATAGTGAAGCTGTACTTTACGATGGGGCAGGATATGAAATGACTAAATCAAGTGATGTTATGTTACTTAGAAGTGGTTATAAAGAAGCTAAGAAAAAAGCACCTGTTACATGGGATTCGGACTGGGCATCTGCGGGTGCGGATTCTGAAGCTGCTTATGTAAAAACATTTTTTGCAGGAGCTATTAGACCAGCTGGGCAGAAAACTTATGTAGCACTTAATCGTGGTGGTTTACCTACTTCTATTTATGGTGGTTATAAAGCTATTGACTATATAACTAAAATTGAAGGTTTTGTTGCTAATGAGAATGCTATACCTCAAGGTTGTTATCTTGCAGGTACATTAAATGGTATTGCGGTTTATCAAGTACCTACTACTGTTTGTCCTGACAATGAAATTGTTACTGTTTATAAGAATAAAGCTGTACCTAACGATACTGCTATTATAAAAGGTACTTTCATTCCTCTTGCAAGTACTGAAATGCTTGAATTCAAGAATCTTTATAGAGAAAGAGCTTTCTATAGTATATCTGATACTAAAACTCTTCAAACTAATTATATTCAAAGAATTCAGATTACTAACCTTCCTACTTATTAAGTCTAACTTAAAAGGAAATAAACCCCTTGCATTTATTTGCAGGGGGATTTTTTTTTAAAAAAGTCTTGACAAAATTAAAAATTTAGTTTAAGGTAGTTTTAAAATTAAATAGGAGTTTTAAATATGAATAATACAATTGTTTTTGGTGATTTACATATTAAAAAAGAGGGTTTAATTGATAAACCTGTTATCGAATTGATTAAATCTTTATCTATAAATTATAAAAGAATTGTTTTTGCAGGTGATGTTTTTGATAATTTTGATATATCTGTTAAGGATAATTTATTTTATGAATTTTTAAGTAATATTGAAAAAGAAGTGATTATTTTGGCTGGAAATCATGATTTCTCACAAGGGAGATGTGGTTTACAGGTAGCACATCAATTTTCTAAAAATGTCCATGTAGTTAAAGATTATGAATTTTTTGATTATAAAGATGTTAGACTTCACTTATTAAATTATTTTAGATATAAAGGCAAGTTTGAATTTGACCTTGCTAAAGATAAAAAAAATATTTTAATTTCTCATTGTGATTTAGTTGTTAATAATCCTATTAAAGAATTTGAAGTGTTTGATTATGTTATAAATGGACATATTCACGATACTATTTTCAATGCTAAGAAAAATATTATAAATATAGGGGCTGTAAGGCAATGTAATTCGGCTGAAAATCAAGATAAGATGTTTATTAGTTTTAATACTAGTAATTTTAATGGTTTGGAATTTACTGAATTTAAAAGTCCTGTAGAGTATAAGAAGATTTTTAGTAATCAAATTGATGGTATTAAGAAAATAGAAAAAAATACTATTATTACACTAATGACAAAACCCTTAGAAGATTATAAAGAATTGTTATCAGAAATTCAAAAAAAAGAATGGTATGATGAAAATAGAGTCTTAATCAAACAAGAAAATTATGTATCTGAAACATCTGTACAAGAGTTTATTCAAGATATTAAAACTGAATTTGTTAAAATTGATAATGTATTAGATAAGTATTTTGAATTTTATAAAGATAAATTTAAAATTAAAGAAGATTTTTCTCAATATAAAAAAGTTTTTGATAAGTTATTTTCTCAATTTTCTGAAAAGGATAATGATTTTTTTAATAATTATAATATAATGTTTAAAAGTATAAAAGCTAATAATTTTAAATTATATAAAGATTTTGAATATACTTTTGATAATTTTAAAGGTATTACTGCTATAAATGGTTTTAATTATGATGAAATTAATGATGAAGGTGAATTAACTTCTAATGAGGCTGGTAAGAGTTGTATTAGGAATATGATTGAGTATGCTCTAACAGGTGATGATAAACCTTTAAGATATGGTGAAAAGAAAGGTAATGTAGAATTAAATTTAAAAATAAATGTTGATGAAGTTATTATTAAAAGAGAATATACTGCAAGTCAAATGAGTTTAAGAATTGAAATAAATAGTAAAGAAGAATGGAAGGATGAAACTAATACTAATAAAATGAAAATGTTTTTTGATAAGTATAAAATTGAAAATGCTTTACAGTTTATATTGATAAATGATACTGGTAAAATTAAATTCTTTTTTAGTAGTCGGAGTAGTGAAAGGGTAAAGATTTTTAAAGATATGTTTCCTATTATTACTTTTGTAAGTGCATTTATTGACTATATTAAAGATATTGTTAAAACTAAAGATAGTGAAGTTAATAAGGTTAAAGATAGTTTAGATAATTTAATAAACTTGCGTAACAGTATAGGTAAAACTTTATGGGATAGATTTTTTAATATTCAATCTAATATTGAGATAAATAGTAATTTTGATAATATTGAAAATGAAATTAAAGATTTAGAAAAAAAGATTGATAATGATTTAATAGGTAAAAAGATAGAGTTTACTACAATTAAAAATATTATAAATGACAACCCTAATATATTGAAAATTAGTAATATATATGATAGTAAACATAAAGAAGGTATTAATAAATATTTTGATTTTAAAAAATTAAATAGTGAATATGAAATTAAGAAAAATAATCTTTTGAATTTAGAGAATAATTTAAAAGAAAATCAAGGTATTTTAGATAATTATAATAAAGAATTAATTAATCATAAAAAATCTATTGAAAATATTGATATGAATATTGACATTAACTACTTAAATAATGTAAGCGACCTTTTAAAAATTAAAGATGTTATTAAAAAAAGTGAATGGTATGAGGAAGATTTTTTAATATATTTATCTGATAATGAAGGTGATAAAAAAGATTTAACTATTAAAATAAATAATATTAGTAATGAGAGGGAGAATAAAAGAAAAGAATATCGTAAAATAGAAGATGAAATTAAAAATCTTAAAAATTCTATAACATCAGGTATTTGTTATGCTTGCGGTCAAGAGATTGGTAATTCTAAAAAAATAAATGATGAAATATCTATAAAAGAAATTGAATTGTCTAAGGTCGCAGAAGAAGGTAAGAAACTTAAAAGTGAATTGGATAAATTAGAAAATCATTTGGAAAGCATAAATAGTTTACTTAATAAGAAAAATTCTATGATTAGTATTCTTAATACTAATAATGTATCGAAAGAATTATTTGAAAAGTATATTAGTGATTATATCAATAATAAATTAGATATTGATTTATCAGGTTGGAGTGTAGAAAAGATAAATGAATGTAAGAAAGATATTGAAAAGTATAATGAAATAAGTAGTTTAATTAAGCAAATTGAATTTAGATTGATACCTGAAATAAAATCTAAAATAGAGGGGTTTGAAAATAATATTGATATTCTTAAAAAAGAATTGGCGGTTAATATTGAAAGGTATCCTGAATTTATTGATGATTTGTTAAAAGATTTGGAAGCAAAGTCTTTAAAAATTGAAAATTATTATAATGCTATATCTAATATAGAATATATTTTAAAAACAGGTCTGTATAAAAAAATTGATGAGTCTATTTTAACTGATATAAATAATAATCTTGAAAATATTGTAACAATGGAAGGATATGTTTTAAAATTAAATGATTTGAATAATGATTATAAGAATAAAAAATTATGGTTGCAAAAAGCTGAAGAAGAAAAAGAATTGATAATAAAAGAAATAAAAGATAATCAAAAGAAATATAATAAAGATAAGGTTAAAAAAGAATATAATGAGTTATTAAAAGATTTTAATTTGCATGGTAATTTAAAAGATATTTTATGTCAAAAGAAAAGTGTTACTTTTGAAAGATTTTTTATTAGTATTTTTTATGATAAGGTTAAAGAAATCTATAATACTATGTTGAAAATTGTCTTTACAAGAGATATAATATTAAATATTGATGAAAATGATTTTGTATTTAAAGACAAAAACGGCAATGAAATGTCTTATAATACAAGTTTTTCTAATGGTGCTAAAACTAAATTAGAAAGTATTATGATATTTACTAACAATCTTTTATTTAATCAATTTGGTGTTGATTCTAATATTATGTTTATAGATGAATTTTTAGATAAAGGTTTAGATAATGTTAATTTGAATAGAGTTTTAAATATTCTAAAGATATTTTTTAAGAATAAAAATTGTTTTGTTATATCTCATAAATCTATTGAAGAAAATGTTGATAGAACAATAAGTGTTACAAGAAAAGATAATGTTAGTCAAATTAGTTAAAGGGGTTTTATAATGACTATTGAAGAAAAGGTTTATGATTTAGAAAAAAGAATAAGAGATTTAGAATCAAAGTTTAATGTAAATACAGATTCTTGTATAGGTAGTTATTTACAGGGTACAGCGTGCGGTAAATGTAAGAAGTGTATTGAAGAGAAAGAGTATTTAGAAAAGAAAGGTTATATTTTTTAAAAAAGTACTTGACAAAATTAAAAATTTAGTTTAATATAGTTTTAAAATAATTTAAAGAGGTGTTATATGGATACACAGAATGTTTTTCTTTCTAAAAGGTGTAAAGAAGCAATTATACCTACAAAAAGAAATGATGATGCAGGTTATGATTTTTATGTTTTAACAGAAGGTGAAGTTTTTAAACCATCAGAAACAAAGTTATTAAAAACAGGTTTGTACTATGATTTGCCGAAAGGTTATCATTGGTTAATGTGGGAGCGTGGTAGTACAGGTAAGGCTAACTTGCAAGTAAGAGCAGGTGTTTGTGATAATTCTTTTACCGGTGAGGTTACTATATTTTTAACTAATGGTGATTGTAGAAAGTATTTAATCCTATGTAAAGAAGAAGATTTTAATGATTATTTTCAAAAATTTATAGGTATGATTACTAAAGATGAATTTTACAGTCAATTTAAAATTTTAAAAGGTGAAGTAGTTAAAAAAGCACAATACCATGAAAATTGTATTAGTAAAGCAAAAGAATTGTTAAAAGATTTTTATTCCTTTTATCCTTTAGAAAAGGCTGTTTGTCAAGGTATTATTACTAAAGTTGATAATTTTAATATTGTCGAAAAAGATTATCTTGATAAACTTACTGATAGGGGTGATGGTATGGTAGGGAGTAGTGGCAAATGAAAAAATTAGAAACTGAATCTATAGATTGTTTTGTTTGTGGTTCAAGAATTAATTTAGATTTGGAAAAAATCGACAATTATGTTTTTTGTCAAGGTTGTGGCTTTGATAAGTTTTTTTGGGATGTTAGGTTAGATAATGGTAAATATTTTATAGATGCTGATATGCGTGATGTAGAAAAATTTAAAATTAAGAAATAATAAAGGAGTTTAACAGTGGAAATTTTTAAAAATCAAATGTATTTGTATAAAGAAAAGAATAGTGATGTTTGGGATATGGATTCTTCTAAATTAAAAGAACCTATACACATGGAAGTAACATTACCTAATTTAACACAATGTATATTAGATATGTTAAAAGGTCATCCTGATGCTAAAAGATGGAAGTTAAAAAGATTAAGGAAACCTGATTTAATGGTTATAGTAAAAAGGATTTTTGATAAGGCAAATGAAAATGAAATTGAGAGTAGTAAAAATAATTGTGATAGATTTTTTAATTAAATAAAGAGGTGTTTGAATGGCAAAAGCGAAAAAAGAGAAAAAAGAATTACAGGATTTAAGTAAATGTAATATCTATGAAAATTTAATGAAATTAGATAAGTCTTTTCAAGATATGTTAGTTGATAATGATAATGAAGTAGAAATGACTATATATAAATATCCATTAAAAAGTTTAGTTTTAAATGATATTTTTGACGGTGGCTTTCCTGCACTTATACAGGAATATTATGGTGAAAATCAGGGTGGTAAATCTTTACTTTATACTTTGATAGCTGTGGATTTACAAAGACAAGGTTATACAATTGCATGGGTTGATGCAGAGCATACTTTTGATGCAACATTTGTTAGAAAGATAGGTCTTGATACTTCAAAAGAAAAACTTATTTTAATACAACCTCAAAATGGTGAGGACTTGTTTAAGCTAATTGAAACTATTTGTGATAATAAAATGAATATTTCTCTTATTGTTATTGACTCTACAAATTCCTTACCATCAACTGCTGAAGTAGAGAATGATTTTGGAAGTTCTAATATGGGTAATCAAGCTAAAATGTTTTCACAGGCTTGTAAGAAAATAGTTAGACCTTTGAGAAAAAATAAAACTGCTCTTGGTTTAATATCTCAATCAAGGGAATCAATGAGTATGTTTAAAAATCAGGTTATCGGTGTAGGTAAAGCTATTTCTTTTTATGCAAGTATTAGATTAAGGATTAGTAAAAATAAAGAAGATTTAATAATGGCAAAAATGGATGGTTTTACAGATAAGGAAGAGTTAAAAGGGTTTTTTATAAATATACAGAATATTAAAAATAAAGCAGGTATTCCTTATAAGACAGGTAGAATAAGATTTAATTATTGGGAAGGTATTGATTATTATGATGAAATAGTTGATTATGCTGTTGGTTATGGTTTATGGAGTAAAGGCGGTGCGTGGTTTACTTTACAAGATGGTGAAAATGAAGTTAAACTACAGGGGCGTGAAAATGTTGTTAATTGGTATAAAGAGAATGAAGATAAGTATGAACAACATCGAGAATTTATTATTGATATGATGTTTAATAAAAATGAAATTGAAGAGAATGATAAAGAGTTATTAAAAGAAATTGAAAAAATTGAAGAATCATCTGTAGTTGAAGAAACAGATGTTGATGACAAAGATTTAAAAAAATAATAATTTAAAAGGAGTTTGTATATGGATTTGATTAAGGTTAAAATTGGTTTAAAAGAGTTTATGGAAGGTAACGAGATTGTTATAAGAATGAAAAAAGAAGATTTTAAAAAGTCTTTAAATGATATTGATAGTCCAATGTTAAATTTACCTGATTTAAAAAAAATTGTAGTAGCTTCAAAAGTAGTATCACCAAAAGGTGAAGTTATGGTTAATTACTCACCTGTTGATGTTGATGGTTTTAGTTTGGCGGTTGAAAATATTCAATATTGGTACACATTACCTAATAAAACTGAAGAATATGATAAGCTATTGCAGGAGTTTACAGATTTAAAATTAAGTAATACATCACCAATCATTCACTAAAAGGATTTATAAAATGAATAGAAAATTTGAAATTATCATTATTGATGTTTTTAATTTATATTATAGAAATTATCATGTACAAAAAAATAATTTTAAAGAAGAATGTGTAGAATTATTTCAAAATGTTATACTTGCTTTTTTCACTTCTATTAAAAAAATAATGAATAAATATGGAGAGCAGAATACATTATACTATTTTTGTTTTGATAATCCACATACTAATGAGAATAGTCGGAAATTTCTCTATGAAGATTATAAAAAGAATAGAAAAGAAATGAGTGATAATTTTTATAAATGGATTAAAACATTAGAATTGTTTTTAAATAATTTTAATGATAATTTCAGATTAGTCAAAATAGATTTTTTAGAAGCTGATGATTATGTAATTGATATTATTAACAAACATAAAAATCAAAGTATTATGGTTTATTCGGCTGACTTAGACTGGTCAAGAAGTATAGATGATAATATATTATGGTATAATGGTACTTATGAATATGATATAGAAAGATATGTAAATGAATTTGGATTTGACCCACGAAATAAAAAGGTAGTATTTTATAAGGCTTTGACAGGTGATGTTAGTGATAATATACCTAATATTTTAAAAGGTATAAGTAAAAAAATAGTTAAAAAGATATTAGAAGATTTTGAAAGAATTGAAGATTTTTTATCGGATTATGAAAAATTAGATTATCTATCAGAGCATTATAAAGAAATTGTTAAAGATAATAAAAAGCAAATAATGATAAATTATCAAATAGCTGATTATATTAGTATTGAATCACATAATGAAAGTATAGATAATTATACTACAATTTGCAAAAGAAATAATAACTTACTCTATTTATACTCTAATACATTTAAAATTGATATACTTAAAGTTTTTGGTGAGTTTAATCAAAAAGACACTTTTAGTCAATTTAATTTTAGAAAAAATAAGAAACTATCTAAAGGTAAACTTTTTTAATTTAACTATATACATATAGATTTTTTTAAAAAGGTTGTTTCTTTGGAATGGGTAAATTCTGTTGTTAATGGTGTTATTGCTTTTTATGAAAAGGTTAATAATCCCCCACTATTTATATTTATAATATTTCTCTTCTTTTTAATGGTAAGTTTTTTTGTTTACTTACCTTCTTTTATATCTATAATTAAAGATTATTTTAATCGAAAAAATAATAAAAAAGTTGAGGATGTTTTAAAAAAAGATGTATTGTCTTTGGAAGAAATTTTATCTAAAATTATAAAAGAAAATTCTGCTGTTATTGAAGAATCTGAAAAATTAGTTGCTATATTAAATAAAACATTGATTAACTTATCAGAAAGTGAATTAAATATAATAATAAACTTAGTTATAGGCAACTCCTCAAAAGAACATAGTTTTAATTATTATCTTACTAATTTATGCTTTTCTTATATTGAAAAAGATTATTGTTATCGTGAAAGTTTAGATGAAATTGTTAATAATGTTTTAAATAATTATAAAAATCTTGTCATAGATAGGTTAAGAAAATTTATAATTGGTGATGATGTATTTTTTAAATATTTAGATAATAAACCAGTTTTAGGTTATGAAGTTTTAATTAGAAATTTTGTTTTAAGTTTAGATATATTTAATAAAAGAGAGAAAGTACTTATAGATGAAGGAAAACAAAAAAAAGATTATTTAGATAATTTTAAAAGTGATTTAAGAAATTTAATTAACAACTTAATTGAAGAATTAACTACAGAATTACAAGATGTCATGTTTGGTGAAATCCTATATGGTTTAAGAAATAATCAAAATACTAAATTCATAATAGATGAAAAGTAGAGGAGTATTTTTTGAATTATATAAAATTAGGTTATGTTAAATTAACTACAATACTTATAACAATATTATTGATATGTAGTAGTATCCCTGTAATATTATTGAGTAATATCTTTTTAAAAATAGCACACATATTTTTTATAATTTCTTTTATATTTTTTTCTATACTGATATTTAAAAATTATGTTAAATTAGTTCAAAGTACTTTCCCATTTGTATTTTTAATACTTTGTTTTACAGATAGTCTTTTGGCAGGTTGGAGTAATAGTACTGTTTTAATGCTTTTATGTACTATACCATTTGTTTTTTTATTTTTTAATTTAACAAGATATTTAGATTTTGTTACTATTATTGTATTTGTATTTGTAGTATTATTTAATTTATCTTTTATATTGTTACCTGATTTAAGATTATTTATGCTACATAATATTATGATGATTGATGTTATTGATGAAACTGTTGTAATAAAAGCAGGTGGGATATTTTTTTGGAATTTTTTTGCTTTAGAAATTGTTATTATTACTATTACTTATATAAGTACGAAAGGAGTTATTGCTAATTTTAGTGAGAAAGAAAGAAGGTTAAGTTTATATAATGACCAATTAAAAGCTGATAATATTAATTTAAAATCTGCATGGTACACAGCTAAGAAAATTCAAAAACTTTTTATCCCTAAGTATGAATATTTTGACAAAATTAAAAACTTTCAAATACAGGCGGATTTTAAACCTTTTAGTTATCTCGGTGGTGATTATTATGATATTTATGTTGATAATAATGATAAGATAAGTATTTATATTGGCGATATATCGGGGCATGATGTAGAAAGTGGTTTGTTTATGGTAGCAATAAGTGTTACCATAAAAGACTATATAAGTATGAATAAAAATATAAGAGAAATTTATAAAGCGGTTAATAGTTCTTTATGTTATTTGAATAATAAATTATCTAAAGAAAAAAGAAAAATGATGACTCTTTTAATTTTAAAACAGATTACAGAATATAAATGGTTATTCATAGGACAACATGAAAAGATTTTAATATATAGAAATAGACAAGATATTTTTGAAGTTGTAAATACCTCTAACAATTCAATTTTATTAGGGTTTTTTGAAGATATAAAAGAATACTGTAAGATTTCAGATTTAACTATATATAATGAGGATATTATGTTTCTTTATACTGATGGTTTAGAAGATGTAATGAATTTGGATTTTATTAAAGAAACTATTAAGAATAATAAAAATAATTTATTTGAAATTAGAAATATTATATCTAATAAAATAGATACTCTTGAATTGAAAGATGATATAAGTTACTTAGTCGTAAAAAAGGATTTTAAAGATGTTTAGTTTTGAAAAATTTGTTTTAGACTTTTTTAAAGAGGTTAATGATTCTTTAAAAGAAAATAATATTGAGAATGTTTCAGATTACATTGAGGAGTTAAAAGGTGTTATTGAAAGATTATAGTTTTAATTTTGAGGATATGAATTTGAAAGATATTTTAGTTAATTTTAAATTTTATCCTGAAAAGTTTGATATTCAAAAAGAATGTGGAAGGATAAGTCAATTTATACTTGATTTATTTTGTTTTAGTGAAAATAATGATAATTGGGTTCGGCTTTATTATATATTAAATGAGTTGTTATCTAATTGTGTTAATTTTTCATTTTCGGGTGAACCTGTAGAGTTTAAATTTTATAGAATAAATGAGAAAGAAATTATAATTGATTTTTTAAATTATAGTAGCTTTGAAAATATAGATTTGTTAGAAGATTATGTTGAAAAAAATATAAGGCGGTATAATCCACATATATTTAGTGAAAATCTAATGAAAAATAAAAAAGGTGGTATAGGTTTATTAACACTAAAAGAAAATCATAAAATAGATTTGGGATTTAAAATAAACTTATTAAAAAGATGTGGTTTGGTAACGGTACAGGCTAAATTTAATTTAAAGGATTTTGTTGATGAAAATATTGTTTGAAAAAGGTAGTGTATTAGATAATGGTTTTTTAGTTGGTTATGAAGACAATCATATATTTTTTAAAGGTTCTTTTAATTTGACTAAGGATGATGAAGTATATAATGTATTTGAATTTATAGAAAAATTAGATAGGAATAATGATGTTTATATAGATTTAACTGAATTAGATTATATGAATTCAAGTGCTTTAAAATATTTTTGTCAATTGATTATTGATTATTCTTATATTAAAAATAATTATAAAGGTAAATTATATATTCAGAATTTTAAAAACAATACTTTAAAAAATTATATGTTTAAAAACTTCAATACTGTTAAAGAAAAATCAGGTGCGGATAATGTTATCTTAAACTTAAATTAAAAAAGAGGGTATTTTTTTATGCTTGAATCAGTATTAATACAAGGTGATTTTCAATTTCAGAATATGTGGGATATTACTATATATGATAAAATTGGTGGATTTTTACCTGTTAATTTTTTAATAAAATCTTATACATGCGAAAGAATGAAATTAGAGTATGCTGAAATTGAAGGTACAGGTATAAAATATTTTAGTGGTGTAACATATCCTAAAGAAATAACAATTACTTTTTTTGAAACTACAGATTGGAGAGTAACAAATTTTTTAAGTAGTTTATGGAAGAGAACATTTGATGATAATACAAGGACTTTTAGAAATTATGCTATGTTACCTAAAATGTTAGGTCATTTAGGTGAGTTTAATGCAACTTTAACATATTATCATAATGAATTACCTACTAAAAAATATAATTTTAAAAATATGCGTTTATTATCTTGGAGTGATTTAGAAGGTGATTATTCTAATGGTGATGCTATGGAAATTACAGCAAATTTTGCCTTTGATGAATTGTTAGATACTTAATTTTAAAATTCAGATATATAAGAATCTATAATTGTTTTTACTTCACTTGGTAAAGTTCCATTATACATTGCTATATAATGTTTTCTATATCTTAGGAGTGTATTTAGTGTACCTAATTCTTCAGATACTTTAAATAAAATGGGAATTTTTTTATCATAGTTTTCAACAATGAATATTAAAATATCACCAAACTCAACATTATCTTCAAATTTAGAAAACATCTCAATAGGTAAAACCTCCCACAAATATAAACCTTCTTTTGAAGTTGAAGTACCTGAATCACCACGTGTTCTATTTAATGGAATTTCTCCCCAATTGTCAATAACTACATTTAATATTTCAGAATTTAAAATTACCCATTCTTCATCTCCGAATTTATCTACATCTACTTTTAATCTTATTGTTTTTAAATCTACACCTTGATAATGTATTTCTAAATCTGCTAATTTTTTAAATCTATTCTTACCTGCATTTTCTAATTTTCTTTGAATACTGCTCATAAAATAAAACCTCTTTTATTTTTTATTTAACTATATATATAAAGTTAAATAAATTTTTTTAATGGTAGGTTATTTTATGGCGATTAAATGGGACACCGAATCAATTACTAATAGACTTTTAAATAGATTGAGAAGTAAAGAAGAATGGAAGGAAGTTTTATTCGAGTCTACTAATCTTAATTTAATTAAATCATTTTCAGAAGAATTAAATTATGCTTTAAATTATAATGAGTATTTATTTATGGAAAATAAATGGAGTAAAGCTCAAAACAAGTCAAGTCTTTTAAGTTTTTCAGATTTACATAGATATAAAGCTCATAGAAAAGTAAGTTCTAAAGGTACTTTAAGATTAGCATTGGATGAAGATGTTTTAAAGGCTTATGATTGGGATGAAGATTTTGTTTATATAAACGAAGACCAAGTTGCATATTTAGGTAAGTATTATGAAATTGACAAACCTGTTTGGGAAACAGGTACAGCTTATTCTACAGGTGATATTGTTTATTATGAAGTTAATCAAAAGTTTTATGAAGCTAAAATGAATTTAACACCCTCTGTAGATAATCCTGCTGACACATCTTTAGAATGGGCAGAGTATACTGTTGTAGGAAAAAATCCTGTAACATATTCTGATATTTGGGATAGAGTAAATATTTCACCCGCTGTTAATATTGTTATACCTGCTTTTACAAGTTTCGGCGGTGATGTAAAGTTTGTGAATATTGAAACATATCAATTTACAGCAGACTTAGATTATATAGATATTGAAGTTGTACAAGGTGAGAAAAAATTATATC
>Ga0265293_10009093_pt1 | contig 14420 bp, 14 predicted proteins | sample Munlanlewell138R_FD_192505 | JGI IMG/M metagenome (GOLD analysis project Ga0265293, IMG submission 192505) | Leachate microbial communities from a municipal landfill in Southern Ontario, Canada - Leachate well 138R | ecosystem: Engineered > Solid waste > Landfill > Unclassified | place: Canada...
ATGAGCTCTGGCGCGATTTCAACCGCAAGCTGGGCGGCCTGTTCGGCGGCGGTGGCCAGGGGGGAGGTCGTCAGGGCGGCACGCCCGGCTTCAACCCCAGCCCCAAGTCCACCGGCATTGGTGTCGGCCTGATCGCTGGCGTGGCCGCGCTGATCTGGCTGGGCACCGGCTTTTTCATCGTGCAGGAAGGCCAGCAGGCCGTCATCACCCAGTTCGGCAAGTACCACAGCACCGTCGGCGCCGGCTTCAACTGGCGCCTGCCATACCCTGTGCAACGCCACGAGACGGTGTTTGTGACGCAGTTGCGCTCGGTCGATGTCGGGCGGGACACGATCGTTCCGGCCACAGGGATCCGCGAATCGTCGATGCTGACCGAGGACGAAAACATCGTCGACATCAAGTTCGTTGTCCAGTACCGCCTGAGCGATGCGCGCGCCTTCCTGTTCGAAAGCCGCGATCCCGATGCCGCCGTGGTCAAGGCCGCCGAGACGGCGGTGCGCGAGGTGGTGGGCAAGATGAAAATGGACGCGGTGTTGGCCGAAGAGCGTGACCAGATCGCGCCGCGCGTGCGCAATCTGATGCAGACCATCCTGGACCGCTACAACGTGGGCATCGAGATTGCCGGTGTGAACCTGCAGCAGGGTGGGGTACGTCCGCCCGAGCAGGTGCAGGCCGCGTTCGACGACGTTCTCAAGGCCAGCCAGGAGCGCGACCGCGCCAAGAACGAAGCCGAAGCCTATGCCAACGACGTGGTGCCGCGCGCTCGGGGTACCGCCTCGCGCCTGACCGAAGAGGCCGAAGGTTACAGTGCCCGTATCGTGGCCCAGGCCGAAGGTGATGCGCAGCGTTTCAAATCGGTGCTGGCCGAATACCAGAAGGCGCCTCAGGTGACCCGCGAGCGCATGTACATCGATGCCATGCAGGAGGTCTATACCAATGCCACCAAGGTGGTGGTCGATTCGCGTGCCGGCTCCAACCTGCTGTATCTGCCGCTGGACAAGCTGATGCAGGTGGGCGCGGTGGAGGCCACGCCACCGGCCTCGACCAGCGTGCCATCGTCATCGGCCCCGACCGGCTCCTCGGTGCCGCTGCCCAGCGCCAATGCCTCGCGTTCGCGCGACCGCGACAGCCGCTGAGTCGGGGACAGGAAGCAAGTACATGAACAAGATCGGATTCCTCATTTCGTCGCTGCTGGTGGCGCTGGCCTTGGCCAGTTCCATGCTGTTCGTGGTCGATCAGCGGCAGTTTGGCGTGCTGTTCCAGCTCGGCCAGATCAAGCAGGTGGTCACCGAGCCAGGGCTGAATTTCAAACTCCCCCCGCCGTTCCAGAACGTGTCCTACATCGACAAGCGTTTGCTGACGCTGGAGAGCAACGACACCGAGCCTACGCTCACGGCCGAGAAGCAGCGCGTGGTGATCGACTGGTACGTGCGCTGGCGCATCAGCGACCCGCAGGCCTACATCCGCAATGTGGGCCTGAACGAGGCCGCCGGCGCCCTGCAGCTCAATCGGGTGGTGCGCAACTCCTTCCAGCAGGAGGTGAACAAACGCACACTCAAGGAATTGCTGAACACGCAGCGCGAGCAACTGATGGCCGACGTGAAAAGGGAAGTGCTGGAAGCGGTGCGTGGTGCCGACAAGCCTTGGGGCATGGACGTGGTGGACGTGCGCATCACGCGCGTGGACTATGCCGACACCATCACCCGCTCGGTCTACGACCGAATGGAAGCCGAGCGCAAGCGCGTGGCCAACGAGCTGCGCTCCACCGGTTTTGCCGAGGGCGAGAAGATTCGCGCCGAGGCCGATCGCCAGCGCGAGATCATCGTTGCCGAAGCCTACCGCAATGCGCAGGCGGTCAAGGGTCAGGGCGATGCCAAGGCGGCCGCGATCTATGCCGAGGCCTTCGGACGCGATCCGGCCTTTGCCCAGTTCTACCGCAACCTGGATGCCTACAAGGCCAGCTTCGGCAGCAAGTCCGACGTGATGGTGATCGATCAGTCGTCGGATTTCTTCAAGTCGATGCGATCGGCGGCGCCGGGGCGCTGAGCGCGCCGCGTGGCCGATATCATCTGGGCCTCGCTGGCCCTCGTGCTGATCATCGAGGGCCTGCTGCCACTGCTGGCACCCGGCCTGTGGCGTCGCGTGTTCACCGATTTGCTGCGCCTGCGCGACGGCCAGATCCGCTTTTACGGCTTGCTCAGTGTGGCGGCGGGTCTGATGTGGTGGTGGTGGCAATCCTGAGTCACGGGGTGTGCAGCATGCCCCGGCGGCCACCCGATGGCCCATCGCCGGTAGAATCCCCTTTTTAACAGACCCCTGAGTCCCGACATGTCCGCCTGGGTCCTTCCGGATCACATAGCCGATGTCTTGCCTTCCGAGGCCCGGCACATCGAAGAATTGCGCAGGAGCCTGCTCGATACGGCCCGTGGCTACGGGTACGAGCTGGTCATGCCTCCCTTGCTGGAGCACCTCGAATCCCTGTTGACCGGCACGGGGGAGGCGCTTGGTCTGCACACATTCAAGCTGGTCGATCAGCTCTCGGGCCGATCGCTGGGTTTGCGTGCCGACAGCACGCCCCAGGTGGCGCGCATCGACGCCCATCTGCTCAACCGCCAGGGTGTGACGCGCCTGTCCTACTGCGGCCCAGTGGTTCACACCAAGGCCAGCCGTCCGGGCGCCAGCCGCGAATTGCTGCAGTTCGGTGCCGAAATCTTCGGTCATGGTGGTCTGGAGGCCGACCTCGAAACCCTGGAGTTGGCACAGGCCTGCCTGGCCGCCGCCGGGGTGCAGGGCATGCAACTGGATCTGGCGGATGTGCGGGTGATCGACGCCGTGCTGGCGCCCGTGGCGCTGGAGCCGGCCCGCGTGCAGGCGATCCACGCCGCCCTGGCGACCAAGGACATCACCGAGATCGCCACCTTGTCGCACGATCTGCCTGTGGCTGTGCGGCGCGATCTGCTGGCGCTGACGCGCCTGTTCGGCGATGTGACCGTGCTGGACGAGGCGAGCCGCGTATTGCAGCCGTCGACGAAATTGCGCGAGGCGCTGGACAGCCTAGCTTGGCTGGCATCGCAGGTGCGGGGCATGCCGGTATCGATCGATCTGGCCGATCTGCGTGGCTATGCCTATTACACCGGTATGCGGTTTGCCATCTTTGCACGTGGCAGCCGGGGTGAACCGGTGGAACTGGCGCGTGGTGGCCGCTACGACGAGGTCGGTGCGGTGTTCGGGCGCAAGCGCCCGGCCGTCGGCTTCAGCCTGGATCTCAAGACACTGGTCGCCAGTGTGCGGCCGCGCCCCCTGGAGGCCGCCATCCGGGCGCCCTGGGGCACTGAACCGGCCTTGCGCGCGGCGGTCGCCGCCTTGCGCCGGCAGGGGCAGACGGTGGTGTGTGCCCTGGCCGGGCCCGGGCACGAAGTCGACGAATTCCATTGCGACCGCGAACTGGTCAAAAACCCGGCGGATGGCGCCTGGATTGTCAGAAACCTCTAAACGGAATCAGCACAGATGAAGAACAGCAGCAGCGCCGCACAGCCGGGGCGCAACGTGGTGGTGGTCGGCACCCAGTGGGGCGACGAAGGCAAGGGCAAGCTGGTCGACTGGCTGACCGAGACGGCCCAGGGTGTGGTGCGTTTCCAGGGTGGACACAACGCCGGTCACACCTTGGTGATCAATGGTGTGAAGACCGCCCTGCACCTGATCCCCAGCGGCATCATGCGTGCCGGGGTCAAGTGCTATATCGGCAACGGGGTGGTGCTGTCGGTGGCCAAGCTGTTCGAGGAGATCGAGGGGCTGGAGAAGGCCGGGGTCGAGGTACGTTCGCGTCTGCGCGTGAGCGAAGCCTGTCCGCTGATCCTGCCGTTCCACGCTGCGATCGACATCGCCCGCGAGGCGGCCAAGGTCAAGGCCGGGTCCGAGAAGATCGGTACCACGGGCCGAGGCATCGGCCCGGCCTATGAGGACAAGATCGCCCGTCGTGCGCTGCGCGTGCAGGACCTGAAGCACCCCGAGCGCTTCGCAACCAAGCTGCGCGAGCTGCTGGCGCTGCACAACCATGTGCTCAAGACATGGCTGCATTCGGCCGAGATGGCCTGGGATGGCCAGCTTGCGCGCTACATGAAGGACGGCGAAATCCAGTTCGAGCCGGTCTATGCCGAAGCCATGGCCCAGGCCGAGCAGTTGCGGCCGATGATCGCCGATGTCTCGCGCGAGCTCAATGAGGCCCACCAGGCCGGTGCCAACCTGCTGTTCGAGGGCGCCCAGGGCACGCTGCTGGACATCGACCACGGTACCTATCCCTTCGTGACCTCGAGCAATTGCGTGGCAGGCAATGCCGCTGCGGGGTCCGGCGTGGGGCCGCACCTGTTGCACTACGTGCTGGGCATCACCAAGGCCTACTGCACGCGCGTGGGTGGCGGCCCTTTCCCGACCGAACTGGAGTGGGAGAAAGAGGGCACGCCGGGCTGGCACATGGCGACCGTCGGTGCCGAAAAGGGCGTCACCACCGGGCGCAGCCGCCGCTGCGGCTGGTTCGATGCCGCACTGCTCAAGCGCTCGGCCCAGGTCAACGGGCTGTCGGGCCTGTGCATCACCAAACTGGACGTGCTCGACGGCTTGCCCGAGCTCAAACTGTGCGTGGGTTACGAGCTCGACGGCGAGACGATCGACATCCTGCCGCTGGGTGCCGAGGACATTGCGCGCTGCCAGCCCATCTATGAAACGCTGCCGGGCTGGAGCGAGTCTTCGGTGGGCGTGACGCGTTACGAGGACCTGCCGGCCAATGCGCGCCGCTACCTCGACCGCATCCAGGCCACCACGGGTGTGCCGATCCATGTGGTCTCGACCAGCCCCGATCGCGATCACACGATCCTGATCCACCATCCGTACCAGGCCTGAGCCGGGGCGCAGGCTTTGGTGCAGAATCCCACGAACCCACCCAACCACCCGGAGCGGCCATGCTGACCGAAGACGGCAAACACCTGTACGTGTCCTACGACGAGTACCACAACCTCATCGAAAAGTTGGCCCTGAAGGTGTACCAGTCGAACTGGGAGTTTGACACCATCCTGTGCCTGGCGCGCGGGGGCATGCGGCCGGGCGATATCCTCTCGCGCATCTTCAACGTGCCGCTGGCCATCATGTCGACCAGTTCGTACCGGGCCGAGGCGGGCACGGTGCAGGGGCAGCTCGATATTGCCCGCTACATCACCACCCCCAAGGGCGAAATCGCCGGCAAGGTGCTGCTGGTGGACGATCTGGCCGATTCGGGCCATACGCTCAAGGCGGTGATCGAGACGCTCAAGACCCATTACAAGCCGATCACCGAGCTGCGCAGCGCGGTGATCTGGAGCAAGGCGGCCTCGGTGTTCACGCCCGACTATTCGGTGGAATTCCTGCCGACCAACCCCTGGATCCACCAGCCGTTCGAAGGCTACGACAACCTGCGGCCCGCGCAACTGCTCGAAAAGTGGAAATTATGAGCCCCCACGCTCCGCCGCTGCGCGGGTCGCTGCCCCCCAAGGGGGTGCGTTTCGGCTTGGGGCGGCCCGGCGCCGAAACATGAGCACCTTGCCGACCCGTCTGATCCACCACCCGTACCGTCCGCCGGAGGGTTTCGAGGCCGTGGCGCCGGGCGTGCACAAGGCCTCCACGGTGTTCTTTCCGAACGTGCATGCCTTGCGCACGCAGGAATGGAAAGACAAGAGCGGCTACACCTACGGCCTGCACGGCACGCCCACGACCTTCACGCTGGAAGAGCGCATCGCCACCATCGAAGGCGGGCGCTTCTGCGTGTTGGCACCCAGTGGCCTGTCGGCGATCTCGCTGGTGGACATGGCCTTTTTGCGCCAGGGTGACGAACTGCTCCTGCCCGACAACGCCTATGGGCCGAACAAATCGTTCGCGCACGTCGAGCTGCAGGCCTGGGGCATTGCGCACCGCTATTACGACCCGATGGACCCGGCCGACCTGGCGGCCAAGATTTCGCCGGCCACGCGGCTGGTGTGGATCGAGGCACCGGGCTCGATCACGCTGGAGTTCCCCGACATTCCCGCACTGGTGGCGGTGGTCCGTGCCGCCAACGCCGGGCGCGAGCGGCCTATCGTCTCGGCGCTGGACAACACCTGGGGTGCCGGGGTGGCCTTCCAGGCCTTCGAGCTGGGCGTGGACGTGTCCATGCAGGCCCTGACCAAGTACCCGAGCGGGGGTGCCGATGTGCTCATGGGCTCGGTGGTCACGCGCGACGAGGCGCTGCACCGCCAGGTGCTGCTCACGCACATGCGGCTCGGCCTGGGGGTGAGCGGCAACGACGCCGAGCTGGTGCTGCGCGGCCTGCCGACGCTGGCCCTGCGTTATGCGGCGCAGGACGCGGCCACGCGTGCGCTGGCGCAATGGATGCAGGCGCAGCCCGGGGTGGTGCGTGTGCTGCACCCGGCGCTGGAAGGCTCGCCCGGGCACGAATACTGGCGCCGCGACGCGACGGCGGCCGCCTGCCTGTTCAGCGCGGTGTTCGACGAACGCTTTGACCAGGCGCGTGTCGACGCCTTCTGCGACCGCCTGCGGCTGTTCCGCCTGGGCTGGAGCTGGGCCGGGCCGATCAGCCTGTGTGCCCCCTACGACGTGCCGGCTATCCGCTCCGTCACGCGCTGGCCGCACCAGGGCGGGCTGGTGCGCTTTGCGGTCGGCCTGGAGGCCGTGGACGATCTGAAAGCCGATTTGGCGCAGGCGCTGTCCGCCCTGGTATCGCCCTGAAAGGGCGTTATCGCCCGGCCATCAACTGGCGTGCTGCGGCGGCCAGGCTGCCGGTCGAGCGATCCGGCAGGGCCAGGGGCGTCGCCCGGCTGTATTGTGCGAAGTTGCGCCGGATCGAGGCCGCGTAGCCCGGGTCGTAGTGCTGCGACAGCAAGGCCTGAACGACCTCGGGGATATGGCCGGCACGCACCAGGGCGATCCAGCCGTTGACGGTGGCGTGACCGCGCAGCTCGGTCAGCGCCTGGAGCCGCGCGCAGAAATGCTCGCTGTCACGAACGAAAAAATCGTAGTCTTCCAGCAGCAGCGCGACGCGCTCGGCGTCGGGCAGTTGCAGGTCGATGCAGGGGCTGGCGCGCATGGCCTCGATCAGGGCGTTGGGGACACGCAGATTGCCGACCTTCCTGCTTTCGCTTTCCACGAACACCGGCTGCGCGGGGTCAAACTGGCGCAACTGCTGCCAGATCAGGTTGTCGAAGCGCTTCTGGCTGGGCTGCTCCAGCCCGGGAATGTGCCCCAGCACCGAACTGCGGTGGCAGGCGATGGCCTCCAGGTCGAGTACCTGGGCGCCTTCGGCAGCCAGTGCCTGCAGCAGACGGGTCTTGCCGCTGCCTGTAGGGCCGCAAATGACGATGTAGGACAGCGAGGCAGCGAGACGGGGAGTATCTGCCACCAGGGCCGCACGCCAGGCCTTGTAGCCGCCCTCGATGCGGGTGACCTGGAAGCCGATGGCACCCAGGATGGTGGCCAGCGCGCCGCTGCGCTGGCCACCACGCCAGCAATACACCAGCGGTCGCCACTCGCGTGGCTTGTCCAATGTCTCGCGCTCGATGTGGGCGGCGATGTTGCGCGCGGCAAAGACGGCGCCGCGCTTCCTGGCTTCGAACGGCTGCAGCCGGTGCAACGTGCCGATCTCGATGCGCTCCTGGTTGTTCAGGGTCGGCCAGTTGACCGCCCCGGGCAAGTGGTCGAGCGCGTATTCGTCTTCGCTGCGGGCGTCGATGACAGTGTGAAAATCCGCCAACTGCGCCAGGGCGTCAGTGGCTGAAAGCGTGCGAACGGACATGGCCGGATTATCGGTGCTTCAGGCGGGCAGCAGCTTGCGCAAGGCCGGCCAGACATTGTCCAGCAGGATGGGTTGTGCCTTCTCGTTGGGGTGGATGCGGTCGCTCTGGAACAACTCCATCGCGTGGGGGACGTCGGCCACGTTGCGCATCAGAAAGGGCACCAGCGGCACGCTCTCGGCCTTGGCCACCGTCTGGAAGACCGCGCGAAACTCCTGGGTGTAGCGGGCACCATAGTTCGGCGGCATCTCCATGCCCACGAGCAGCACCTTCGCGCCCGCTTCCTTGGACTGACGCACCATGGTGCTGAGATTGTCGCGCGTGGTGGTCAGGGGCAGGCCGCGCAGGGCGTCGTTGGCGCCCAGCTCGATGACGACGATGTCCGGCTGGTGCTGCTGCAGCAGGCCCGGCAGGCGCGAGCGACCACCCGCCGTGGTGTCGGCGCTGACGCCCGCATTGATGACCCGCGCGGGAACCTTCTTCTGTTGCAGCCGTTCTGCCAGGAGTGACACCCAGCCGGCGCCGCGCCGCACCCCGTATTCGGCGCTCAGGGAGTCGCCCACCACCAGGATGGTGGTGGGCTTGCCTGCGGCGGCTTGCTGAGCCAGGGCCGCAGGCAGGCTACCGGCCAGCAGCAGGGCGGCCAGCGCCACGTTACAGTGTCGTCGTTTCAACGGTGCGTCCTTTCCTTTTTTCATTGCCGCCAGCTCATGCCCTCATCTTCCGCCAACGAGATCATTGCCGTGCGGCATGTGTTCAAGTCCGTCACCGATGCCACCGGCACGCTCGACATTCTGCGCGATGTCGATTTTTCGCTGCCGTGCGGCCAGTCGGCAGCCATCGTCGGGGCCTCGGGATCGGGCAAGAGCACGCTGCTGTCCATCATCGCTGGCCTGGATACGCCGACCCGGGGTACCGTGGTGATCGACGGGATCGACCTGTTCCAGCTCGACGAGGACCAGCGTGCGGCCCTGCGTGCAGAGAAGATCGGTTTCGTGTTTCAGAGTTTCCAGTTGCTGGGCAACCTGACGGCGCTCGAGAACGTGATGCTGCCACTGGAGCTGGCCGGGCGGCGCGATGCCCGCGCTGCCGCGACCCGGATGCTGGAGCGGGTGGGGCTGGGCGCGCGCCTGCGCCACTACCCCAAGGTGCTCTCGGGCGGCGAGCAGCAGCGCGTTGCGCTGGCGCGGGCATTCGTGGTGCAGCCGGCGGTGCTGCTGGCCGACGAACCCACGGGCAGCCTGGACTTCGCCACCGGTGCGAAGGTCATGGAGCTGATGTTCGACCTCAACCGCGAGCAGGGCACGACGCTGGTGCTGGTGACGCACGACCAGGGCATCGCGCGCAGCTGCGACCGGCGCATCACCATCGAGGCAGGAGCCATAGGGGGGATCGAATCTGCGGCGTGACGGCAGGGCGTGCGGCGCTGAAGCTGGCGGTCATCGGCCACAACGACGACCTAGGCGGCGCAGACTTCAACCTGACGCTGTCGCGGCAGCGCGCCCAGGCCGTGGTCGAGCGTGGCGTCGAACGCGCCAGATTGCGGGCCGAGGGCAGGGGGCTGACGCAGCCCCCTGGCCAGCAACGCCAGTGAAGAAGGGCGTGCTCGCAACCTGCGGGTGGAACTGGTGCGGCGCTGAACACGGAGAGCGTTTCGGTACCTGGGCCGGGTGGATAATTCCCCCATGTCATCCGCCCCCAAAGTCCTGTTCGGTTTCCATGCCGTCGGCGTGCGCCTGAAGACGGCGCCGCAATCCATCATCGAGATCTATGTCGATCCGTCGCGGCGTGACCAGCGCATGCGCCAGTTCCTGCAGCGGGCGAAGGAGGCTGGTACGAGGGTGATCGAGGCCGACAGCCTGCGCATTGCCAAGCTGGCCGGCAGCCACGGCCACCAGGGCGTGGCGGCGCGCGTCAACGCGCTCGAGAGTGCCCGATCGCTCGACGATCTGCTGGAGCAGCTGGAGGCCAACGACCAGGCGCCGTTGCTGCTGGTGCTGGACGGCGTGACCGACCCCCACAACCTGGGGGCCTGTCTGCGTGTGGCCGATGGCGCGGGTGCGCACGCGGTGATCGCGCCCAAGGACCATGCCGCGGGCATCAATGCCACGGTGGCCAAGGTGGCCAGTGGCGCCGCAGAGACCATGCCGTATTTCATGGTGACCAACCTGGCGCGTACCCTGAACGAACTCAAGGAGCGCAACATCTGGATCATTGGCACCAGCGACGACGCGCCCAAGACCCTGTACCAGGTGGACCTGAGCGGGCCCGTGGCCCTGGTCCTGGGCGCCGAGGGTGCCGGCATGCGGCAACTCACGCGCAAGACTTGCGACGAGCTGGTGAGCATTCCCATGCGCGGGGCGGTCGAAAGCCTGAACGTGTCGGTTGCCAGCGGGGTATGTCTTTACGAGGCGCTGCGCCAGCGTGGATGAGGCTGCATCAGCCGCTCACCCTGACCTGACCAAGGCGCGGCGCCTGATTGCCCAGGCACGCCACGTGGCCGCGCTCACCGGGGCGGGCATGAGTGCCGAATCGGGCGTGCCCACGTTCCGCGATGCACAGACGGGGTTGTGGGCCCAGTTCCGTGCCGAAGAGCTGGCCACCGAGGCCGCGTTCCGTGCCGACCCGCAGCGGGTGTGGCGCTGGTACCAGTACCGGCGCGAGTTGATCGCCGCCGTCGAGCCCAACGCCGGGCACCGGGCACTGGCCTGGTTTGGCAAGCGCCACTCGGGCCGGCTGACGCTGGTGACGCAAAACGTGGACGGCCTGCACCAGCGAGCCGGCAGTGGCGACGCCATTGCCTTGCATGGCAGCATCCTGCAGGACCGCTGGCTCGACCAGCCACGGGCCTGCTGTGATGTTCGCAACATCGAGCCGGGTGCGCCGCCGCGCTGCCCGGTGTGCGGCAATCTGCGCCGCCCGGACGTGGTGTGGTTCGGCGAGGCACTGCCAACACGGGCGCTGGCGGCGGCCGACGAAGCGGCCCGTTCGTGCGACCTGATGCTGGTGATCGGCACCTCGGGCATGGTCTATCCGGCGGCCGGGCTGGCCCATGTGGCCAGGCGCCAGGGCGCGCTGGTGGTGGTGATCAATCCGGCAGAGACCGAACTGGACGAGATGGCGCACCTGTGCGTGCGCGAGCGTGCGGCGCAGTGCCTGCCGTGGCTACTGGGGGCATCGCACTGAGGCGGCGTGGCGACCAGGCGTCAACTTGCACGCTATGACAGGGAAATCGCGCGAACTCCCCCATAATGCTTCGTGCTTAACACCGTTGTTGTCAGCGGAGAGGAGAGACGCATGAACATCATTCAGCGGGTACAGGACATTCTGTTCAAACCCAAAGAGACCTGGCCGGCCATCGCGACAGAGACCGACGACATCCCGTCGATCTACAAGAACTACCTGATCTATCTGGCGGCCATACCCGCGGTGGCCACGTTCATCGGCATGAGCCTGATCGGCTTCGGCGGGTTTGGGATGCATTTCCGCGTGCCCATCGTGAGTGGCCTGGTCAACATGGTGGTGGGCTTCGTGCTGTCGCTGGCCATGATCTATGTGCTGGCGCTCATCGCCAACGAGCTGGCACCACGCTTCCAGGGCGAGAAAAACCTGCCCAACGCCTTCAAGCTGGTGGCTTATGGCGCGACGGCCGGTCTGGTCGGTGGCATCTTCAACCTGCTGCCGTCACTGTCGATGCTGGGCCTGCTGGCGGCACTGTACTCGATCTACCTGCTTTACACCGGCGTTCCGGTGATGATGAAGACGCCGCAGGACAAATCGCTGGTCTATACGGCGGTGCTCATCGTCTGCGGCATCGTGGCCGGCCTCATCGTGGGTGCCGTCAGCGCCATCTTCACGGGCGGCAGCAAGGCTTCAATGATGGGCAAGGCGCCGGCCGACATGACGATCAAGGTGCCGGGCACCGAGATCAAGGTGGATACTGCCAAGCTTGAGGAAGCCGGCAAGAAGATGGAAGAGGCGGCCAAGCGCATGGAAGAGGCGCAGGCCAGGGGTGACGGTGCTGCCGCCGGCAAGGCACTGGGCGAGATGATGGGGGCGTTGGGCGGCGGTGCGGCAGCCAAGGCCATGGATACCAGCGCGCTGCGTGCCTTTGTACCGGAGCAACTGGGTGGGCTGGCGCGCACGTCGTTCGAAGTGAGCAGCAACCAGACCATGGGCCTGTCGATGGCATCGGTGGAGGCGTCCTACGAGCGCGACAACCAGCAACTGGACGTCAAGGTCATCGATGTCGGCGCCGTTCCAGCGCTGGCCATGGGCATGATGGCCTGGACAGCCACCTCGATGGAGCGCGAAACCCAGGACAGCGTGGAAAGAATCTACCAGCGCGACGGCCTGTCGTTCAAGGAGGCGTACGGCAAGAACGGCAGCCATGCCGAACTGATGGTGGCCCTGCCCAACGGGGTGCTGGTGGAGTTTGATGGTCGTGGCCTGGGTATCGATGAGGTCAAGACAGCGCTGGGCCGATTCGATCTCAAAGGTCTGGCGGGTCTGCAGCGACCGCAGTAAATGAGGTGGGGGTGGCGCGGCGCCACCGCGCCAGCGTGGCCGATTGGCCCGCTGGGTCGCCGCAACAAACGCTGGGTCTGAGCGCAGCGTCCCCACCGGCGGGGACGCCCGGCTGGCGCGTCTCGGGTCCAAGGCAAATGTGTCCGTGCGTATGTTCCGTAGGCGGGATGTTACGTAACACGCACCCGGACCACAATCATTGCCAAAAAAAAATCCATATAAATCAACAGGATTTTTTGCCCTTGAAGCCATCTGACGGCTGAGGGACGTCTGGCATCGCTTTTGCAATTCTGTCACTGCGTGTATCGCGCGCCGTATCCCCCTGGCATGGGGCCGGAACGGGATGGGGGCACATGGTCCCGCGGCAAGCGCGTTCAAGGAAAGTGCAGACGATGGATACCGGACGTCCTTGTTATGTGTCGATGGCCGAACTGCTGAATCAGGGCAATGATGGCCACCGCGCCTTCGGGGGGCGCGGTCAACAGTGGAACTCGGAACTGATGTCGCTTGACGACATGAAGTATGCCGTCATGAGGCGCGACGAGTTCATGGCGATCGCGCAGTTCCAGAGCGAACCCGCGAATGCCCAGGACGTCATGGCCGTGCTGGTGAGCATGGCCATGGACGGCCGCCTCAGGCATTTGGCTGGCGTCATGGTCGACATGCGCATCAAGGCCTCCGTGGTGGGCCGCAGAAAGATCCTCCAGGCAATCAAGACACTGCTCACACAGCAGGTGGAAGTCGTCCTGGTCGACGGTGATGGTTATTTCGTGAATCTGCTGGAACTGGATCAGTTCTGCACATCACGCGATTTCGTCGACATGTACATGAGCGGCATCTTTTCGGACCGCTGGAGCTTCGGCGTGATGTCCGGAAATGCCCTGTCGGCGGGCCTGGGTGTCGCCTTGTCAACGGGTTGACGTCGGCTCGGTTGATGCCGCTGTGGCTGTTACTCAGATCGCGATTGAGCTGTTACGTAACGTTTTGGGTGAATACCGGAATTTTGCGTCAATTTGTGATCGATTATCTGTATTTGTAAATTTTCTCTAAGTAAATCAATAGGTTACGTTGGTGTTTTCTGAGAGAGGTTGAGTCGATAACTCAGGTATGGCGCTTGCGTGCCCTTGTTCGTTGAGGCCGCGGGGCCCACGGTCACAGCGCCTTTCACCGCCAATGGCGGCCGACTCAGGCGGTGTGAAGCGTCCGGATAGTCTTTTTCGAATTGATTAATTTTTCTTACCAGCGAGGGTGTCATGATCCAGTCAACGTCTAATCCTTTGGCAGAAACCAACCTGGCCGCAGCACCGGAGGCGGTGCAGATCGCTCAAGCGCCACAGGCAGCCGGTATGGAGGCGGGTTCCGCCGCAGCGAGCGGTGCGCGCGCGCTGGGCAATCTGTCGCAAGCCACGCCCGGGGTCGAAATCATCCGGGACGGCCAGAGCATCCCGGTGCAGGGTTCGGCGCCTCTGCTGGTGGGCGACCGTGTTGTCGTGCCCGAGGGTGGCCAGGCCGCCGTGACCTTTCCGGGGCCCGGCGGGTCGCCGTCGCCCCTGTCGGGTGTGCTGACGGGTGGTTCCGATGCGACCTTCTCCACCACCCGCCTACCCAGCGGCATGGAGCAGGTGACAGTGGATGTGGCGCAAGGTGATCTGATCGTCCAATCGGATGATTCGTCCGATGCCGCCGCCCTGATGGTCAAGAAGAGCGTGCCAGCATTGGCTGGCGGTATGAGCTTGGGCGATTTTGCTCTGGGTGCTTTGGGCGTGGGCGCCTTGGCCGCGCTCCTGGATGACGATGATGACGCGCCGGCTGATGGCGGCACGGGCCAACCGCCTGCATCGGATGACGGCGGCAATGGCGGCAATGGCGGCAATGGCGGCGGTGGTGGCGGCGGCAAAAAGCCTGGGCCTAACGATGGGGATGCCGATGCCGATGCCGATGCCGATGCCGATGCCGATGCGGACGCCGATGCTGATGCGGATGCCGATGCCGATGCCGATGCCGATGCCGACGCCGATGCCGGTGCGGATGCCGATGCCGATGCCGATGCCGATGCCGACGCGGATGCCGACGCCGGCGCGG
>Ga0265293_10009094_pt1 | contig 14420 bp, 15 predicted proteins | sample Munlanlewell138R_FD_192505 | JGI IMG/M metagenome (GOLD analysis project Ga0265293, IMG submission 192505) | Leachate microbial communities from a municipal landfill in Southern Ontario, Canada - Leachate well 138R | ecosystem: Engineered > Solid waste > Landfill > Unclassified | place: Canada...
ACAGATTTTTTAATTGAGGAAGCCGATGAGTGGCGAATAGAATGTTGGCAAATGATGAAAGAAAGGTCGGATTTGCATTTTATATTTTTAACCAAGCGGATTAATAGATTTTTAGAATGTATCCCGGATGATTGGGCTGATGGTTATAAAAATGTAACTGTTGGATGCACTGTTGAAAATCAGAAACGGGCGGATATCAGACTTGCTCTTTTTAATACTTTACCCATCAAACATAGAAATATTATCTGCCAACCATTAATTGAAGAAATTGATATAATGAAATATTTAAAGGATATTGAATTAGTTGTGGTAGGCGGTGAATCAGGCATCAATACCCGCCCTCTCCATTATGATTGGGTTTTATCAATAAGAGAACAATGCATAAAAACAAATACCCGATTTGAATTTCGACAATGCGGTACACACTTTATTAAAGACGGTAAAGAATATGTGCTTTATGTAAAAGAACTGGGGTATCAAGCGAGAAAAGCAAATATTGATTGCTAATCCTTATACCTTTTATAAAAATATATTATTAAAAATAATAGAAAGGGTGGGAACACACATGAAATATAAGTGGTTTGATGAGTATTGCCTTTCAAAAAAAGGCGTTCAAAAGGAATATAAAGCTGAATGGGAAGCAACAAGATATCTTATAGGCGGAAAAATGTTTGCTATGGAAGGTCAAGATAAATATAAGAAAGATATTTTTACTTTAAAATGTGAACCTGCATTTGGAGAATACTTAAGAGAACAATATGAACATATTGTACCGGGATATTTTATGAATAAGGTGCATTGGAATTCTGTTTATATAGACGGTGATGTACCGGACGATGTATTAAAGCAAATGATAGATACATCCTATGGTTTGGTATTAAACAGTTTAAGCAAAAAGGTAATTAAAGAAATAACAGGAGATAGCTGAATATAATATATGGGAATAAAAATTTGCCAATCCCCTTAGGAACTCGTAAGCTAGGATAAAAAATATTATATGTTTACCTAATTTAGAAGATAGTACTCTTATTAGTAGAAAAAGTTAAGCCTAGAGACTGTTTGATTAGAGCACGAAGATGGTTACTGCTTGCTATATAATCCTTGAGGACAAGTTGACTAGTCAACTATATTATGTTATGATTTTTTATGATAACTTTTAGCAAAATATTTTATATACAAGAGAGGTTTTTATGGAAAAGTCCAACTCCCTAATCAGGACAATACTTGATTTATATCGAAAGAGCTTGGCCTATATAAGCCCGAAGGCCGCCGAATATGGTATTGGCCGAGGACAATGGTATTTTTTTAATCGTCTTTTACTGGAACATGACGGTATCTCCCAAGAACAGCTTTCCGAAGAATTGTATGTGGACAAAGCCCATACCGCCAGAGCCATAAAAAAATTAGAGGAGGATGGATTTGTCAGGCGTATGCCGGATGAGGAAGACGGAAGAAAGAAAAACGTCTATATTACGGAAAAATCCGTCGCACTAAAGGATGATTATCAGAAAATATATAAAGAGTTAAACCAAGTTCTAATAAAAGGTTTTACATCGGAAGAAGCTGATTTGGCTTACTCTTTTTTGGATAGAATGAGAGAAAACATTAACCTGTATATGAAGAAACAAGATCAGGCTGTTTAACAAGGAAGGTGAGATATATTATGAGTCAGGATATTATATTTAAGCCTATCGGGATAATCAAGACCCCCTTTAAAACACCTGACGACCTTAAAGTACCTCCTTTTAGGCCGGAATCCCCCTACAATAATATGGAAATAACCGGTGTAATAGAGGTTTTTGAAGAGTATTGCGAAGGGATTGCTAATATTGAACCCGGGACCCAAGGTTTGGTTTTGTTTTATCTTGATAAATCACCGGGTTATAAGCTGACCACTATTTCTCATAGAACTAATAAGGAAGTGGGGGTTTTCTCCACAAGAAGTCCTCACAGACCTAATGGTATAGGCGTCACTATAGTAAACTTTATCAGTGTAGAAAAATGTAAAATAAAATTTCAGGGCGTGGATATGCTGGACGACAGTCCTCTCTTGGATATAAAACCTTATAGAAGTAAAAGTCCGAGAGATTAATATATAGCTAAAACTAAATAATAAAACCCATAGGTTTGCATAAGCAATTGAAAGGGAATACGGTGAGAATCCGTAACAGCCCCGCTACTGTAAGCATCAAAATTCGATGTCATAAAGCCACTGGTTTATACCGGGAAGGCGGCATTTGAAGGTGCAAGTCAGGAGACCTGCCATTGGGTAAATCTTATCTCATTTTTCGAGGGGAAGGTGATTTATTTTTTATTCAAAAAATAACCTAAATTATTTAAAACATTTGAAAATTTAAAAAAAATGGAGGATTAGATTATGAGAAAAATATTAGCAAGCCTCATGATAATGGTGCTTATACTTGCAATAGTCACCGGTTGTTCTTCTAAAGCACCGGTTTCGGAGACCGTTGGTGAAAAAGATTTTGCCGGTGTTTATAAAGGAAGTGCTCCCGCCTATCATGGGAATCTGAATGTAGAAGTAACTTTGGATGAAGAGGGAAAAATCCTAGCTGTTGAAATTGATGAAAACCACGAAGAGACTCCGGATATAGGCACTATTCCTATAGAAAAAATGCCACCGGAGATTGTGTCTTCTCAATCTCTTGCAATTGATGGTATAAGCGGAGCAACTATTACCGGTGATGCTATTTTGGCGGCGGTAGCAGATGCTTTGACTGAAGCAGGTTTAGATCCTTCGGATTATGATTATCAAGAGATTAAGAGCATGGCTCAAGAAGCTTTTACTTTGGATATGGGCTCACTGCCCGTTAAGGCACCAAAAACCGGCTCCATAACTATAAAAGACGTAAAGGGACGTGAGGTAAAGCTGGATACACCTATTTCCACTTATGGTATCAGCACCATGGACGTTATAGACTTTATCATTCCAATTCTAGGCGAAGACGCTTTTCACAAATTAGTGGCTTCCGGTCAGGATGGCGGCGGTGGGTTGCAAGGCTATGCCAGACTATATACACCTATAATCGGTGATTATATGAAGCATGTAGGGCAGATATCCGATCACAATGCTCCTTTTGACTTGGAGATGATTCTCGCAATGGATCCGGACGTGCTTTTAGTTAATTCAGCTATGGGAGCACATAAATACGCTTTGGAAGTTGAAACTCAGTTAACTGCAGCCGGGATCCCTATTGTATTGATAGATGTACCCGGTAAAAGCTTTACCACTTCAACACAGGAAACTTTGAAGCTTCTTGGAACTGTTTTTCAAAAAGAAAGCAGAGCAAAGGCAGTGGCAGACTTTATAGATAATCAGTTTAAATTAATAGCATCTAAAAACTTAGGTAAAGATTCCGCTAAACCTACGTTTTATTATGAAAAATCCGGTTATTCGGAAATATTCGGTTCCACCAGTTCCAGCGAATCAGGCTGGGGTACTGTTATGGCTGTAGCAGGAGGAGATAATATTGCAGATCCTATCTTAGCAGAATCCGCTGCGGGTAAAGGAGGCAGTAATACTTTAGATCCCGAATACGTCCTTAATTCGGACCCTGACTATATAATACTAAGCGGCTCCGGTGCAGGTTGGATGGATAATTTTGAAGGATCTACACCAAGCACCCCAAAGTTTGATATTTTAAAAAGAACAGGGTGGAATAATTTAAAGGCTGTAAAAAATGATAACGTTTATGAGTTAGCACATGCCACCAGCAGGTCCATCTTTGGTTTCCATGCGGCTCAAAAGCTGGCTAGTGTTTTCTATCCGGAGAAATTTAAGGATGTGGATATTGACGGTATCATGGATGAATTCTTTGATAGGTTTATGTTGGTAGATAGTGATGTTACGGGTTGGATATACAAAGTTTCAGAGGTGAAAAGATAAATGAATGACCGCTTAAGGATGTCCAAAGGAAATCACGATTTTTACAATCAACTGATAAGAAAAAGAATCCTATTATTGATACTGCTTTTAACCATCGTCTTGGTACTGTTTGTTTTGAATATATCCATAGGTTCATCGCCTCTTTCTTTAAAAGAAATATTTAGAGTTATTTTTACAGGACAAGGTGAGGGGCATAATGTGATGATAGTCAGAGATATTCGCTTACCCATGTCATTGATGGCATTGACGGTAGGAGCTTGTCTGGGTATCGGCGGTTGCGAGATACAGACTATTCTTCGCAATCCTATAGCCAGCCCCTATACTTTGGGAATTACCAGTGCAGCTACCTTTGGCGCTGCACTGGGCTTAATCCTCAACACTAACGTTTTGAGAGTGTCAGAGTCTATTATGATTACTGCCAATGCCTTTACCTTTGCCCTCCTAGCTTCAATATGCGTATATGCTTTCTCTTCTCGTACGGGAGCGGGAAAAAACAGCATAGTATTATTCGGAATAGCTCTGAACTTTCTTTTTTCCGCCTTGACCATGGTTTTACAATATATTTCCGATGATGAAGATTTAAAAAGTCTGGTGTTTTGGAATATGGGAAGTATGCTGAAGAGTAATTGGACAAAGTTTTTTATAGTTTGTGGTGCTTTATTTCTATGTTTTATAATCCTTTATAAAAATGCATGGAGTCTCACAGCTATGACCCTTGATGATACTAAGGCTCAAAGTCTTGGTGTAGATACACAAAAAGTGCGTAGGATGGTGATTATATTAACATCGATGCTGACAGCTTTTGCAGTGTCTTTTGTAGGTGCTATCGGATTCGTGGGGATTATTTCACCCCATATCGCCAGACAACTGGTGGGAGAGGATCAGCGTTTTTTCCTTCCTCTATCAGCTCTCATAGGTGCTATTGTGGTATCCTTGTCCTTTGTCATCAGTAAGCTTATTATTCCCGGAGTAATATTGCCTATCGGCTTGGTAACAGCTATTGTAGGGATTCCTGTATTTTTGACTATTATTTTTCGCAGAACGGGGGTTATGTAATGCTTAAAACAGAAAACATTTCCTTTGCTTATAAAACTAGAAAAGGTAAATTTCCTGTGTTCCGAGATTTATCTATCGAATTTGCCCCCGGATTTAATGTTATACTCGGCCCTAACGGTGCCGGTAAATCAACTTTACTTAAATCAATTTTTGGCTTGCTAAAATATAAAGGCACTATCCGGTATGGAAAAGAAAATATAACCGCTATGAATAATGACGAGAGAACAAAATTTATGTCCTACCTTCCACAGATGGACATATCATCTTCCATGCTGACAGTACTGGAAATGGTGCTTTTGGGACGTTTACCGGAGCTGGGACGCAAAGTTAAAGATATTGATTTGGAAGAGGCAATGGGGACATTGGAAATGCTGAATATTGAAGATTTAGCTCCTCGGCATTTTGCTGAATTAAGCGGCGGGCAGAAGAAGACTGTTTTTATAGCTCAAACGTTAGTTAGGAATCCCAAGGTGATCTTGTTGGATGAGCCTGTTAACTCTCTTGATTTGCAAAAACAGTTGGAATTATGCCATCTTCTAAGAAATCTTTCTAAGGATACTATCATTATAGTGGTGCTTCATGATATCAATCTGGCATCTCGATTTGCTAAACATATTGGTGTACTTGACGATAATGGGAATCTATATGGGTCAGGCTCACCAAAAGAAGTGGTAACTGAGAAAATGCTTAATAAAGTGTACGGTGTAATTGCTTCTGTAAATTATGACGAAGATGACAGACCTGTTGTTTCAGCCATAAAATCTAACAGACAATAACCAAAAACATTTAAAAAGATGCTTATTGTCATCCAAAGGTTTAACCGAAAGGCCTTTCATAGAATGGAGGGCATAAGTTAATTAGGAGGTATTTACTTGAAAAGAAAAGGCATTATCGTGGCCAGCTTTGGTACCACGTATGAATCAACAAGAAAACTATGCATTGAAAGCATAGAAAACCTGGTTATAGAAAAATATAAAGATTATAAAGTCCTTAGAGCCTTTACTTCGGAAAAGATTATAAAAATATTAAAAGACAGAGACGGAATAGATATATATAATCCAAAAGAAGCCTTAGAAAAAATGAAAGAATCAGGGATAAATGAAATAAGCATTTTGCCCTTATTAATGCTTGCCGGATATGAATACGAAAAGATTATTTCTCAAGCACAGAGTTTCAAGGCGGAGAATAAGGACTTTATAATAAATATGGGCAAACCATTGCTTTATGAGGAATCAGATTTACATAAGGTAATTGACGGACTGAGCGGAGAAGGTATATTGCAAGACAAGGCTATTGTTTTTATGGGACATGGAACAGGACATAGTCGGGATAAAGTATATACTGAACTTAATAATTTATTTATAAAAAAAGGATTTAAAAACATTTTTATCGGTACTGTAGAAGGCTCAAAAACTTTAGATGATATTATTTTATCATTAAGAGAAAATAAAATAAAAGATGTTATTTTAAGACCCTTTATGCTTGTTGCAGGAGATCATGCTATAAATGATATGGCATCAGAGAAAGAGGATTCCTGGATTAGCATACTTAAGGCCAACGAAATAGAGGCGAAAGCAGTGATTTCCGGCTTTGGAGAAATAAAAGCGATGCAGAATATTTTTCTAGAGAATTTAGTTACTACTATTGGTTGAAAATAAAATTTATTAATGGTAAAATGAAAAAAACTAAATAATTAAACATAAGGTTCTTGATGATTAATAGGGAAAACGGTGCGAAGCCGTTGCAGCCCCCGCTACTGTGATCGTGACGAAATCAATTAATACCACTGGATTAAATCCGGGAAGGTGTTGAGAGTAGGATAAAACGAAAGCCAGGAGACCTGCCTGATTGTTTAGATTAAGTGACCTTCGGTGGGAAGGAAAAGCTTTTGTTTTATTTTTATAACAAATAAGAATAATAACCTCCCGACAATAGGTCGGGAGGTTTATTGTTTTTGCACCGTCATTCTGAGGCTTCTTATATGTACGTCATTCTGAGGCTTTAGCCGAAGAATCTTTCTATCGAAGGTAAGACTCTTCGCTGTCGCTCAGAGTGACAGTAAGTAAAAAGATAGTGCGACAAGAAAAGACAAGGATAAAGTGACAGCATAAGAAATGGAGGTAAGAAGATGAGATTAAAAAAAACAGCAATATTAATGATTTTGGTTCTAATTATATTATTTGCAGGGTGTGGGGTAAAGGAGCAAAACAATATAGCGAATGGGAGGGAAGATGCAGAGGAAGGAGAATTCATTGAAGAATTTGGAGTTGCCATTTACGATGATAGCGTTAGTTTCACCGATGGCAGAGGAGAAAAGGTCACATTGAAAAAGAATCCTGAAAGGGTTGTCTGCTTATTTAATTCTTATCTGGAAATATGGGACAGTGCCGGCGGCAAGGTTATCGGTACTATAGAGGATTCTTCGGAGAAGCCCATAGAAGGGGCAAAGGATGCGGAAATTGTAGGAACCTTGGGGGCACCAAGTTTAGAGAAAATTATTTCCTTAGAACCGGATATGGTAATATTAAATGCCAATTCAAAAATAAATATGGAGCTTGTACCTGCCTTGGAACAAAACGGGATTGATATAGTAGCTTTAAATTATTTTGTAAAAGAAGATTATTTTGAAATAATAAGGCTTTTTACTGCATTGACAGACAGGGATGATTTGTTTAATGAATATGGTTTAAAAGTAAAGTCTGATGTAGACAGCATTATTGATAAAGTACCTAAGGATAAGGATATGACTGCCTTGCTTATGGTGGCCAGTGCAAAGAACATAACGGTGCGGGATTCCTCTTCTTATGTAGGACAAATGCTTAAGGATTTGAATTTAGAAAACATCTCAGACGGTCCTGTTTTATCTACAGAGGTCAAGGTTTTTAGCTTGGAAACCATATTGGAGAAAGATCCGGATTATATTTTTGTACAACTGACAGGAACAGATCAAAATAAAGTCTTTGAAAAATTAAAAGAGGATGCGGAATCAAATCCTGCTTGGGCATCTTTAAAGGCTGTAAAGGAAGGCAGATATATTTTCCTTCCTAAAGACCTTTATATGTATAAAGCTAATCATAGATATGCGGAGGCCTATAAAGGGCTCGGCAAGATAATCTACCCGGATATCTTTAATTAATACTGATTTTATAAATTATTTAAACTTTATTTTACATAAGGAGAATATTAGTAAATGGGTAGAAAAGCATTTATAATAATAGGGTTTGCCCTTTTATTCATTTTAAGTTTTTTTATCAGTGTTGGTAATGGAGCAGTGAAAGTTTCCCCTGGAGAAATTATTAAAGTGATTTTTCATCAAGATAAATCCATGCATTATCAAATTATATGGAATGTAAGATTAACCAGAACCATCGTTGCCGCTTTGGTAGGTATTTGCCTATCATTGTCGGGAGCAATACTCCAAGGTATTATGAGGAACCCGCTGGCAGGGCCTAATATTATCGGAGTTTCCTCCGGCGGCGGTCTGGCGGCATTGATTATTTTGATACTGTTTCCGCGATATTACTATCTTGTTCCCTTGGGTGCCTTTGTCGGTGCTTTGATGGCAACTATGTTTATTTACGGTATTGCTTGGAAGGGCGGAGTCCACCCTACGCGACTGGTCCTAGCCGGAGTAGCTATGTCGGCACTTTTAAATGCGGGGATAAACGGGCTTATGACTTTTTATCCCGACAGAGTGGTAGGAGTAATAGGATTTATGGTGGGAGGCTTATCGGCAACAACTTGGACTCAAGTAAAAACCATATTTTATTATGCCATGGGAGGGACTGCTATCGTAATGCTGATACCCCGGAAGCTTAATATTTTAATGTTAGGAGATGAGGTGGCGGTGGGCTTAGGGTTAAATGTTGAAAGAACCAGACTTGCCTTTATAATATTATCCTCCTTGTTGGCGGGGAGTGCGGTAAGTGTTGTGGGAATGTTAGGTTTTGTAGGACTTATGGTGCCTCATATTGCAAGGCTATTTATCGGACATGATTATAAATACCTGTTTCCTGCGGCTGTTTTATTAGGAGGTTCTACTGTAATGTTATGTGATACTTTGGCTAGAGTTTTATTTGCACCGGCGGAAATACCTGTAGGAATAATAATGTCAGCTTTTGGTGCGCCTTTTTTCCTTTATTTGCTTAGAAAGAGGGAGGCTATCAGATAAATGTTTAGTATGGAAACTCGGAACTTATATATAAAGTTTGATGAAAAAGAAGTTTTAAAAGATATAAAATTTAAAGTGAAAGATGAAGAGATAACCACAATTATCGGGCCTAACGGCTCGGGTAAAACTACATTAATCAAGGCTCTATCCAGATGTCTACCACCGGATAAAGGCACTATATACTTATACGGAAAAGATATAAAAAGTATAAAAACCAGAGAAGTTGCAACAAAGATGGCAATATTGCCTCAAATAAAGTATATATCCTCGGATATCACCGTAGAAACTTTAGTCTCTCACGGCCGATATCCTTATTTAGGATTAGGGCAGCGGCTGGGTAAAGAGGATAAAAAAATAGTGGAATGGGCTATGGAAAAGACAGGGATGATGGACTTAAAGGAACGAGAGGTATTTACCTTATCCGGCGGTGAGAAACAAAGAGCATGGATAGCCATGACCTTGTGTCAGAAAACAAAAATATTGATTCTTGATGAGCCAACTACTTTTTTAGATATTTCTTATCAACTGGAAATCCTTGAGCTTATCAAGGAACTTAATAAATCTTTGGGCTTAACAGTTATCATGGTATTACATGATTTAAATCAAGCTGCCAGATATTCGGATAATATTTATGTGTTGGATAGGGGGAGTATATTTGAATGGGGTTCTCCCCAAAAGATATTGAGGAATGATTTGATTAAAAATGTTTTTAAAATTAATTCGCATATTTATGATGATGAGATAAATAAATGCCTTTATTTTATACCGGAAAAGAGAGTATAGTTTATGAAAATGATTATGATTACAGCACCTTCCAGCGGGGAGGGAAAGACTCTTATAACTTTAGGAATTATCAGGGCTTTAAAGAATAGAAACATAGATATCTCCGGATTTAAAACCGGTGGGGATTTTTTGGATACAAAATATTTGTCCTATGCTTCCGGCAAAAGAGCGGGCAATCTGGACACGCACCTTATAGGAGTTAGGGGATTAAAAGATGCCCTGTCTATAAATAAAGGAGATATGGGAATTATAGAAGGGGCTATGGGGTATTTTGACGGTATGGGTGATGGTTATAAAAATTCAAGCTATGATATATCCAAGCTCTTGGATATCAATGCAATCTTAGTTTATACACCAAGAGGCGAAATGTTTTCCACTATTCCAAAAATAAAAGGTATGGTTGACTTTTCCCGTAATAGGATAAAAGGAATTATATTAAATAAAGTAAACAGGGAAATGTATTTAAGGCTGCAAAAGAAGATAGAAGAATATATAGATGTAGAGGTTTTAGGGTTCATGGAAAAGGATGAGGATTTAGAGATAGAGGGCAAATCTCTGGGTTTGGCACAAGACCTTAATAGGACTGAAATAGATAATATAATTGAAAAAGCAGCTTTCAAAGTGGAAAAAAACATAGATATAGACAGGGTTATGGAACTTTGCCGAAAAGTAAAATTACCCGGTTACTATTATCCGACAAGGAGAAATATAAAGATTGCCATAGCTTATGATAAAGCCTTTGCCTTTTATTACAATGAAAGTCTAAGTCTTTTTGAAAATACTTGTGATGTGGAATACTTTTCACCTATGGATGATGAGTCACTTCCTCAATGTGATTTGCTCTATATCAGCGGAGGAGAGACCTATTTTTATAGAGATGAATTGGCGAAAAACCACGCCATGACGAAGTCCATTAAGGAAATGGCAGAGTCCGGCGGCTTTATATATGGGGAATCAGGCGGACTTATGTATTTGGCAGAATATATTGATGAAAGTTCCATGTGCGGTATTTTTAAAGGCAAATCAGTCATGACTGATAGGCTTCAACGATTTGGTTATGTAAATATGGAATTAAAAGAGGACTGTATTTTAGGCAAAAAAGGCGATCTGCTAAAAGGAAATGAATTCCATAAGTCTACTTCATATATTGATGATAAAGAGGTTTTGCATATTAGTAAGTCGGAAGGTAAAAGGACCTGGAAATGCGGATATAAATATAAAAATGTGCTGATTGCCTATCCGCATATTAATTTCCTGGGAAATAAAAAGGCTTTTTGTCATCTATTAGATTATGTAGAAGGAGGCATGATTTAATTGTATATGAAAGACCCAATGAGTATAGAAAATACAAGCATGGATATTATAGAAGAGGTTATGAAAGATACTTGTTTTTGTGATGAAGAAAAAACAGTGGTAAAAAGGATGATACACACTACCGGTGATTTTGATTATAGGAATATAACGGTTTTTCGCAATAACTTTTTGGAAGCAGCTTTAAATATTATTAAATCGGGCAAAGCCATATTTACCGATACCAAAATGGCATCCATGGGAATTAATAAAAAAGCCTTGATGAAAGCCGGATGCAGTCTAAGATGTTATATTGGCGATGAAGATGTATTTAAGGAAGCCAGAAAAAGAAAAACCACCAGATCCGCCTGTGCAGTGGAAAAGGCTGTATCGGAAGGTATTGATGTTTTTGTCCTTGGAAATGCTCCTACGGCACTTTTTAGATTATTGGAATTGGTTGAGGATAAAAAAGTTTTTCCGGGGTTTATAGTGGGGGTGCCTGTGGGTTTTGTAGGTGCGGAAGAATCTAAGGAATGTTTAAGAAAATATAATATTCCCAGTATTTCCACCATAGGTACAAAGGGTGGAAGCAATGTTGCCGCCTCTATAGTAAATGCTCTTCTTTATATGGCGGTGGGAAGATGATAAAGGATTTACATATAATTAAAAACGGGAAGGCTCTTAGGTGCGGATATACCACGGGAAGTTGTGCCGCCGGTGCTGCTAAAGCTGCGGTATCAATGCTTCAAAGCGGTAAAGTAATAGATTATATAGATATAGATACTCCGGCAGGAATCCCTCTAATACTAAAGGTTAACAATCAATATATGGGAGAAAATCTAGCTTTATGTTCCATAACAAAGGACGGAGGAGACGATCCGGATGCCACCGACGGTATGGAGATATATGCATCGGCGAAAAGGAGGAAAGACGGTGCAATAATCATTGACGGCGGCGAAGGTATTGGGCGAATAATGAGAAAAGGCTTATTTGGTGATGTGGGGGAAGCCGCCATAAATCCTGTTCCAAGAGAAATGATTGAAAAAGAGATTAGAGAAATATCGGATTGGGGCTATGATATATTAATATATGCCCCCGAGGGAAAAGCGATTGGTTTAAAAACCTTTAACAAAAACATCGGTATTGAGGGGGGAATTTCCATAATAGGAACTAAAGGAATAGTCTACCCCATGTCCGATGATGCTCTCAAAAAGACTATATATATGGAAGTTGATGCCATTAAAGAGAAGTACGGTAAAGACAATATAATATTGATTCCCGGGAACCATGGGGAGAAAGTAGCTGAATCCCTGTATAAAGGAGAGCCAAAGGTGAAGGTATCAAATTATATAGGTGAAGCTATTTCTTATATATATAGCGAAGGGTTTAAGACAATGAAGCTTATAGGCCATATAGGAAAATTGTCAAAGCTGTCTATAGGCGTGTTTAATACCCATAGTAAGATTTGTGACAGCCGTATTGAAGCTTTTATATATTATCTGGCTTTAATGGAAGCCCCCATAATGATTATAAACAGGATAAATAAATGCCTTACAGCAGAGGAAGCTCTAAATGCTTGTATAGATGAGGGTTATGGAGAAATCGTTAATATTATGGCAAGGGGTTGTGAAAACAGAATAAAAAGATACTTAAAGGACGATATTTATCCAATAAAGGCAATGATTTTTTCCATGGAAAGAGGTGTATTTATGGGGTGAATATAGCAGGTATAGGTCCCGGCCATCCCAAGTATTTAACCGAAGAAGTAAAAGAAGCTATCAAGGAAGCGGATTATATAATAGCTTTTAATAGAGTGGCGAAATCCCTTGACAATCTTAGAAGTGATATTAAAGTAATAAAAAAGGTTGAAGACATTGGAACTGCTATAAAGTTAAGAGAAGATGTTTTAATATTAGCTTCCGGCGATCCTTGTTTTTATGGTGTTACAGAATATCTTAAAGAAAAAGGTATAGCAATAGATAAAATTATGCCCGGCTTATCCTCCTTCCAATATATGATGACTGAATTACAAAAAAGTTGGCACAAGGCTAAGTTTATATCTTTGCATGGGAGAGATACGGGATTGGAAGGTGTTAGAGACTGCCTTCTTTCCATACTGCTTATAGATAGTAAAAACCCTCCGTCCATAATCTCCCAAAGGTTGGAAAGCATGGGTTTAAAGGGAACTATTTATGTGGGTTATAATCTCTCCTACGATGATGAAAGGATTATTAAAGGGGAAATAGGAGACAGGTTTGATGATTTTTCCACTTTAGCAGTGATGGTGGTTGAAAATGAAATGGATTAAAGACGAGGATTTAATCAGAGGCAATGCACCTATGACGAAATTTAATATAAGAGTATTAAATATGGCTTACCTTGCTATTGGGGAAGGGGACTTATTTTTAGACATAGGGGCGGGTACAGGCTCAATATCTATAGAGGCTTTTCTCCAAGGTGCAAAAGTATGGGCTATAGAAACGGAAAAGGAATCTGTTGAGATTATAGAGAAAAACAAAGAGAAATTTCAAGGGGATATAGAGATAATTCACGGCCACGCACCGGAAGACTTGCCTGCTTTGAAATTTGATAAGTGCTTTGTAGGCGGCAGCAAGGGTGAGCTAAAGGGTATTTTTGATTATTTGGATATATATTTAAGGAGTGAAGGTATCCTATGCGGAAACTTTATAACCCTTAAGAATTTAAATATATTTATGAAATATTTAAAGGATTATAATTATAAAAATATGGAAGTGCAGCTGATTCAAGCGTCGACACTGGATAGTAGGGGTTTATTAAAAGGCAATAATCCTGTATTTATTGTAAAGGGTGTGAAAGGATGATAAGTTTCGTAGGGGCAGGGCCCGGTGATGTTGATTTAATAACGGTAAAGGGCAGACTGCTGTTGGAAAAGGCAGATATTGTTATATATGCCGGGAGCTTGGTTTCTGTAAAACATTTAGAATTCTGCAAAAGTGATTGTGATTTCCATAATAGTGCGAAGATGACATTAGAGGAAGTAATTGAAATAATGGTAAATGCGAATAATTCAGATTTAAATGTTGTAAGGCTGCACACCGGTGATCCTACAATCTATGGTGCTATAAGAGAGCAAATGGATTTATTGGATGACAAAGGCATACCCTATGAGGTAATCCCGGGGGTGAGTTCTTTTACTGCCGCCTGCTGTTCTATTAAAAAAGAATTTACGCTGCC
>Ga0265293_10009095_pt1 | contig 14415 bp, 8 predicted proteins | sample Munlanlewell138R_FD_192505 | JGI IMG/M metagenome (GOLD analysis project Ga0265293, IMG submission 192505) | Leachate microbial communities from a municipal landfill in Southern Ontario, Canada - Leachate well 138R | ecosystem: Engineered > Solid waste > Landfill > Unclassified | place: Canada...
AAATATCACAATTTTCCCTTGCCCAGTTTCGTTTTTTTGGTATAATCATATGCGTAATGCTCGTCGAGCGCGAATGCATTACACGCTCGTGGGAGGAAGTGCGATCTTCCCCTTACCACAGCACGGACATCGAATTATCGAAGGAGGAAAGTCACGTGAGTAAAAAAATCGCTAAAGTCGTAAAACTCGAACTTATCGGTGGTGAAGCCAAACCTGGCCCAAAACTTGCATCTGTTGGTGTTGTCATGCCAAAGTTTTGCACTGATTTCAACGCCCAAACGGCAGATCGCCGCGGCGAAGTAGTTCCGGTTATTATTACGGCATATGAAGATAAATCACACAGTTTTATCTTAAGAACAACCCCAACCAGCATTCTTTTAAGAAGAGCTGCTGGCAACATTGGTAAAGGTTCAGACAATCCAAAAGCGAAAAAAGTTGGCAAAATTACCCAAGCTCAACTTCGCGAAATTGCTGAATACAAATTACCAGACTTAAACGCCAATGATGTGGAAGCCGCAATGAAAATCGTTGCCGGTACTGCCCGCAACATGGGAATTGAAGTCGAAAAATAGTGGAAGAGAACCCACTCGTTAGAACCACAAAGGAGGAATTATGAAAAGAGGGAAAAAATACAATGCAGCTGCAAAGTTAATCGACAAAGATAAACTTTATACGATTGAAGAAGCAGTTGCACTTGTCAAACAAACATCAACAACTAAATTTGATGCTACTGTTGACGTGTCATTTCGCTTAAATGTCGACCCACGTCAAGCTGACCAACAAATTCGCGGTACTTTAGTGTTACCACATGGAAACGGTAAAGAAAAGACAGTCTTAGTCATTACCAATAGCCCAGAAGCAGCCTTACAAGCAGGTGCCGAATTTGCCGGCGGTAAAGAAATGATTGAAAAAATCAAAAACGAAAACTGGTTTGGTTACGACGTTATCGTTGCCACCCCAGATATGATGGGTGAACTCGGGAGAATGGGTAAAATTCTCGGGCCAAAAGGTTTAATGCCAAACCCAAAAACCGGTACAGTCACAACTGATGTCGTCAAAGCCATCGAGGAAATTAAAGCTGGTAAAGTCGAATATCGGGTTGACCGGGAAGCTAATATGCACGTATCCGTCGGACGCGTGAGCTTCAGTGATGACAAACTCATTGATAACCTTAACGCCTTAACCGAACGTATCGTTAAAGTACGTCCTGCAGCCGTCAAAGGTACGTTTATTAAAAACGCTGTTATCCATACAACAATGGGTCCATCGATTCGCATTACATTCGCGGGTCGTTAAACTAAACTTGCTATCAATAACCTAAGAAAACAACGGCGCTACAGCTTAATAATGTTGTCGAGGTCGAGAAATATACTAAAAATATGTCCTTGTGGGATTATTGAAGCCTCAATCACAAACTAAAGGGAAGGAGGTAGAACACATGAATCAAAAAAGTATCGTCGCTAAAGAAGCAGTTGTAAATGAAGTGTATGAACTTGCCAAAGAACACCAGGCGGTAATCGTCTTTGAATACCACGGCCTTAGTGTTGCTAAAATTACTGAACTCCGGCGGTTATTAAGAGCCGACGGTTCGAGCATGGCGATTTACAAAAACTCATTAGTAGAGCGTGCGGTGGAAAAACTTGGAAAACCAGAATTAAACGAATACTTAAAAGGACCAAATGCGTTTCTTTTCAGTAAAGATGTTAGTTCCGGCGCGAAAGTATTAACAAGATTTGCCCGTCTCAATGATGAAGTTGAAATTAAGGGTGGTCTCTTTGAAGACCGCGTTGTCGGTGCTGATCAAGTACGCGCAATCTCTAAATTGCCAAATCGCGATGGCATGATCTCAATGTTCTTATCGGTGTTAAATGCACCAATTCAAAAATTTGCCGCTACTGTTAAAGCGGTCGCAGAAAAATAAAATTGCCCAAGGAGGAAAGTAAAAATGGCAAAACTTACAGTTACAGAAATTATTGCGTCATTAAAAGAAATGACCGTCTTAGAATTAAATGACTTAGTCAAAGCAGTCGAAGAAGAATTTGGTGTTACCGCTGCAGTTGCAGTTGGTGGACCAGCCGTCGCCGAAGATGACGGACCAGTTGAAAAAGGACCAACCGAAGTTACCTTAGTGCTCAAACACTGGGGTCAAAGTAAAGTTGCGGTCATTAAAGTTGTCCAAAGCATTACCGGTTTAGGTTTAATGGATGCGAAGAAATTAGTAGATGGCGCACCAGTAAACATTAAAGAAAAAATCTCACCTGTTGAAGCCGAAGAACACAAAAAAGCTCTCGTCGAAGCTGGTGGAGAAGTTGAAATTAAGTAAACTAAAAACTAATAACGCGAAGACCCACAATTTTGGTTGTGGGTTTTCGTGCATTTAAACGAGGTACAATTTGAGTCACTATTTTGATAACAATCCGGAACTTAATCATAAGATTAAAACCTTAAACTTATCATTAGAAGGCACTAATTTATCCCTCCAAAGTGATCGTGGAGTGTTTAGCAATAAGGAAATTGATGAAGGTTCGATCGTCCTTCTCAAGCAAATCTTAAAGCAAGACTTCGGTCCCCAAATATTAGATGTCGGGTGCGGATATGGGACGCTTGGTCTCTTCCTTGCCAAACATTATAAAGAAAGTGACGTTACACTCTTTGATGTAAATGAGCGGGCCGTCAGTCTAACTAAAGAAAACATTATCCAAAACAAAATCACTAATGCTCACGTTTATGTAGCGGATAACTATCAGGCGTTACGTAAACATTCATTCGATCTCATAGTCATTAACCCACCGATACGGGCTGGTAAAAAAGTATATTACCCGCTCTTAAGTGCGGCAAAGGACTATCTAACTGATGGCGGAAAACTTATGTTTGTAATTCGTAAATCCCATGGTGCAAAAAGCGCTATGAAATATGTAAGTGAACACTACAAAAAAGTAGAAGAACTTAAAAAAGATGCCGGATTCTACGTATATAAGGCAACTAAGTAACAAAATTTAAGTAAAGAGAGGCCATTTATGAAACAAATTAAAGACAAAACAAAAAGACTACACAATGACCGGGTTGATTTTTCCAAGATTAGCGGCGCGTATGAAATGCCTAATCTCGTTGAAGTCCAACTTGACTCCTTTGCGTGGTTTAAAAATGAAGGAATTGCCGAAGTCTTCAATGAAGTATTCCCGGTTGAATCCTATAGTAAAGACATCGAAATATCGTTTAACGGCTTCCGTTTCGATGCTCCTAAATACAGCTATTTAGAATGTAAAGACCGCGGTTTCACCTATAGCGCACCATTACGCGTAAACCTTGCGCTTGGAATTAAGAAAACCGGGGAAATTATTGAAAGTGAAATCTTTATGGGTGATATCCCCTTAATGACGGACTCCGGAACTTTTGTAATTAACGGGTCCGAACGGGTTATCGTTTCGCAAATTGTGCGTTCCCCAGGAGCGTACCTCAGTAAAGATTTAGATACGAGATCAGGGAAATTTATTTATAACGCTGATCTTAACCCAACACGGGGTACGTGGTTAAATTTTGAAAATGACGCAAAAGGCTTACTAAGTGTGCGGATTGATAAACAACGGAAAATGAACGCCACCCTTTTCTTAAAGGCGCTTGGCATTACCGATTATCATGAAACTTTAGAACTTTTCGACATTAAACAAGTACGAACCCTTAAAAAACACAAATTAAGTGAAGATGAAATGACTCCACTTGAAATTACATTACGGAAAGATGAAAGCATTACGACAAAAAGAGAAGCGCTTTATGAAATCTTCCGTAAACTAAAACCAGGTGAACCAACGAGTGATGAAGGCGTTAAAAACCACCTCATTCAAAAATTCTTTGATCCCAAACGTTATGACTTAGGCAAAGCTGGTCGTTTTAAATTCGCGAAAAAACTTGGAATTTATGAAAGATTAGAAGGCGTTACGATTGCTGAAGACATCATTACCAAAGATGGTGAAGTACTCTTTACCCGCGGTACGCAACTTAAAAAGGCCGATGTCGATAAGCTTCGCGAGCTTAAAGTATTTGAAAATGGTGCCCATACATACACCATTCCTTATAACGAAGACTTAGATTCCTATAACACTGTCAACATTGTCAGTGCCTACATTAATGATGAAAGAACGCAATCAATCAACATTATTGGTACCGACTTAAATATTAAGGAAAAACGCGTAACGATTCCTGATATCGCTGCGATTTTCTCTTATTTCTTAAACATGATGCACGGCATCGGTCACGTTGATGACATTGACCATTTAAGCAACCGCCGCATTCGTCCAGTTGGTGAATTAATTCAAAACCAATTCCGGGTCGGCTTAAGCAAAATGGTTAAAGCAATGAAAGATTCTTCTTCCATCGCCGATACCGAAACAATTACCGCTCAAAAATTAGTAAACACGCGGGCGGTCGCAAGTGCAATTCGTGACTTTTTTGCCACGAGCCAACTTAGCCAATTTATGGACCAAGTTAACCCCCTTGCCGAACTTACAAATAAAAGACGGATTAGTGCGTTAGGTCCTGGTGGTTTAACGCGTGACCGGGCTAGTTTTGATGTTCGTGACGTTCACTATAGCCATTACGGCCGTATTTGTCCGGTTGAAACACCAGAAGGACAAAACATTGGTCTTATTAATAACTTAGCGTGTTACGCCAAAGTAAACAAATATGGCTTCCTTGAAACACCATATCGGAAAGTCTTAAAGCCATTTGGACAAATTACAAATGAAACCGTCTATTTAGACGCCGATGAAGAAAAAGAATTCGTAATCGCGGAAGCTAACGTTGAAATTGATGAAAACGGTGTTATTCGCACCCAAGAAATTATTGCTCGTCAATATGGTGAAAACGTCTTAGTAAGTCCTGATAAAGTTGATTACATTGACGTTTCTCCAAAACAAATCGTGAGCATTGCCGCGGCAAGTATTCCTTTCTTAGAAAATGACGACGCGATGCGGGCGCTCATGGGGGCAAACATGCAACGGCAAGCCTTACCACTTTTAGTGCCGGAATCACCTTACGTTGGTACCGGACTTGAAACGAAAATCGCTCACGACTCTGGTTCAGCCATTATTGCCCGCCAAAACGGCGTCGTAACTTACGTTGACGGTAGCAATATCCACGTTAAACAAGAAGATGGCAGCGACCACATTTATCGCTTACAAAAGTTTGCCCGTAGTAACCAAGGGACATGCTTTAACCAAATTCCGGTCGTTCGTGTTGGCCAAAACATTACTAAAGGCCAAGTCGTTGCGGACGGACCGTCGATGCAAAACGGTGAATTAGCGTTAGGTCGTAACGTCACCATCGCCTTTATGACGTGGGACGGATACAACTTTGAAGACGCGGTCATTATGAGTGATCGGTTAGTAAAAGATGATGTTTATACGACAATTCACATTGAAGAATATAAAATTGAAGCGCGGAAAATTAAAAGCCAAGAAGAAAGAATTACCCGTGATATCCCCGCGGTTGGTGAAGCGGCGAAAGCTTTCCTTGATGAAAACGGCATTATTATTCCGGGAGCGGAAGTCAAAGAAGGCGATATTTTAGTAGGACGTGTCACTCCGAAAGGAGAAAGACAACAAAGTCCTGAAGATCGACTTTTACAAACAATCTTTAATGACAAAGTTAAAGAAGTTAAAGATACATCCTTACGCGTTCCCCACGGTGGTGGCGGTACCGTAATTGATGTCAAAATCTTTACCCGCGAAAATGGCGATGAACTTGGACCAAACATTGAAGTATCAGTTAGTGTCTTCATTGGCCAAAAACGGAAAATTAGCGAAGGCGACAAAATGAGTGGTCGTCACGGTAATAAAGGGGTCATTAGCCGTATCTTACCTGAAGCCGATATGCCTTTTATGGAAGACGGAACCCCGATTGATATTATGCTTAACCCCCTTGGTGTCCCAAGTCGGATGAACATTGGGCAAATTTTAGAAATGCACCTTGGAATGGCATGTAAAAAACTCGGGGTGAAAATTGCCACCCCAGTCTTTGATGGCATTACTAATGATGAAATCTTCGAACTTATGGAAGAAGCGAAAATGCACAAAGACGGTAAAGAAATCTTATTTGATGGCCGCACTGGTGAACGGTTTGATGAACGAATCAGTGTCGGTGTCATGTACTTAATTAAATTAGTCCACATGGTTGATGATAAGTTACACGCGCGGGCGACAGGACCATATAGCTTGGTCACCCAACAACCACTTGGCGGTAAAGCGCAAAACGGTGGTCAACGGTTTGGAGAAATGGAAGTGTGGGCGCTTGAAGCTTATGGTGCGGCTAACATCCTCCAAGAAATCTTAACGATTAAAAGTGATGACCGCGTCGGACGGAAACGTACTTATGAAGCCATTGTTAAAGGTTATGACTTACCAACTCCTGGTATTCCCGAAGCCTTTAAAGTACTTACCCGTGAATTGCAAGGTTTAGCCATTGATGTTGAACTGCGCACTGATAACGGAGAAATACTTGATTTAGATCAACTCGCGAAAGAACAAGATAGAGATATTCGTCGTTCCCGCCGTGGAGCGTCAATGCGTGAAGAAGAAGTCGCCCTTGATCAAGAAGAAACAAATGTTATTTACACAAACGAAAGTAAAGGAGGGGACGAATAATTATGGCGAGAAGACAACCATTTAATATTAATAGTTTAGCAAGTGTCAAAATTGGCCTTGCCTCCCCAGACCGCATTAGAGAATGGTCAAACGGTGAAATTTTAAAACCAGAGACCGTGAACTATCGGAGTCAAAAACCCGAATTAGACGGGTTATTCTGTGAAAGAATTTTCGGACCAAGCAAAGACTATGAATGTCATTGTGGAAAATATCGGAAAATTCGCCACCGCGGCACCGTCTGTGAAAAGTGTGGTGTCGAAGTTATGTCAAAATACGTTCGTCGGGAACGGATGGGACACATTGAACTTGCAAGTCCTTGTACCCATATTTGGTATTTAAAAGGAACACCAGCGCGCATTGCGACCTTACTTGATATTCCAGCGAAACAACTTGAAGAAATCGTCTACTTTGTTAGCCACATTGTCACTGATCCAGGCACAAGTAGCGTCCTTTATTACAAGCAATTTATCGATGAAACAACGGGTCGTGCCGTTTTCGCCGAAGCGATTAAAGAAATTCAAGAAAAAATTGAAGATGGTAGTTTTGAACACGCGAAGGGTAGTGAATTACTTGAGCGCTTAGAAATTACACAAACATTCGACTTCTTTGCCACTTCCCGTTACATTAGTAAACATACGGGCGCGAAGTTTGGTGAAGGGGCCGAAGTTATTAAACAACTATTAAAACAAGTTGACCTCCAAAAAGAGTTCGACCTTGTTAATGAACAACTTAAAAGCACAACTGCGAATAAAGAAAAGAAATTATTACGGCGTTTAGAAGTAATTGATGCTTTCATTAAAAGCGGTAATCGTCCCGAATGGATGGTGCTTGATGTTATTCCCGTAATCCCGCCTGATTTACGACCAATGTTACAACTTGATGGTGGTCGTTACGCTACGAGTGATATTAACGATTTATACCGGCGCGTTATTAGCCGGAACAACCGTTATAAAGCCTTAGTGCAAATGAACGCTCCGAAAGTTATCTTAATGAACGGGCAACGGATGCTTCAAGAAGCAGTCGATAGCCTGATTGATAATGGACGGCGCGGCAAACCATATACTGGCGCCAACAAGCGTCCGCTTAAATCACTAAGTTCAAGTTTAAAGAGTAAACAAGGCCGTTTCCGCCAAAATTTACTTGGAAAACGGGTTGACTATAGTGGACGTAGTGTTATCGCGGTTGGTCCGGAATTAAAAATGTATGAATGTGGTATTCCGCGGGAAATGGCCATTCAATTATTCCGCCCCTTTATCGCTGCGGAATTAATTAAACGCGATTCAAGCATTAAAAATCACCAACAAGCTGATAAAAAAATTGATAAACAAGAAGAAGTAGTCTTCGATATTATTGAAGAAATTATCGCTGATCACCCAGTATTACTTAACCGGGCGCCAACCTTACACCGTTTAGGAATTCAAGCGTTCCAACCAGTACTTGTCAGTGGACGGGCAATTCGCTTACACCCACTCGTTTGTGCCGGCTTTAACGCTGACTTTGACGGTGACCAAATGGCCGTTCACGTTCCGCTTAGTAAAGCCGCCCAAGAAGAAGCGCTTAACTTAATGTTAGCGAGCAAAAACATTTTAGGGCCAAAAGACGGCAAACCAATTGCCGCACCTTCACAAGATATGGTTATTGGTAACTATTTCTTAACAACGGAGAAAACCGAAGCTGATTTCTTACGGCGCGCTGAAGAAAGTGAAGCCTTAGGCGACAGTGTCGGGGCGGAAAAATTCCGTCACTTTGCCGCAACCGAAGGTAAAGTGTTCGCCTCTTTAGACGAAATGATGGTCGCTTACCAAACAAACAAAGTGCACTTACATAACCGCATTGCCTTACGCGGTAGTGCCTTTAATAAAACGACCTTTACCCCGGAAATGCAAAAGTCATACTTAATTACAAGTGTTGGGAAAGCAATCTTTAATACGATCTTCCCCCACGACTTCCCGTATATTAATGAACAAAATAAAGATTCATTACAAATTAATAAGCTTGAATACTTTGTCCCAGCGGGCACTGATATTCGCGCTCACATTAAAGAGGCGCCCTTACGGCGTCCAATCAACCAAGAATTCCTTGGCCTTATCATTAACGAAGTATTTACCCGTTATGGTACGGTGAAAACGAGTGCCATTCTTGATAAGATTAAAGACTTAGGCTTCAAGTATTCCACAAAAGCTGGCTTAACGGTTAGTCTTGCTGACATTACTCCAATTGAAGGGAAAGAACATTTAATTGCCCTTGGGGAAGAAGAAGTAAGAAAGATTAATAAAGCGGCAGAGCGTGGGCTCTACAGTGAAAAAGAACGCTATTCTGCAGTAATTAACGTGTGGAAAGGCGTTAAAGATGATGTTGAAGCTAAGCTAAAAGAACAATTCCCGCAAGATAAAAGAAACCCGCTCTACATTATGTTTGATAGTGGAGCAAGAGGTAAAACAACGAACTTCTTACAACTTAAAGGGTTAAGAGGTTTAATGGCTTCACCACGCGGTGGGGAAATTGAAATTCCAATTAAATCAAACTTCCGGGAAGGCATTAGCGTGAGCGAATTCTTTATTGCTTCGCACGGTTCACGTAAAGGTGGTGCGGATACCGCTATTAAAACAGCCGACTCTGGTTATTTAACAAGACGGTTAGTTGACGTTGCCCAAAACGTTATCGTTACGGAAGTTGACTGTGGTAGTGACCACGGCTTCGTCGTTAGCGAAATCCGCTTACGGGAAAAAGATACGCCTGCGGTCCCACTTAGTGACCGCATTAAAGGTCGTTACACGGTTAAAGACATTATTCACCCCGAAACTGGTGAAGTAATGATCGAAGCAAACACCTTAATTAATGAAGACGCCGCCCTTTACATTGAAAAAGCAGGCGTTAAAGAAGTAGAAATTCGCTCCTTATTTGGTTGTGAAGCAGCTTCGGGTATTTGTGCCCACTGTTACGGTATTAACTTAGCGACTGGTGAAAAAGTTAAAGTTGGAGAAGCAGTCGGTATTATGGCTGCCCAATCAATTGGTGAACCAGGAACACAATTAACGATGCGGACCTTCCATAGTGGTGGGGTCGCCCAAGTTGAAGACGTAACCCAAGGGTTACCACGGGTCCAAGAATTATTTGAAAGCCGTGATCCAAAAGGTAAAGCAAAAATTAGTGAAATCGCCGGTAAGATTACCGAAATTACCCAAGAAGACCGTCGTTATACGATTACGGTTGAAGGTACGGAAGAAACACGGCAATACTTAACGGAATACGGTCAACAATTACGCGTTAAAGTCGGAGATACGATTCTTAACGGCGAAAGACTTACTGAAGGGGCGATTCACCCGCGTGAATTACTCGCGGTTAGTAACGTGACTGCAGTCCAAAACTATATCCTAAACGAAGTTCAAAAAGTTTATCGGATTAGTGCCTCAGTCCGCATTAGTGACAAACACTTAGAAATTATCATTAATCAAATGTTAAATCGGGTGTATGTCATTGATGGTGGTGACACTAAATTATTACCAGGTTCAAGAGTAACAACAAACCAATTCACCGCTGCCAATAAAGAAGTGCTTATTGCTGGTCAACGTCCAGCAGTGGCCACTCCACTTATCTTAGGGATTAAAACAAGTGCTTTAGCAAGTGATTCCTTCTTAAGTGCGGCAAGCTTCCAAGAAACAACCCGTATCTTAACTGATGCAACGGTTAAAGGAAAATTAGATCCGTTACATGGCTTAAAAGAAAACGTCATTACCGGACGCTTAATTCCAGCGGGACGCGGTATTCTTTCGAAAGAAGAACAAGCGGAAATTCTTAAAGACTTCAGCGTTAGTGGTACGCTTGAAAAAATTAAGAAAAGTTACGACAATAGCAGTCAATAACTTCTAACGATTATTAAACGAAAGAGTGGTCATTATGGCCACTCTTTTTTTAGGAACCGGTTTCATGCTTTTAAATAGTTCGAAAATATATGTTGTTTTTATCATATTATGATATAATCAATCACAATTAGGAAAGGAAGACATTAAATTATGAAAAAAACAAAACGAAATTTATTGCTTCTCCCCTTATTCGCTTTATTATTAACTGGCTGTAAACCAAACCCTGTTACCTCTGACCCGTCAGTGGAAGAAAGTAGCACGACGCAACCACCAGTGACAACGACAAGTGAAGAAGTGACAAGTGAAGACGAAGGAACAAGTAAAACCGGACCAGGATATGAAGGTTTAGAAAACTTTAGTAAAGTTGCAAACGGCGTATACGGAAACCGGGAATTAGACCACGCAATTGGGATGACCGCGCTTGAATCAGTCGGTACACAAAAACTTTTAGTCGTCCCGGTTGTCTTTAAAGACCGCACTTATCGGGCGACCCCGGAACATCATGCGATGCTCAATAAAATATTCTTTGGGGAAAGTGAAGAAACGGGCTGGGAGTCAGTCTATAGCTATTACCATAAATCAAGCTTTGGTAAATTAACCTTAACCGGTGAAGTTTTACCTTACTTTAACGTTGATATGACAACCGCTGAATTCGCTGAATTACCAAGTGACATGAGTGATCAACAATTTGGTGAAGGGTTCTATTGGGACACTACTCACCACTTAATTGAACTCATTTATAACACCCTCACCGCGGAAAAACTTAAAGAATTTGACCAAGATGGTGATGGTCACGTAGATGCCTTATGGATGGTTTATATGAATGAAATCCACGATATTGGTGGCGGTAATAATGACCCATTCTGGGCGTATAAATTTTATTGGAATCGTTACGCAAATGTTGATAAACCAACGCCAAACACATATGCGTGGGCGAGTTATCAATTTGCGATTGAAGGTGATGACTATAGTGTAGAAAAACCAGACGCTCACACCTTTATTCACGAAACAGGTCACGTTTTAAGTTTACCGGACTATTATGACTATGACGGGCAAAAATCACCCGCAGGTCAAGCTGATATGATGGACTATAATATTGCTGACCATAACATTTATTCAAAATTCCGCTTAAATTGGGCGGAACCATATCACGTTACCGGCCACGCAGATATAACCCTTAAACCATCAAATCAAACTGGTGAATTCATTATTATTAAAGATGGCTGGAATGGTCATGCATATGACGAATATATCGCAATTGAATACTATACACCAGACGGATTAAACGCTAAAGACGTTAACGGATATAAAACTTCCCGTAATCCAAATGGTAATAAAACGTTTAGTGTTCCCGGTGTGCGTATGTGGCACGTTGACTCCCGCTTACAAAAATATGTCTACGACTTAGAAACTGAAGAATTAGTGAGCAAAGATTGGAGCGACACCCTTGATTACAATGAATTTACCTTTACCAGCATTGGCCCAAGTAATACTGGTTCAAGAAGTGTCGATGGTTATAACTTACTCCATTTAATTGACGCTCGCGGTTATACTGGTAACTTTGGAAACTGGTTTAAAAATGTCGTATCCGCTAACGATAAAGCATTATTTCAAACCGGTGCCAAAATTAATGCCTCTGAATGGATGAAATTCTTCCAAACGAGCGCTGCCTTCAATGATGGTACACCTGTTGGCTATAGCGTCACGATTGGAGAAATGACCCCAGAAGGTGTCCAAATCCAAATTCGAAAAGCATAAAGTAATTTAAAAGTTAAAGCTAGGAAAATAAAGTCCTAGCTTTTTCTTACTAAAATACAATAATTATTAGAATAGATAATATTATCTATTCCTTGTAAAAATGAGGAAAATCAATTAGAATAGTGAATGGAAAAAAGCATGAATCGACATCTTAAAGTTACAACCTTTATTACGACATTATTAATCCTTGCTAGTTGTCAACCGGCAAGTTCTTTTGTCGCATATAAATCTAGTATTAAAGATGACGATACTTATACTTTAGAAGAACATGATGCATATTTTAAACCAGCGGGATACGTTAAAGATTACATTGATGTTTTAAAATCAGGCACTAACCCGCAGACAAAGGTTGTCCCCCTTAATAGTCGGGGCGAACAAAAACTTTTAGTGCTACCCGTGGCGTTTCCTGATTATCCGTTAGATAAACTAGATGGAAAAAATGGGGAAACTGCGCATATTCATCTCCAAAATGCATTCTTTGGTAAAAATGAACTTACGTCCTGGCGCTCTGTTAGTGGTTTTTATGATGAAGCAAGTTACGGCAAACTTAAAATTAAGGGCACGATTGCGCCATGGTTTGTTTTACCGCCCGAATATAACACAACCTTAATTCGGGAACGGGTCCGTTCTAATAGTGACAAGATTAATGAAACCGCGCGCATTGCGAACGCTGCGCTTGTTAATTATGAAAAAGTACATGGCGGTAATCTTGCCGATTTTGACACTGATAATGATGGGATTATTGATGGACTTTACATCATTTATGCGCATCCTTACGAAATGAAAGCGACAAATAATATCTTTTGGGCGTTTGCCTCGAATATGAATCGCTTGGAAAGTCAATTATCACGTCAGGCAAATGCTTATTCTTGGAGCAGTTATTATTACACGAATATTAAAAGTCTCCGTAAACCTGATGCCCATACATATATTCATGAAGTAGGGCATATTTTAGGCCTTACCGATTATTACAATACGAATTATAATGATCCTTACTCACCACTAGGGGGTTTTGATATGATGGATTACACCTTAGGTGATCACACTGGTTTATCCAAGATGCTCCTTAATTGGACGCGCCCCTATGTAATGCGTAAAAGCGGACAAGTAAAGCTTCGACCCTTTAATGAAAGTGGCGATTTATTACTTTTAAAAACAAATTGGAATAAGCGGGCAAATGATGAATATATACTATTAGAATATTACACACCACAAAATTTAAATGCGTTAGATAGTAGCCTAAACGCCACCTTTAAATTACCAAAGGCCAATGGCGTTAAAGTGTATCACGTTGATGCGCGCACCGTTTATGAAGTAAAGATGGGATTAGTAAATAACTACTATTACGTTAATGATTATAAAGGGCATGAAATGTGGCCCGAACGCGTCGCGCATAGCAATAGTTCAGGCGGGCACAATAGCGCGCCCTTTAAAGACTATAAGTTATACAAACTATTAGAACCAAAAGAAAGTAAAAATATAAATGGCAACTTTAAACTTGCAAATTCCTCCTCTTTATTTACAAAAGGCGACGATTTCGGCATCAATTACTTTACAAACTTTGTCTTTAACGACGGCACGCGGTTTGGTTATAAAGTATTTATTGAAAATATTAATAGTGAATTTGCCACAATAAATGTAGAAGTACTATAAGATGAAAAAACACATTAGAAAAGCAATCTTTATTTTAAGCGGAATCCTTGTCTTAACGAGCTGCGCATCCTTAAAGGATATTTTAAATAGCGCGAGTAATAGTAATAACACAAGCACTTCAACTTCAACGATCTCGAAAGAAGAGCCCCCGATTTCCGTTGATCCTGAAGGGTTACAAAACTTTTATAAACCGACAAGTTTCATTTACGAAAATGATGTCCTTGGCAAATCGATTGATGTCGCAACATGGCGCTCAGTTGGTAATCAAAAAATATTAGTAGTACCTGTTAAATTTACAAACTCACCAATTTATGGTGGCGACGCAGAAATTAAGGCCAATCTCCAAAAAACCTTCTTTGGGCAAAGCGCTGATACGGGCTGGGAATCACTTGCTTCTTTTTATGAAAAAAGTAGTTACGGCAAACTTAAAATAAGCGGTGAAGTATTAGATCCGCACGTTATGAGTTATGATACCGGTACTTTAGAAACTAAAGAAGAAAATG
>Ga0265293_10009096_pt1 | contig 14414 bp, 12 predicted proteins | sample Munlanlewell138R_FD_192505 | JGI IMG/M metagenome (GOLD analysis project Ga0265293, IMG submission 192505) | Leachate microbial communities from a municipal landfill in Southern Ontario, Canada - Leachate well 138R | ecosystem: Engineered > Solid waste > Landfill > Unclassified | place: Canada...
TTGTGCGTATGCAGTGATGGAGCCAATGATGATATACATCAATAATTATGTTATAGTGCAGTCCGGGAAGCCATTGCCATGCACGATACTTGGCTCCAACACACGACATAAATCGCCGGTAAATTAAATTTTTATTTATTAAAATTTATCCATAGTATAACATTGACTAGATCAATAAAAATCACTTTTTATGGTAGTAGTATATTTAATTATAAAGTAAAATATTTTAATTATATTTATAGTATATTAGTTTTATAATATTTATAATATATGGTACCATAAAAAGTGATTTTTGCTGATCTAATCAATGTTATATATTTTTAGGTAATCATAAGTTTACGATTGCAAATTCATATTATATCATTTGTAGATAAGTATAATGATATAATATAGTTATATTGCGATCTCTGAATGATGTTGTTTTTTGTAATGTATGGTAATAGATTAATTATTCAGATTATATTTATATTTAACATTGACTAGATCAATAAAAATCACTTTTTATGGTAGTAGTATATTTAATTATAAAGTAAAATATTTTAATTATATTTATAGTATATTATGTTTTGTGAATTATATAATATTTGGTACCATAAAAATCGATTTTTAGTGATCTGATCAATGTTATATATTTTTAGATAATCATAAGTTATTCCTATAAAACTATATTATATCATTTGTAGACCAGTATAATGATATAATATGGATTTGTTATGGCTTGGAATGAATGTTGTTTTTTGTAATGTGTGGTAATAGGGGAAAATTTAGATATATAATTATATAACATTGACTAGATCAGTAAAAATCACATTTTATGGTAGTAGTATATTTAATTATAAAGTAAATTATTTTGATTATATTTATAGTATATTAGTTTTATAAATTTTATAATATATGGTACCATAAAATGTGATTTTTGCTGATCTGGTTAATGTTTAATAAAATGTAATCATATATAATAAATAAAAGCAATTCGTATGATTGTTGAGGTCTATAACGATATGATCATAGGCTTGTGAGATGATGGGATGATGTCAGATTTTTGTACCAATATTTGATCGTCTTTGTATGATTTCAGTAAATTATAATGATTGTTAACACAAAACGAGCCGGAATGTTCTAAAAAATCAGGATAGTGATCAAATACGTGATACATACTGATCAATTCAATCAAACTCCACAAATAATTTCGATTATATTTTGTCAACATGTTTAAAATTTCCTGATTTTCTAAGTTACTTACCAATTCATGTAAATATCTAAATCTGACTCCCACAAATCTATAACTTGCTATAATAGGATTGCTCTTGAAGTGATCGAATAATCTTTTAAAGTACATAGAACATTCCTCGCCATTTTCTGGTGGGAAGATTTTATGAGCACTATAATATTCATTGGGATATTTCTGCATATTTGATAGTAATCTTAGTGTAGAAAATAATGAGGTAGATCATATAGTAAATCCAGATTATATTTAACAATCAATCTATTATAGCACTGTGGACTTACAAATAAAAGAGCTTGAAATATTTCATTCCTAGCTTCCCATGAGAAATTCTTATTCCGCATAAAATACTTTATGATTCGTTCGATGAGGAAGAACTTTGAATCAGGATATCTTTTTTTCATAGTAATCTTAGTGTAGAAATTATTATCTACGGGTGAATATATCGCGTATAGCCCATTCATATATATTTTTGAGACAGCTATTGTGAACAGTATAGAAATATTCTATAAAATTTGGATAATGATCGATTGTGTGATAAATACATATCCACGTGACTAAATATTTACCAATCCTTCTATCGTAATTTGGCAATATATTGATGATTTTTTGATCACTTAAGTTTCTTGATAGTTGTTGGAATAGCCTGTTACTATTATTTTCAACTGTAAGGCGTAAACAGTTACATATTAACCTTCGAAAGTACATAATACCTTCTTCATCATCGTTTGGTGGAAAGATATTATGGTTAAGATAATACTCGTCCGAATGTTTCTTCATTATATTAGTGGTTTAGAATAAATTTGAATTACTCCTGTACTTGTAGAACAGAAGTAACTAACGTATGGTTGTGTTAGTTGGATACATGTTTTCATATTTAGTGAAGAAAAAATGATGCGGCTGTTTTTTAGCCGCATATATTTTGAACCCCTTATTTTTTAGGGGGTTGTTTTATGCCCGGGAAAAATCCGGGCATAAATTATTTTTAGCGATTTCAACAAAAAATGATAATATGGCTTAAAGATATATCACTATACAATAATATCACTAAATAATATGGAATTTGAAATGATTGATTGCGGAATTCAAATCGCACAAACTACGAAGGCTTATGACGCCGTTAAAGCTGAATGGGATAAACTGCAGAAACATGTAGCAGATGATGTTAATACTTTATTTGAATCATTGTTTGAGAATAAGAAGATCCTCACCATTGTTGATGATAACAAGGGTATTTGGTTCAAGGCAAACGATGTGTGTAGTATCCTCGAATACATCAAACTTAGAGATGCTGTTCTAAATCATGTAGAAAAACATGATAGGATATCATTTTCTGAAATAAAATCATGCGCCATTTTTTCTGGCGCATTAAAAATGATGCCGCTAAAAAATAGCGGCATAAAAATTACATATCAAACTATTTTTATTAATGAATCCGGTGTCAATTCACTGATTCTTGGAAGCAAGAAACCAATCGCCAAGAAGTTCAAGAAGTGGCTAACATCTGAAGTAATTCCGTCAATTAGAATGAAAGGCAAGTATGTCCACAAGGATCACAAGCCTAAGAAATTCATTGAAGACGGTATTCCGACATTTACTCATAAGTCTGTTTTATGTGATCATAAAATCAAACATTATCTTGAAAACTATCACAATGATGAATATGTTGATGTTATTGATTATCTTAATTTACATAAACAACTCCTTAATAACAATATCTGTCTGCAATATTTTGATAAGAAACATGTGTTGTATTACTTCATTACATCAATTACAAACATGATCGATAAGAGAGTTATCATTAAGTTTGGATATACTGCAGATCTAATGGAAAGATATAATTCACTTCAAAAAGAATACGATTGCAAGTTTGTCTTAGCTGGTGCCAAAGTTGTTCACAGTCAACAAGATGAGAAAGCTTTTCATAAGATGTTAAAAACTAAATATTCCGAACTTAACTATCGTATTAAATTAAACGATAAATTCAAGGATGAGTTGTATTATTATGATACAAGGATTGTCAAAGAGTTTTGCAAGTTTGTTCCATCTAAAGTTGTCAGTGATAAAGACATCTCTATTGCGAAATATAGTGCTCTCCAGGAGTATTATAAGATGAAGACAATGGAATTTGAAATGAAGAAGCTAGAATATGAACTTGAATTAGCAAAATTAAAGAATTAGAATTTTAGCTATTACCACACATAAAAAATTTTGATTTGACTTTTACAACTCAATACAACATAAATATATCATTTTTGATGCCCAAGAATGATATATATTGTTATTTTATTCACATTTTATTCATTTTTTCAAACATTAATCAGATCAATAAAAATCATTTTTCATGGTACCATATTTTATAAAATTTATAAAACTAATATACCATAATTTATAATCAAAATATTTTTACTTTATAATATATTATATGGTACATAAAAATCGATTTTTACTGATCTGATTAATGTTATTATAATCAGATATAAATTTTTGCCTTATTACCACACATTAAAATTTTTGATTTAACTTTTATAGACCAATACATCATAATTATATCATTTTTGATGCCCAAGAATGATATAATACTTTTAATTATTGTCATTTATTATTTTTATATATTATATATCAGATCAATATAAATCATTTTTTATGGTACTACTATTTTTAATTATAAATTATTTTATTATGATTATATTTATAACATATTATGTTTTATAAATTTATAATATATTGTACCATAAAAAGTGATTTTTATTGATCTGATTAATGTTTAATTATATCCATTTCTTTAATGTTTCATCATATTTAATATTATATCTTTCAATTGACTCTGGAGAAGGATGTTTAACGTTTTTTGAGACGTTAAGTGTCCAAAGTATTTTATTCCTTAATATTTCATCTTTATTTTTCTCATAATATTCATTTCTTTGTTCTTTCAGTTTATCTTTATTCTTTACTCTGTAATCTTTCATATATTCCTTTAGATTAAAGTACTTCCTTGGTTCAGGAGGTTCAACTTCAATCTTTTTTATGTTTGGTAACGGTTCAATTTCCGGTGCATCATTTTTACAATCGACATCAAGTTTATTATAATTTTCTTCTGCAGTAGAGGCAGAATGACGCATTTCTTTCGCTAATTCCTCTTTTTGGGCTAATGGCATCTTTTTACTATATTTGTGGATGACATAGGCTGATCGTAGAAGATCAACAGACATTCTCTTTGGAGCAAATGCCTCAGTTAGAAGTCGCTCAAAATTTTGTTTTCCAAGCGGCTTTGTTCCATTTTTTATTAATGATAGAACATAATCTCTTGGAAATTTCTCTAAGGATATATCTAATACTTTTGTTAGATCGTCTGGAAGAATGAATTGTGCTTTTCCGTATGAGTGAGCAACTTTGTCATGATTTAGGAATAATGTATATTTATTATTTTCTTTCCAGAGATAATTTTGTTTTGTTTTTACTGGAGGTTTCTCTTCAGTGATTATAACATCTTTCCAATCTTGTCTTAAAGGTGGACGGTATGTGTAAAGTGATAGTAGAATATGACTTAGATTTGCTTTGTTATCGTTGGGATTATCTTCAAATCGTTTTCTGAATTCTTCTCTACGTTTCACAATATCCTCAAAACAAACAAAGTTCTTTAGGCGTTCAGGATCTGTTGTTTGTTCTTTGTTTTCTTTACTTACCTGTTTGTGAAGGGTAGTTGAGTCGGCACTATATAATTTATAAGCTTTTTCATTACCGAGAAGTTTCATCACTTGTGCAAGTGATGAAATGTGTGTTTTAAGGGAATTCTTCTTTGTGTATGTATCTTTGATATGATTGTATATCTTTTTATGATGTTTATTAACCCAGTTTATGTTATCTAATGATCCTTTAATTCCAGGAACATTGTTGAGCCATGTTTTTATTTTATCTTGGTGGTTTTTTGATAAATTATTCATTTTACTATTAATACCAAAGAAATTATTTTCGTCTTTTTCTACGTTTCTTACCAAGGCCAAACATCTTCTTTGCTGATATAGTACCCTTTACAAGATATGCATCTGCTTTTGTTCTCCAATTATTCTTTTTATTTTTAATAATACTGTTCATATCTTGAATCATTGATCTATCACAAATATTATTCCTGTCTTTAGTTTTTGTGAATTGACCGTAACAGAGATCATGATAGTACGCCGATTGATCAACATCATTTATTGGTTTTGACCAAGATTGTGGATTACCATCTTTATCGAGACGTTTATCTAATCTTGTAAATGGACCAGCAAAGTTGTATTTTCCACTAAATCCTCTAAGATGCATTTCAGGAAGTGCATTTTTACTTATAAGATCATTTAATATACCTCTGCCTCTTTGGCGTCTACGTTTTCCTTTCCCTTGTAGGGTGAATCTATTCTTGATTTTTTTACGTCGCATTTATAATTTTATGGTAGATATTCCTTGACGATTGCCCAAATGTAATCACTAGGTGCTTTTTGATCCCAGAATTTTGCTCGACTGGGTGCAAACGATGGAATGATTTTATTGATATAATTTAATACCGGATTCTTTCCCCTCTTTGATGTATATAATAAAACCGATTTCTGTTGAGCTGTTAAATTGCTTAATTTATGTTTTAGAAATTCTCCATAATCATAAATAAATTCCCAACCCCGGTCTTTAAACGCAGCCGCTGATAGACTTCGATTTGGTTGTTTAGGTGGAGATACTACAATTGATGCTTGTTTCGCTCTCAAAAGCTCATTTGCTATTGCTGATGCTTTGTTATTATCAAAAGAAGCTATACCTAAACTGTATCTAACATCTGGTAATATTTTTTGTTTAGGTACTGCTGCAATATCTTGTAGAGCTTTTTTAGCGTATGATCTGGCGGATTTTTTTATTCTTAAACGATCGATTTTCGCTCTGCGTCTCTTTTTTTCCGCTTCTTCTCTTTCATCCGCTTTATCTCGCCGTCTTTCAAATAGAGTCTGATCGCCTAAGAATTCATTAGCTAATCTAAGGTTTTCATCAAATATTCTCTTATCTTCTTGCCTTTTCAAAATAGCTGCCTTCTTTGCTGCCTCTTCTCTCTTTTTCTGTTTTTCTCTTGTTCGAGCTACTGCATCAGCATAGAGTGTTCTACCATACTGCCCATATCGTCCAATTTGTCCTCTATTTTCACATTCTCTCCAAGTACCGTATCTTTCTCCAGGTTTAAGTGGAGCTATACCACATTTAACTTTTGCCATTATATAATATGTGAGGAAAAATAATTATTTACCTAACACGATTCGATTGAATGCTTCTTTGAGATCGTCTTCATTAAATTCCAAAAAAACTCCATCAGGTACATATTCATCCAATGAATACCATATTTGATCTATTTTTTCTATCATATCATTGATCTTTTTCTTATCAAATGATTTCATTTGATCAAAATCCTCTTCATTGTATTTTGTACGATCGAGTTCTCGATATCCATCGAAATCATCAGGATCATCTAGTTGATCTCTCGCATCATTGAGTAGATTGAAGGCTAAATGGTTTCTTGCCCTTGCGAGAACGTATTTATACAAGTCATCTATGATTTTCTTCGGTGATCCTGGACTTTCATATATCCAATGCCAGATATTCGTTTCAGTCATATCCTTGATAAAATCTACTGCATAAGGATTCAATTTCTTTTTCTTAGCTTTCGGTTTAGCCGCTACTTTCTTAGCTGCTACTTTCTTAGCCGCTGCTTCCTTTCTACGTTGAAAGTCTTTAGTAAGCTCGTCGAACTCCTTTCTGATTTTAGCAAATTCAGGTTCATTGTCGACAAACTTTAATTTCATTGCATCCGTAAGAGCCTTATTAGTTAATTCAACTGGTTTTGCCGGAGGAGGAGCAACAGGAGCAGGAGGAGCAGTTGGAGCTGTTTTTTTACCATCCATTGCATTTAATGCTTTAATGACATTATTTAACTTATCGACTAAAGGTCGTAGCTTCTCTTCTTTGAAAAATTCTTTCTCATTTGAATCTTTTATTTTATCATACTCTTTTTTCATTCTTGAATATTTGCCTTGTAATGTAGTCCTTTCCTGAATAAGTTTATCTCTCTTGACTTTTGGTTGCGATAGAGTGTTGAGTAAACGTTTATCAATCTTATGAAGTCCGAAATAACGTACTTGATTCGCTGCTACTGCTTGAGGCATGGTTGGATGAACTTCACCCTTCTTTAATGGTCTTACCCCGTAATTAATTTTTACTTTTACCATATATAATCTTAGGGAACAAATTTATTATGATCGATTTTTATGGTAGTTATATTAATATTATAAATTATTTTATTATGTTTATAAATATACCATTTGATGTTTTATAAATTTTATATATTATGGTACCATGAAAATCGATTTTTAGTGATCTGTAATTCTTCTGATAAGATTTGTAAAATTTGGTAATATTACTTAAACTATCATGAATATATCTAATTATCTAAATTTACTCTACTAATATTATTGATAATAATTATGTTGAAATCATTTAATAATAATGTTTATAAATTAACTGTTTATGGATCTGCTGATATGCCATTTTTCAAGGGTGCTGAAGTGGCTGGAATATTAGGTTATAAGAAGCCGAATAAAGCAATTTTAACACATGTCGATGATGATGACAAATTAAACTTTGCTGATTTAACGAAAAAGGAGGGTGTACCGAAATGGTACACCGTTAAAGTGGATCCGCAGACGATATTTATCAACGAGTCGGGCCTTTACTCGCTAATACTATCATCCAAGTTGCCATCCGCTAAGCAGTTTAAGAAGTGGATTACGACTGAAGTGCTGCCATCAATACGTAAATCTGGAGAGTATAAATTGAATACCAATGTCAAAGCGAAAGTTGCGACTATTCTTATGACAGAAGCTGATCTACAGAAAGCAGTAGTCAACCATCTCCGTGTCAGATATCCGGATGTGTATTTTACTGCATCACTTGGTGAGTTACAAGATACCAGTGAGAAGAGGATTAACTCAGCAGCAATGGGATATACCAAAGGAACTCCAGATCTATTTATCTTCCATAGAAATAGAAAATATACTGGACTTGCCATTGAATTTAAAACACCAAAGGGAAATGGACAATTGAGTCCAGAACAAGAACAGAGACTGAAGTGTTTACAAACACAGAAATGGGATGTTCTTGTATCTAATGATATATGTGAGATAGTTGAAAGGATTTATCAACATATCAATCAAAATAAAGTACCAAAGAATGTTAAAAAAATTATGGTTCCAGTTATCAGTAAAGTAAATATTCTTGATTTTATAGAAGAAAATTAGGAATGAACAATATATATGCTTCTACACCGCCCAACAAATAGATAAATGCTGTCTGTTGAGCTTCTAGAAGTAAATCATTTTTTGTAATGTGTGTATATAGGGAATTTATTAAAAATATATCAGATCGGTAAAAATCGTTTTTTATGGTACTACTATTTTTATTTGTAAATTATTTTATTATGATTATATTTATAGTATATTATGTTTTATAAATTTTATAATATATGGTACCATAAAAATCGATTTTACTGATTAATCATATAATTAATTTTTGATTATATGATTTAAAGTTTTCTGAATATATATTATTATTAAATATGACAAAGATGATTGAACAAGAAATGATTAAACTTGCTGAAAAAAATGAGAATAAAATTGACTTTGATAGTCTTTTTGAAGGTGAAAAAGGCCACGCCAAATTATTCGTCGCTTATCATCAGGTAAAAATGAAACTCATCTCAGATTCTGAAATATATTGCTTCGATGATTACCTTAATTTATGGATAGAAAAAACAAAGAGTGATATTGTCCTTGAATTATCCACTTTTCTCGATGACCATATTTCTAACATCATCAGTAATATCACTAACGATAAAAAGAAAGCAGATAGATATTACGAATTGGTGAAGATCCATAAATTGGTCCGGAATATAAAACACTGCGATAATGTTTATAAATTTGTAGCTCCTCAGTTAGCCGATAAGACTTTCAAACAGAAATTAAATAAAGTTCCAAATCATCTGCCTATTAATAAAGGAAGGGTTATTGATTTGAAAACTTTAAAAATCAGAAAAAGGGAAATGAGTGATTATTTCGATTTTGAGTTGCCTTACGATTTTACTCCGAAAGAAATTAAGAAAGCCGAAAAGTTCTTTAAACAGATAATGAATAGTGATAAAGAAGTTGTCAGATATCTTCAAACAATCCTTGGATATTGTATAACTGGGGAGACTGATTTGCGAAGTATGTTTATCTTCTGGGGTGCGGGAAGCAATGGTAAATCTACACTTTGTGAACTTCTCAAACAAATTCTTGATAAGTTTTACATTTCAGCGGATAAGAAAATTTTTATAAAACAGGAAAGAGGATCATCCCATACATCTCATCTAATGCCGTTAGTGAATGCAAGATTGGCGGTATTATCCGAAACCGAAGAAGGTGAGAAATTAAATGAATCATTAATTAAGGCTCTAACAGGGAATGATACAATATCAGCAAGAGAGCTTTATGGAAAACAGTTTTCTTTTAAGCCGGTCGCCAAGTATATTATGTTAACAAATCATAAACCAACCTTTAATATTAATGATCAAGCGTTGTTGGATAGAATTAGATACATTCCATTTAACGCGAGATTCTCTTCCCATCCAAAGAATGGTGAATTCCGGAAAGATGCACATTTCATTGACAATTTGATGAACAAACATATTAATGAAGTCTTTACTTGGTTATGTATTGGCGCTAATAATTATTATAAGGATGGCAATATTGATGTTCCAAAGTCGTTACAAGATGCTACAAATGATTACATAAATGAAATTGATAATGTATCGCAATTCATATCAGACAAATGTGATAAAAAGATAGATAATATTATTAATAGATCTGAACTATACGATCATTACAAAGATTACTGTTGCGATAATGGCTTTACTTATCAAAGAAATAGTGATTTTTACAAGAGATTAGATATTCTTGGATTAGAACAGGTAATTGTAAAGGGAGTCAGAAAGATTAAGGGAATACAACTGATAGATTGATGAATCAGAATTGCCCAACTAAGCGGGGTGCAGTAAATGCGCAGAGAATTTTGTCAAATTATGTAAAATTATTGAAAATTTTATGCGCATTTTTTTCAGGGTTTTTTTAGTGATTTTAATCCCCGACGCCCGGGAGCGATGTATACCCTTCGTTCCGGAGCTCCAACTCGAAGGGTGCAGGGTGCAGATGGAAACCAACAATTTTTCATTTCTGGAATTCCCTAGGGACTTTTTTTACGGTTTCCATCTGCACCCTGCACCCCACTTTTTTTGCTTAACTACTCAATGTTACAACTATATTATTATCTATTCTCTCTAATTATATAAAAAATATATTAATATGTAACATCTATATTTTACAATCTCTGGGATCCGTAGAAGTAAAGAAATATTTATCATAAGAATCTATTTATAATATACAGTGAGCAGAAAAGGAAAAAAGTACCAAAAAAATCGATCACAAATTTTACCTATTACCACACATTACAAAAAATGACCTGCATTTAGAGGCTCAACAGATAGCTATACACCTATCTGTTGAACCAATTCATACGCATATAATTGTAATTCTAACAGACTTAAAGATTTTCCGCTATAATATATATTATGTTAAAAAACTATTATTTATCACTTGGCCTTGAGAACATCCCAGAAGAAATCATTAATCAATTAATCCCAACAGATCCCACAACACAAACAGTAGACGATTGCGATCATGATTATCTCTTAACAGATACAGGATATTCTTGTCAGAAATGTGGAATTACAAACGGATCTAAATTTATTCCTACAGGATCACATACTCCAAAAAAGAACCATCATATTTACAAGAGAAAGAATTACTTTGTAGAGAAAATGCGATTGTTGACTGGAATAAAGCAGACTACACATCCAAAATACGTTGAAATGATTGATCTCTTTAAAAAGTTTAAAATATCTAACATAAAGGAACTTAAGTCATTGATGAAACAATACGGTTACGTAAAGTTCTACAAATACATTAATACCGTCTGGTTCGATCTTACAGGAGAGAAACTAATAAATCTAACATATAATGATATTAAATTATTAAGTTTTAAATTCCAAGAGTTTGAAAGGAAACTTAAGAAAGATCTTACAGGTAGAGTCAACTTTCCCAACTATAACACAATCATCTATGTATTCTTAAAAAAGAACGGATATGATTTTCATAACCACATCATCCTTCCTAAGAACCAAGAATCAATATTAAAAATTATTGAAAATTAGAGAGTCTCTATTGACAATATCCAAAAGGATATTACCAATAAATTTTCTCCATATAATTTATCAATGGAAGAAGAACAACCAAAACGAAAATACAATAAGGCGAAAGAAAATGATCGCAGAAGGGAAACAAGTAAACTCAATATGGCAAAAGCTAGACAAAAGAAACTCGAACTTCTATCATTAGGAAAAGAACTCCAGAAAAAGAAGTCGATGGAACGATATCAGAATCCAGAATCATCAGATAGCTCTGAATCATCTGATTCTGACGACAGTGATGTAATTGTTATTGCTCCAAGAAAGAAGAAAGAAAAAAAACAAGAAGTAAAGAAAGAAAAGAAAAGACGGTCAGTAACAAAAAAACAGGTTATTAAAATCGTAAATCCGGCACCAGAAAAGGCTCCGGCTCCTGTATCTGATTCAAAAGAAGATTTCTTTACAAGGACATTATTAAGTATGTACAAGTAATTTCGACAGTTATTTTATTAATGGCTAAAATAAAAAAAAGCAAGAGAAAGATCAAGAGAAAGATCAAGAAATCTCGTCCACCAAGATTATATACAGACTCAAAAGGACGTTATATTAAGATAAATGGACAGAAGACATATATTCATTCGCCTTTGACATCAAGTCAATTGGTTCGGGTGATTGTGAACAACTTTGAGAGAAGAAGTAAGCGAAAAAAGAAAAAGGGTAAATCTAAAGGAGATAAAGGAGGTCGATCTAGCGGTCATATGAAGGAATTAGAAGAAATTCTACAACGTCTTCAAATGCCACCAGATGCTGCTCGTCAAATATTAGTCCCTCAACCAATTGCTATTCCGGGTCCTGCAGGAGCAGCAGGTGTAGCAGGTCCAGCAGGTGTAGCAGGTCCAGCAGGTCCAGCAGGTCCAGCAGTCGTTATTGGTCAAAAAGGACCAAAAGCTCCTCATTATTTTGACGATGTTATTGCTGCTCCTGTTATTGCTGCTCCTGTTGCCGCCCCTCCTGTTGCCGCCCCTCCTGTTGCTTTAGTGAACAAATTATCAACTTCTCTTGGGAAAGAACGACTTGTTCGAGTATATAATTCGTTTTACGGAACTGGTTCATCAGGAACCAAAACTAAAAAAGAAATTGTTGATAAGCTATTAACAGATGGATTTGTGGATATAAATCATTATCGAAATAAAACTGCTACACAAATTAGAGAAGAATTTGGTAAACTTGAAAGAGAATTACATGCCCCATTAACTGGTTCTAGCTCTAGTTCACGGTCATCTAGCTCTAGAGCAGCGGCCACAGGAGTCCCACGAAGATTAAGTCGGAAGGAAGTCAGAGATATAATTATAAATAGTGAAAGCATACGTGATGAGGACATTATAAGATTATATGAACTATATGGTCCTGGAGGAGATCCGCCAATGAAAAATGGTGAGATTGATAAAGGTAAAATAATTGATGATTTATTTGGTGAGCTTAAACAATTTCAGGGATTGGAGAATTTTGGAGATCTTACACCAGAGGAACTTGGTAATTGGTTTATTGCACGAGCAAATCCACCAGCGTCATCATCATCATCATCGTCGTCACCACCAGCACCAGCATCATCAGCACCACCAGCACCAGCATCATCATCGTCAGCACCAGCATCATCATCATCGTCAGCACCACCATCAATTATCATTTCTGGTAGTAGATCACTTAGAATTCCAAATGCAGAAATATCAGATTCGCAAATTGAAATACCAGATTCGCCATTAAGAAGACCAGGTACGCCATATCCCAAACCCAAAGTAGGTGAAGGTTCTGGAAATCAAGGATTATATGACTACGAAATTCAAAACTTATTAAACAAATATGTTCCCCACGGATTCAAAGGTGTATTCAGTATTAATGAAATAGACACAATCCCAGTATCACCTAAGATGGGATTTATATTAAACCTTGATCCAAACTATAAACCTGGCTCTCATTGGGTTGCTGTATTTATCGATACAAAAGACAGTAAATCAATCGATTATTTTGATCCATTTGGTGATGATCCTCCGAAAAGATTCGCCAAAGACATTAAAAAACTAATCGATAAATTAGATCCATTATATTATCTAAAATATAAAGTCAATAGAATCAAATATCAGAGAGAGAATTCATCAAATTGTGGTTGGTTTGCTATTAAGTTCCTTATGGATCGATTTAATGGTGTTCCATTCAAAGATTGTACTGGATATTCTAATGTTCTTAAAAGTGAAAGATCAATCAAAAAATTTATATCACGCTTTAATTATATATGAGCTTAATAACACAGAAGCAATATTTCTACATTAATTCAAACGACAGAATATCAGGTACCCATAGTGATTTTGAATATGAACTGAATATATTAGGTAATTACGATTATGCTGTTATTTTACAAGCATCAATCCCTAAAAGTTACTATCTTGTGCAATCAAATCGGAATACATTTATTTTAGAAGAAGATGGAATTCAGACAACTGTATCCATTCCAATTGGTACATATGACAGAAACTCATTTCAATCACAGTTAGAAACATCTCTAAATGCACAATCATTCCATCATTGGGTTTATACGCTCGCAATATCTGATACAACAGTAACATCAGATACAGGAAAATATACAATCACGGTAAACGGAAATGGAGGAATTCAACCAAAAATCATTCTCTCTAATTATCTATATGAGCAGTTTGGTTTCAACGCCAATACAACAAATTCATTCATTGGGAACGCCTTAACAAGCACAAATGTCGTCAAGTTTCAACTCGAAGACACTATCTATCTACGTTCAAATATAGTTGCGAATCTAGAAGATAATGTTCTCCAAGAAGTATTTGCTACAACTAGTCAAGATTACGGAAATATTATTTGGGTGTGTCAGGA
>Ga0265293_10009097_pt1 | contig 14414 bp, 13 predicted proteins | sample Munlanlewell138R_FD_192505 | JGI IMG/M metagenome (GOLD analysis project Ga0265293, IMG submission 192505) | Leachate microbial communities from a municipal landfill in Southern Ontario, Canada - Leachate well 138R | ecosystem: Engineered > Solid waste > Landfill > Unclassified | place: Canada...
TATTAATAATCTTGCCCTTGATTGTTTTTCCAATTACTTGTGAAAAATTAACCATTATATAGAAGGCCCCTTCTGGTTTTCTGCAGCTCAATCCCTTAATTGAATTAATAGTGTCGTACATATAATTTCTTCTATTTTCAAATTGTTTTCTCATCTCCTCTACTTCCCCCTGCTCTCCTGACAGGCCCACTACGCTTGCATACTGGGAGATTGAAGTGGGATTTGATGTTGCATGACTTTGAATATTGCTCATGACCTTAATAATCTTCTCATTTGCCGCTGCATATCCAATTCTCCAACCTGTCATGGCATATGCTTTGGACATGCCGTTTATTACAATTGTTAGATTTTTTATGTCTTCGCCTAAGGAGGCTATGGAAACATGAGAATTTCCATCATAAATTAACTTCTCATATATTTCATCTGATATTACAAAAATATTATTTTTAACAGCCCAGTCGGCAATAGACTTCAACTCTTCTCTCGAATAAATTGAACCTGTAGGATTATTAGGACTATTTAATATAAGAGCTTTTGTTTTAGGTGTCATTGCCCTATTTAAATCGTCTACAGTAAATTTAAATGCACTCTCTTCTACAGTCTGTATGAAGACGGGAAGGCCATCGGCAAGGCGAATTAGCTCTGGATAACTTACCCAATATGGGACCCCAAACATTACCTCGTCTCCAGGATTTAAAATCGATAGGAGGGCATTATGTATTGAATGTTTGGCGCCACTAGATACTATAATATTGCTGCTTTTATACTCAATTCCATTATCCTTACTCAATTTCTTGCATATGGCCTCTTTTAGGTCAAGAATCCCAGATGCAGGCGTATATTTGGTTAAACCCTCCTGGATAGCTCTGATTCCTTCTCTTTGTATGACTTCAGGAGTGTTGAAATCTGGTTCACCTGCTCCAAAACTGATAATATCAACTCCAGAATCCTTCATAGCCTTGGCCTTCGCAGTTATTTCCAGGGTAACTGATGGTTCAATGGCTAAGCCTTTTTTAGATAAAATAAAATCCATATAATCCTACCTCCACAATTTATTATATTTTTTCCCCATATATATCTTTTAACACATTTTTAACTATAAGTAAAGAATCTTCAAAGGCCATCTTACCTTGCAGCAAAATAAGCTTATAGTGTTTAATCCCTTCATCTGTAATTCGATACCTTCTAATGGATTTTTTATTTGGCTGATCCCACCAACCACTTATATACCCATCTCTTTCTAAGTCCCTAAGAAGGGGGTATACCATCCCAGGACTTGGCTCCCATCTATTATCCATTCTGCTTTTAATTTCATCAATTATCATATTGCCATAGTAGGGTTTTTCATTTAATAAATGTAAGATATAGAGTTTCACAAAAGATGTAGTACTTATTTTTGATGGGAATTGCCTTTGCCTCCTATTAGCATCCATTATATCCTCTCCCTAAAAGCTGATATTTTATTAATATCGACAAAATACTGCCCTAACAAAGAATTATTGTCTACATTACTGCCTGTATCTCCATGAAAGTCAGAACCACCAGTTATAATTAAATTGTTGTTCTTAGCTATTTCTTGTAAATAGCTAGTATCATCCTTTGAATGCTTTGAATGAATACACTCAATTCCGTCGATTCCCTTTTCAATTGTATAAAATATAAAATCCTTATTCTTCAATATGCCTGGATGAGCCAATACCGATATTCCACCACTATCCTTAATAGCCTTAATGGTTTCTTCAACTGTAAGTTTATCCCTATAGACATATGCTGGTTTACCTGAACCTAAATATTTATCAAATGCTTCTTCTATGGTGCTGATATAGTTCATTTTAATCAAGGCCCTTGCAATATGTGGTCTACCAATATAATCGTCCCCAGAGAATTCCCTAACATCTTCTAGTGAAAGGCTTATTCCTAATTCATTTAGTTTTCCTATCATGGCAATGCCCCTATTAACTCGGCTTCTCCTAAGCCTAGCTGTTAGATCTATGATATTAGGGTCATTAACATTTATAAAATACCCTAGTATATGAATTTCTTCCCTAAGGTGAGTGGAGGAAAATTCAATTCCGGGAATAACTGTAAATCCTTCATAGTTTTTACCGTGAATTATAGCTGGCTCAATTGCTGTAATTGTATCATGATCTGTAATTGCGATTCCATTTAAGTTTTTTTCTACGGCTAAATCAACCACTTCTTCTGGTGAAAACAAACCATCTGAATGATTTGTATGTACATGTAGGTCGAATTTCATTTTTTGCAACCTCCTAACATTAAAATAAGCATAAGATACCATATAAAAAACCTGCCAAATGGCAGGTCCCTTATAGAATTATCTTGGTTCAATAATTAGTTTAATAGCAGTTCTTTCTTCACCGTCTATTATAATATCTGTGAAGGCTGGTATACAAATAAGATCTATTCCGCTTGGTGCAACAAAACCTCTTGCAATAGCTACTGCTTTAACAGCTTGATTTAGTGCACCCGCTCCTATTGCTTGAATTTCAGCAGCTCCTCTTTCACGAAGTACTCCCGCCAATGCACCTGCAACAGAATTTGGACTTGATTTTGCTGATACTTTTAATACATCCATTAAATTAGCCCCCTCTATAAAATTTTTTAAATATATATTAAACACCCTATCCTAATTTAAAAAATTATTATTTTGCATATTCTATGGCCCTTGTTTCACGTATCACATTTACTTTTATTTGACCAGGATAATCCAATTCCATTTCAATCCTCTTGACTATATCCCTTGCAGTATGAATGATTTGACTTTCTGAAATTTCGTCTGGCTTGACTAATATCCGTATCTCTCGTCCTGCCTGTATTGCATAGGATCTCTCAATTCCATCAAAAGAATTGGCTATTTCTTCAAGTTTCTCTAATCTTTTTATATAGGCTTCTAAAGTCTCTCTCCTAGCGCCTGGCCTAGCTGCAGAAATTGCATCTGCGGCTTGTACCAAAACAGCCTCTACAGTTTGTGGCTCTATATCTCCATGATGGGCTGCAATAGCATGTAGTACCTCTTTTGATTCCTTATATCTCCTTGCAAGGTCCACCCCAATATCAACATGGGGACCTTCAACTTCATGGTCAACAGCTTTCCCTAAATCGTGGAGTAGTCCAGCTCTTTTTGCAATTTTAATATCTGCTCCTAGCTCTGCTGCCATAATTCCAGCTAAATGTGCAACCTCTATAGAATGCTTCAGTACATTTTGTCCATAAGAAGTTCTAAACTTTAGCCTGCCCAGCAGCTTAATTAATTCAGGATGTATGCCATGTACTCCCGTATCAAAAGCAGCCTGCTCTCCTTCTTCCCTAATAACATTATCTACTTCTTTTCTCGCCTTTTCAACCATTTCTTCTATTCTGGCGGGATGAATTCTTCCATCAACAATTAGTTTCTCCAAGGCTATTCTAGCTACCTCTCTCCTAACTGGATCGAACCCAGATAAAACTACTGCTTCTGGTGTATCGTCTATAATTAAGTCTATACCTGTTAAGGTCTCTAATGTCCTAATATTCCTTCCCTCTCTCCCAATGATTCTCCCTTTCATTTCATCATTGGGCAATGCGACAACTGTTACTGTAGCCTCTGCCACATGGTCAGCAGCATATTTTTGTATTGCCGTGGAGATTATTTCCCTAGCTTTCTTGTCTGCTTCTTCTTTAGCCTTATTCTCCATATCTTTAATCATGATAGCAGATTCATGAACTATATCTTTTCTTATCTCGTCAAGTAGTATTTCCCTTGCATCTTCAGATGTTAGGCCGGAAAGCCTCTCTAATTCCAAAACCTGGGACTTGTAGATATCATCAATTAAAACTTCCTTTTCCTCTATATCTTTAATTTTTTTGTTTAGAAGCTCATCTTTTCTTTCAATGGCATCAGATTTCCTATCTACATTTTCCTCTTTGTTAAGGAGTCGTCTTTCAAGCTTTTGTAGTTCATTTCTACGTTCTCTAATTTCCCTCTCGTTGTCATTTCTTAGACGATGTATTTCATCCTTTACTTCTAATAGTAACTCTTTTTTTTGTGCCTCACTGTTTCTTTTAGCATCTTCAACGATTTTCTTAGCTATCTCTTCTGCATTTCTTATTTTACCTTCACCTATGGTTTTTCTTATGATATAACCAGCGGGAACGCCAATAATTGCTCCAAGAATTGCGTACATAATTTCAATAACTAAACACCTCCATTTGTATAAAGTTTTCAAGTTCCATATTGCATTTCATCTTATCAATTTTATCTTACAAATATGAAAATTATTAACATGTAATTAATACATATAGTTTAATTCTATTACTTTTATCAGCTAATGTCAAGGTGTAATCTTTGTAGCAGTGCTTTCGCTGCCCCTGATATCTACTCTATAAGCATTAGTTCCTATTGATGCCAAATGGTTATTGTGTGTTACCATTATTATCTGTCTATTAAAAAGCTCTGATGTTTGCCTTAAAAAATCTGCAACATTGTAAATGTATTCGTCACTTACATGTTTGGCTGGTTCATCAAGTATTAGGGGACCCTCAATCTTTGGCTTGTGAATTTGCAAAAATGCTATCCTAAGGGCTAGGGATACAATATCTACAACTCCCCCACCCCTAGATAACTCTGGTCTTGTTTTAACTATCAAATCTTCAACCTTGTTGATAACGTAAAACTCTGCACTGGATTTCCCTCTCAACTCTTCCATTTCGATTGAAAATTCTATATCTGACTCAAATATAAACTGTAGACATTTAGTAACTAAAGATTCAACTTGTTTTTTAGCTTGTTCCCTAGAGAACTCCGAAGTTTTTTGCAGCAAGACTGCTACCTTGGAAAGCAGATTTAATTCACCTTCCAAATCCTTTAGCCTTTCTGTATATAGGTTTATCTGTTCTTTTACCTTATCTCGCTTTCCTTCTTCCCGCGACATATGATCTCTAATTTCATTTAAATAGCTGTCCAATTCATTTAAGTTATTTACCATACTAACCCTTCTTCTCCAATAAATCTTTTGGTAATAGTTTATTGGCCTCATTAAATAAGTCCTGGATTTCCTTTGTAAGTTTTTCAATCTCACTTTCCAATTCTTCTGGTTTTATGCCTAGCTTACTTAATTCATTAGTTATTTCTTCTTCTTGCTGGTTCAATTGTTCTAACCTTGCTTCTGCCTTGTACTTTAGGTTTTTAGCCTTTTCTAAATTATCCCTCAATAGATTTAAATCCTTCTCATAGTCCATAAAGACTCCTCCTAATCATAATGTTCAATAATATGTTGTATTTTATCTTCGTCAATTGTGCTAAAACATAGTGGACATACTTCTTGTTTCCTCAATAACTCCTTGTATTGCTTAATATTAGTTTCTATTAGATCCTTGTATCTTGCGATTGAGGACCCAAGGTTCTCTTTTTCCCCAACTATTGGACTAAGCTTCCTCAGATATTGCCCTAATTCCACTGTCAATTTGGTATTTGATCTTAGCTTGTCAAATATCAGTTGTAGTTGCTTGAGATTACTCAGCCTTTCAGTATATTTTTCCCCAATTGCAATACTCTTTTCTACTGAACTTTTCTTTTCATTAATTATTTTAAGATTATGTAATTTACTTAGATTGTTTTTAATTGAATTGAGATTACTATCAACTAGGGATAGATGTCCCAGTCTTATGCTAATAGTATTTAACTCCTTTATTTCGTTTTTTAAACTTTTCAATTTGCTACTGTAATTGGACAGGTCAATTATCTTTTTTGACAAGAGATTTATTCTATCTATATTATTAGCAGCCCGATTAATGTCCCTGAAGGAATACACGAGACTAGTATTATATTCCTTATCTCTTAGCAGCTTTTTCAGGGAATTATATTTCATTTTATAGTAATTATAATTGATAATACCCTCATGAATATTATTGATTTTATAGGCGAGCTGATCTATGAAATCAAGATTTTTCAGGGTTTGTATTGTTTCTAATTTCTCCTTGTCAATAATTGATAACTTATGCAATAAATCCCTATAGACATTTAGCATATTTTCTTTCTTAGATATTTCATTTTTGATTAACTCTATCTTTTCATACCTTAATGTCAATTTGTCCAAATATTCATATTGGCTCAGTTCCTTCTTTGATTCCTCTATTTGCTCCTCAATATTTCTTTTACTAGCTGATAGATTTCTGCTGTCCCTTAGAGTTTCCCTCAGGGCATCATCTATTATATTTACTCCTACCAGTCTACCGATGGAATTTGAACGTACAGAGGGGCGTTCGGATAATAAAAATGCTCCCTCCAATTGATCACTAAGGTTTATGGACTTGGAGACATCTCTGTCCAGTAGAATCTTATTTATTTCTGTAAGGTCAAGGATTTCTTCTGGTATTTTTGTGCCAAAACCCTCGAAAACAGTTTCATTGCCATCCAAATCATACAAGGTAAATGTATTTTTGCTTTTACTCCTAAATCTTACTATTTTTATTCCATTGTTAAAAATTATGGTTACGCTACTTTCGCTTTCTCCTTCCCTAATAAAATAGTCTCCTGAGGGCTCATTATATAATGCCCATCTAATACCCCTTAGAATTGCAGTTTTTCCACTGTCAGATGGGCCGACAATGACATTTAGCTGATTATCAAATTCAATTACGGTATATTTATGTGATTGAAAGTTTTTTAGGATTACCTTCTTTATATACTTCACTCTATTCACCACCACTTAAACCTTTCATTTGAACAAGGGAAATTCTCCTCAAGGCTTCTTTAATTACCTCGTCTTCAACCCCATCTGCATAAGACACCTTCATTAATATTTCGTTAATATCCATTTTATCAAAATCTAAGGCTTCGTCAATGCTTTGTTTGAATTCCAGTATTCTTTCATTTTTAAATAGGTTTTTTTCTATCTCACTCCTATCCAGCACCTCTTCACCTGGTAGGGCTGAAGATAGGGGTATCTCCTTAATAGTTATATCTTTGTTTAACTCAATTACAACTACCTTAGGAATTCTTTCAATTTCCTTTAGGCTATTGGCAATTCTCACCATGCTTCCTGGATTAATAAAGTATCTATTGTCAATCTCAATTGTTTTAAAACCACCATGATAGTGGCCTGATAAGGTTATATCTGCCTTAGTATCCCTGATGTCTTCTACTAGGGTAAAGGGTATTCCCTTAATAAAAGGCTTGTCTAAGAGCATGCCATGGACCATATGAATGGAAAAATCGACACCAGCTGATATGTCTTTAAGTAAATAATAATCCAATTTGCCTGGGGAATCAATATCGTAAACATAGGGACTGCCAGTTAGCTGTACCGTGATATTGTCCTTATTTAAGAAAATCCTCTTGTCATTTCTAATAATATTGACAATGCCTAGGACATCTAAGAGGCCAAGCATAGTTCTATTGATTGTATCTGGATTATGTCCATAGATATCATGGTTACCGCTTATCAGATATATAGGTACCTTTATGCGACTTAGTATGAGAAGAAATCTACTGACAATTGAAATAGAAATATCTGGCCTGTCGAATAAATCTCCCCCATGAAGGACAAAGTCAATATCTTGCTCTTCAATGATATTACTTATTTCTAATAGCTTATTTTCCAGTGAATCTACAAATATATCCTTCCTATTTTTAGGAGTTGTTCCCCTAATGTGTGTATCCGTGAAAAATAATATCTTCAAATCCTCCACCTCACAGATAAACCCCCTAAAAAGGAGGTTTTGGTTTTATTTTTCTTCATCGGGGGCCTCAGTTTTATCTTGACTAGCTGTTTCTTCACCCAGTCCAAAATGAGACCTGACTTTTCTTTCGATTTCTAATGAAACTTCTGGATTTTCTTTTAGGAAATCCTTTGCGTTTTCCCTGCCTTGCCCAAGTCTTTGGTCATTATAGCTGTACCAGGAGCCTGCTTTACTAATAATGTCGGCTGAAACTCCAGAGTCTAATATGCCTCCTTCTTTGGATATTCCCGTTCCATACATAATGTCAAATTCTGATTGTTTAAATGGGGGGGCAAGCTTGTTTTTAACTACCTTGACCCTAGTTCTATTGCCAATTATATTATCGCCTTGCTTTAGGGATTCTATTCGCCTTATATCTAGCCTAATACTGGCGTAGAATTTCAATGCCCTACCGCCTGTTGTCGTCTCGGGACTGCCAAACATCACCCCAACTTTTTCCCTTAGTTGATTGATAAATATAACTGTAGAATTTGATTTATTAATAGATCCTGCTAACTTTCTAAGTGCCTGGGACATTAGTCTAGCCTGTAATCCGATATGGCTATCTCCCATTTCACCTTCGATTTCTGCCTTAGGAACCAGAGCTGCAACTGAATCCACTACTACTATATCGATGGCACCACTCCTGACCAGGGCTTCTGCAATTTCTAAGGCCTGTTCACCAGTATCTGGTTGAGATATAATTAAATTTTCAATATCAACACCTAATCTCTTTGCATATGAGGGATCGAGGGCATGTTCAGCATCTATAAAAGCAGCAATCCCACCAAGCTTCTGAGCCTCTGCTATTACATGTAATGACACAGTTGTTTTTCCTGAGGACTCAGGTCCAAATATTTCAATGACCCTACCCCTAGGTAATCCACCTATGCCCAAGGCAATATCAAGGTCCAATGAACCAGTTGGTATTACATCTACATTTAGTTTTGCGTCTTCTCCAAGTCTCATGATGGAGCCTTTTCCAAATTGTTTTTCTATTTGACTCAATGCCAAGTCAAGAGCCTTCTTTTTCTCAATATTATCTACCATATATCTCCAGTAAAACTGGACTCACCCCTTTCGTATTCGAACATTCGTTCACTTCCTATGATACAATAAATAAGAATTTTAGTCAATCATTTACTTAACAAAAACTTCCTCAATTCTGAAAATGCCTTCATCGTAGCCTTATCCTGTATGATAGTTCTACTGCCAAGAAAATTGGATTCAATAGTTTTTGTATTTTTCCCATCGCTAATACAAATATAGACTAAGCCTATAGGCTTTTCCTCCCCATCTCCGCTCGGTCCTGCTAGACCTGTAATAGATAGTGCTATATCTAAATCGGACCTAGATAAAAGTCCATTTGCCATTTCTATGGCGGTTTCTTCGCTAACTACTCCATATTTATTGATGGTATGAGGTTTTACGCCCAGTTCCTCAATTTTAGAATTGTTGCTATATGATATTATGCTTCTATCAAACACCTTAGAAACTCCTGGAATACGGCTAAATCTTGCACTAATCAAACCACCTGTACATGATTCACAAAAACCAATTTTTAGCTTGTTTTTGCTAAGTAGATTGAATACCGCAACTTCCATTGGAATATTATCATATCCATAAATATATTCTTTAAATCTTTTTTCTATAATCTCAACAATATTACTCATATTTCTTTCTAGATTCTTTTCATCGATGGCTCTTCCAATAATCTTAATTTCAACCTGCCCATCGGAAGGAAAGGTGGCCAGGGAAATATTGGGATACATATCTAATAAGTCCTTAATCTTCATTTCAAGTTCTGCTTCGCCAATCCCTATGGTATTGACTGACTTTTTTAAGATGGTGTAATCCTGTTTAATTAAGGGAATTACCTCCCTTTCAAACATATACTCCATTTCTGAGGGTACACCTGGTAGCATAATAACTATCTTACCCTCATGTTTTAAGAAAATCCCAGGGGCTGTTCCAATACTATTTTTAAGAAAATTGCTTCCCTTTAGCTTAGTAGCCTGTTTTACATTGTTTTCGGTCATAGTTGAATTCATTCTAGCAAACTTTTCTCTGATGGTATTTACCATTTTTTCATCTAAAATTAAATCTAAGCCGAGAGACTTTGAAATGATTTCCTTAGTCATATCATCTGCCGTCGGCCCTAGGCCACCAGTTGTAATGATTAAATCCGATCTCTTTAAAGCCAGCCTTATGGCATCGTGGATCCTATCTACATTGTCATCTACTGTTGAGTGGTAATGCACATCAATACCTAGGTCTAATAGTTTTTTTGAGAGGAACTGATTGTTGGTATTTAGGATACTGCCTGTTGTGATTTCTGTTCCTATAGTTAGTATTTCTGCGTACATAAGTATCACCTACCTACTTTATCCCAATTTTGAGGGTTGAAATATTTTTATATATATAATCTATACCAGATATTACTGTAAATAAGACAGAGCTATAATAAACAATTAAATCAAGAGGAAGTCCAATCCGACTGAAATAAATATTGTTTAATAACAAGAGTATAATTGCAAGCAATTGTGTTACTGTCTTAATCTTTCCTAAAGAACTGGCTGCTATGGTTATACCACCAGAAGCTGCGACTATTCTAAAACCACTGATAGTGAATTCGCGAGCGATAATGATGACAACCGACCACCCAGGGATCTTTCCAAGCTCTAGGAGTGAGATTAAAGCTGCTGAAACCAATATCTTGTCTGCTAAGGGGTCAACAAACTTCCCAAATGTCGTAATCATATTCCTACTCCTGGCAATATAACCGTCCAAGGTATCCGTTAAAGATGCGAAAATAAAGACAAGTGCTGCCAGATAAGTACTATAGGGAATATTGGAATATAATACCAACATAAATACTGGAACCAGAAACACCCTAAAAATGGTAATCTTATTTGCTAAATTCACTTAATTACCTCCCCCACTAGATCGTATTCGAGATAATCAATGATTTTCACTTTTACAAATTCTCCAATTTCAATGAAATCATCACTATTAATGTAAACCAGTCCGTCTATATCTGGACTGTCCATATAGGTTCGCCCTATGTAGGTATTATTACCATGATACTCCTCAATTAATACCAAAAATTCCTTTCCAAGTTTATCTTTCATCCCCTGCTCTGAAATATATAACTGAGCCTCCATTATTCTATCTCTTCTATTTAATTTTACAGATTCTGAGACCTGGTGTGGTAGACTATAGGCAGGTGTCCCCTCTTCCCTTGAATAAGTAAATACTCCAAGCTTATCAAATTTATATTCCTTAATGAATTCCAATAATTCCTTAAATTCATCCTCTGTTTCACCAGGGAATCCTACAATAAAAGTGGTCCTGACGATAATTTCCGGAATTTCCTTTCTCAAATCCTTAATCAATTTCTCAATACTTTTTCGAGAGGTCTTTCGATTCATTCTTTTAAGTATATTGTCATTTACATGTTGGAGAGGAATATCCACATATTTTACTATCTTATGGTTGTTTTTTATAGAATTAATTAGGTCATATGAAAAATTATCAGGATAAAGGTATAGCAGCCTAATCCATTTCAAATCATCTATTTTATTTAATTCATCTAATAGGATATTTAAGCTGTAGTTTCCATAAATATCTATGCCATAGTCTGAAGTATTTTGACCTATTAGGATTATTTCTTCTACACCATGGTCTACTAAATATTTCACCTCGTCTACTATATCTTCCATTCTTCTACTTCTATGCCTACCCCTAAGCTTTGGGATAATGCAATAGGTGCATAGATTGTCACAACCCTCTGAAATCCTGACATATTCAGTAGTATTGAAGTGTATTCTATTGATATCCTCCAAATAAGCTGCATTGATCTCTCCAGTTCTCCTAACTCTTTCTTTTCTTTCATTTAGGTCTTCAATAATAGATGGAAGTTCCCTGATATTGCCGGTGCCAATAATCGCATCAACGTCTTCAATTTCATCTAGTAACTCACTTGAATACCTTTCTGCTAGGCATCCAGCTAGTATTAAATGATTACATTTACCCTCTTTTTTATATTTGGTCATTTCCCAAATTGTTTCTATGGATTCCTCCTTAGCCTTATCTATAAAACCACAGGTATTGACAACTATGATATTGGCATCTTCTGGTGAAAGAGCAGGATCATAATTGCTGTTTTCTAACAAACTCATCATTAACTCAGAATCTATCTCGTTCTTCGAACATCCTAATGTTTCTATATATACCTTTTCATGTTCCATTTATTCACCCCTTCTCATGGATTCTAAATCTTCCTTACTTATTAGGACTTTGCGTGGCCGACTGCCTTCGTAGCCGCCAATTATGCCTCTATCTTCCATTTCATCTATTATCCTAGCTGCCCTAGCATAACCAATCTTTAACTTTCTCTGCAAATAGGAAACAGACGCTTGTCCCTCATCTACAACTAAAGATATTGCTTCAGGCAGGAGTTCATCGCTGTTTTCAGTTGTCAGCTCTTTTGGATTATCAACTATTTCAATGATATCGGGATCGTAGTTAGATATTTCCTGAGACTTGAGGGAGTCGACAACTGCTTCGACTTCTTCACTGGATATAAATGCTCCCTGTATTCTTGCCGGTTTTGAATAAAAGGAGGGATAGAAGAGCATATCACCTTTACCAAGCAACTTTTCAGCCCCTGAGATATCCAATATGGTCCTTGAATCAACCTGTGATGATACGGCAAAAGATATTCTAGATGGTATATTCGCCTTGATAGTACCAGTTATTACATCGACTGATGGCCGCTGCGTTGCTACGATTAAATATATTCCCGAAGCTCTTGCCATTTGGGCAAGTCTACAAATATAATCTTCAATTTCCTGTGCTGCTACCATCATCAAATCTGCTAATTCATCGATTATTATCACAATATTTGGAAGCTTATCTTCTTTTACTTTCATCTTGCTATTATAAGACGCCATATCCCTTACACTGTTTTCAGCAAATAACTTATATCTTTTTTCCATCTCTTCAACTGCCCAATTAAGAGCAAAGGTTGCTTTTTTGGCATCGGTAACTACTGGAATCAGCAAATGTGGTATACCATTGTATACACTTAGTTCAACAACCTTTGGATCTATTAGCAATAATTTTACATCTTCTGGCGAAGACTTAAATATAATGCTCATAATTATTGTATTTATACAAACTGACTTACCAGATCCAGTTGCCCCAGCAATGAGTAAATGTGGCATTTTGTCTATTGTAGATACGATTACCTTACCTGATACATCTTTCCCTAAAGCGAGTGGAAGGTTGGAATCAATATCAATATATTCCTTAGAGTTTAAGATTTCTTTTAATGAAACATTTGATTTGGTCCTATTGGGTACCTCAATACCAACAGCAGACTTGCCTGGTATTGGGGCCTCAATTCTAATGTCAGAGGAAGCAAGACTCAGGGCAATGTTGTCGGATAGGGAGACAATTCTATTGAGCTTTATACCTGGAGAAGGTTGCAGTTCATAACAAGTAATTGTAGGCCCTACGTTGATTTCTAAAATCTTTGCATCTATGCCAAAATTCTTCATAGTCTCCTCGATTTTTCTAGCATTGTTTAATATTTCCTTTTCATCACTAAGATTTTGTTGGTTAGCAGGAGTCGTCAATAAGTTGATAGAGGGTGTGTAATAGGATGATGCTAGATTTTTATTAGTGCCAATATTTATTTCCTTTTCTATATCGTTTTTTGCATCCTTTGATTCGGTCTTCTTATTTGACAATTCCCTTGATTGAGTGCCATAGTCTATTACCCTTATTTCATCCTTTGATGACGGGACATCATTCATAGAGTTAGAAATATAAGGTTTGCTGTCATTGAGTTTACTATCTCTGAAGTAGTTTACAATATTACTTACAAAATCTCTTACCCTAATACCGGTAATCAAAAGAAGATTAACTATTATAATCAAACTTAGGACAAAGTAGGTTCCAACTGAACCAAATAATTTATAAAAAAAGAACCCAAATAGGCTGCCTATTATTCCTCCCCCCCTGCCGAGTTTACTTAAGCTAATTGAATTTTCAATTCTCTCTATAAACGTTAAATTAAGGGGGTTCCTTCCATCTAATATAATAAGAACAGTAAGGAATAGAAGGATGGTAGATATAATAGATAGCTTTTCCTTTTTATCGAATTTTTCAATAATAAATACGATACCAGTAAAAATTAAAAACATTGGAAAAAAGTATGCCCCAAATCCCATAAAAGAAAAGGTACTGCCCTGTATAATGGCTCCTATAATTCCCATTTTTGAGCTAAATAGGCTTAATAAAAACAAGATACCTATTGAAATAATTATAAATCCGTATAAGTCCTTATTCATGTTTTTTTTGTGACTTAAGTTTTTTTTATTATTCTTTTTTACTCCTTTGGTTTTCAAAAAATTCACCTCAAATATATGTAGCTTAAATAAGCTGTGTAATAATTGTTATTATTCCTATGACCCATAGATAATAAGAGAAATAATGCAGTTTGTTTTTATTCAATAAACTGATTAAAATTTTCAAGGAGACTATGCCTACTATGGTAGAAGTTAATACACCAACAAGCAGTGGGAAATTAACCAAAATCTCAGAATTTGACTTTGTCAGCTTTAAAATGCCCAATAGTCCTGCCCCAAGTGTGGCCGGCAAAGCCAGTAGAAAAGAAAATTCCGTCG
>Ga0265293_10009098_pt1 | contig 14414 bp, 10 predicted proteins | sample Munlanlewell138R_FD_192505 | JGI IMG/M metagenome (GOLD analysis project Ga0265293, IMG submission 192505) | Leachate microbial communities from a municipal landfill in Southern Ontario, Canada - Leachate well 138R | ecosystem: Engineered > Solid waste > Landfill > Unclassified | place: Canada...
TACTGGGCAGAGGCCGTGAAGGCCGCGGGGGTGCGCCATATCAAGCTGCACGGCGGTCGGCACACCGCCGCGACGCTGATGCACCTGGACGGTGTACCGGTAGCGGTCATCGCAGCGTGGATCGGGCACTCAGACCCGACTCTGACGTTGCGGGTGTACGCCCACTCTCAAGACGACGCTTTGAAGGCAGCCGGAGCGTCGTTGGACGGCTCGAAAGCGAGTTCCGTCTGAGTTGTGACCCTTGGTGACCCTGACGGGGCCAATCGAACGCATTCGAACAGCATCGCTGCTGGTCACGGTGGAGCCGATGACGGGAATCGAACCCGCGTATTCAGCTTGGGAAGCTGATGTTCTGCCATTGAACTACATCGGCGGTGTGTGGCTAGGAAGGTTAGCATCACCAGCCGATAGTCTCGTCGGGTGCTGCTCTCCGATCGCGATATCCGGGCCGAGTTGACCGCCGGCCGGCTGGCCATCGAGCCCTTCGACGACACCCTGGTCCAACCGTCCAGCGTGGATGTCCGCCTCGACACCCTGTTCCGCGTGTTCAACAACACCCGGTACACGCACATCGATCCCGCGCAGCGCCAGGACGAGCTGACCACCCTGGTGGAGCCGGGCGAGGGGGAGCCGTTCGTGCTGCACCCCGGCGAATTCGTGCTGGGCTCCACGCTGGAGGTGTGCTCGCTGCCCGACGACCTCGCGGGCCGGCTGGAGGGCAAGTCGTCGCTGGGGCGGCTCGGGCTGCTGACCCATTCCACGGCCGGGTTCATCGACCCGGGCTTCTCCGGGCACATCACCCTGGAGCTGTCCAACGTCGCCAACCTGCCGATCACGCTGTGGCCCGGCATGAAGATCGGCCAGCTGTGCCTGCTGCGGCTCACCAGCCCGGCCGAGCACCCCTACGGCAGCGCGAAGGTCGGCTCCAAGTACCAGGGCCAGCGCGGCCCCACCCCGTCGAAGGCCTACCAGAACTTCATCCAGAAGTAGCGGGATCACACCCCGTCCTGGGGATTTGTGTCCGGCAGCTTCTTCTCGGCGGCGGCGAGGCCGGTCAACTCGGACAGGTCCACCACCTCGCCCCGGTTGATGCTCACCCAGTCCCGGCCTTCGACGTAGGGCCGCAGACTGCGCCCGATCAGCTCGGCGTCCGCGGCGGTCTTGGGGCGCTGCAGCTCGTACACGTGGGGCAGCGCGGCCATCCCCGTCACCACCGTCCACAGCGTCAGCGCAGCCCCGCCTACCGGCGGGTCCACCAGCACCGGGCCGAACAGGCACTGCTCGCCCAGGAACAGCGTCGGCACGCCGAACCCGCCCGCGTCGAGGACCCGCTGATGATCCGCGCGGACCTCGTCGTGGGTCGACGGGTCGGCCAACGCCTTGTCGAACACGTCGTCGGGGGCCCCGATGTCGGCCAGCAGGCGCCGCGCCACCGGCGGGTCGTGCGGCTTGCCGCCGAGATCGTGCAATTCGTGGCCGACGACGCGGTACCAGTCGTCGAGCAGCGCGGGATCGACGCGGCGCAGCCGCGCGCCGATCCGCATCAGCGACCAGCCGTACGACCAGTCGCGCTCCCACGGATGTTTCTTGCCCTCGGCGCGGTTGACCTCTTCGAGGCTGAAGAAGCGCCATTTGATGGTCAGCCCGGTCTGCTCGCGGACCTCGCGGATCCACCGCGAGGTCTGGTAGGCGAACGGGCACATCGGATCGAAGTGGAAGTCGACCGCATCCGCTGGGGCGCTCACCTGTTCAGCTTCGCATGGGTACGGTGGTAGCTACCGGGTGTTGGGGGCACCGACGTCGCGCGGACAGAACGAGTTTCACGGCCGCTGCGCCTGTAACGCCGCAGGTGGCAGTACCGATGAAGTTCTTAGTTGACTGCCTGAGCGGCACGCGTGCCCGGAACGAAACTGAAGCTACGTAGCAAACGATATTGGAGGCGCAGTGGACATCGTGCTTGGTGTGTCGATGACACCAACCTCGGTCCGCATGGTGCTGGTCGAAGGCGAAAAAGCGGACGGTCTGACCGTCGATCACGACGCCTTCACCGTCGGCTCGGATGACGACTCGGCAACCGCCTCGGCGCAGGTTGTCACTGCCATCCTGGGCACGCGTGAGAGCGCCGCCGAGGGCGGCCACAAGCTGGCCGCCACCGGAGTCACCTGGCGGGATCACGCCGAGGCCGCCGCGCTGAGCGACGCCCTGGCCGCGCACAACCTCGACGACGTCATTCTGGTCTCCGAACTGCACGCCGCCGGAGCGCTGGCCCAAGCCGTGGGACGCGCCGTCGGCTACGAGCGCACCGCGCTGATGTTCCTCGAGCGCGACACCGCGACCATCTCGGTGGTGCAGACCGCCGACGGGTCGATCGTGAAGGTCCAGACGCAGGACCTGCACACCGAGGACGCCGTGGCCCAGCTGACCGCGATGGTCGCCGGCCTCGAGGAACTCGACGAGCCGCCGCAGGGCGTCTTCGTCGTCGGCTCGGGTGTCAGCGTGGCCGCGATCAAGTTGCAGCTCGAGTCGGCCACCTCCCTTCCGGTCAGCGCGCCCGACGAGGCCGAGCTGGCCCTGGCTCGCGGCGCCGCGCTCGCCAGCGCCAACGCGCCCCGGTTCGAGGCCACCACCGTCGGGCTGGCGCCGGCCGCCGACGTCACCCAGCTCGCCGGCGCCGGCTACATGCAGCCCGCCGGGTCCCTGGCCTACAGCGAGGTCGACGACGCCGACGTGCCCGAACTCTCGGGTCCGGTAGATATCGACGCCGACGGGTCGGCCGGCCACTCCGCGCGTCGGCCGTTCCTGCTGGTCGGCAGCGCCATGACGTCGATCTTCGTGGTCGGTGTCGCGGCGCTGGTGATCTCGCTGGCCGTCAGCATCCGCCCGACCGTCGACGAGCGCCCGACGCCGGGGGAGAGCATGGTCGTGCCGCCGCGCCCGCCGGCGGCCGCGTCGACGCCGCAGCCCGCGGCGCCCGAACCCCCGGCGCCGATCGAGACGATCCAGGCGCCCAAGCCGGTGGTCCAGGAGGCCCCCGCGCCGCAGACGCCGCGCACGGTGTTCGTCGACCGCGCCCCGGCACCGGCCGCACCGGCTCCGGCCCCCGCCCCGCCGCCTGCTGCTCCCGCGCCCGCTCCGGCACCCCCGCCGGCGGTCGTACCCGCCCCGGTGGCGCCGCCACCGGTGATCGTGCTGCCGGAGTCGATCGTGCCGCCCATCCTGCGGCCGCGCTGGGATCCGCCGCGCGACTACAACCCGCGCTACAACCCGCCCAAGTACGACCCACCCAAGTACGACCCGCCCAAATATGACCCGCCGTCGCGCTGGGAGCCGCCGAAGTGGGAGCCCCCGAAGTGGGAACCCCCGAAGTGGGAGCCGCCGAAGACCGCGCCGACCTACGAGCCGCCCAAGCAGCAGCGGCCGAAGTGGCCGGGCAGCGACTCGGGCTCCCGGGGCGGTTCGGATCGGGGTTCGAGCCGAGGCGGGGATTCCATCTTCCCGTGGCCGTCGTTCGGTGACTGAGCGCCCAACCCGTTACCTGCTGTTGGCGTGACGCTCAGCGTCAGGATGCGATGCGCTCATTCGGGCCGCTTAGACAGGGCCTATGCGATGCACGGTCTTCGGCACGGGATACCTCGGCGCCACCCACGCCGCCGGAATGGCTGAACTGGGCCATGAGGTCATCGGCGTGGACATCGACCCGGGCAAGGTCGCCAAGCTGGCCGGCGGGGAGATCCCGTTCTACGAGCCCGGACTGCGAAAGATCCTGAGCGAGAACCTCGCCGCCGGTCGGCTGCGGTTCACCACCGACTACGACGAGGCCGCCGATTTCGCCGACGTGCACTTCCTGGGTGTCGGAACCCCGCAGAAGAAGGGCGAGTTGGGCGCCGACCTGCGGCATGTGCACGCGGTCATCGACACGCTGGTGCCGCGGCTGTCGCGGCACGCGGTGATCGTAGGCAAGTCGACCGTCCCGGTGGGCACGTCCGCGGAACTGGTCGAGCGGGCCAAGGCGCTGGCCCCGGCCGGTGTGGACGTCGAGATCGCCTGGAACCCGGAGTTCCTCCGGGAGGGCTTCGCCGTGCAGGACACCCTGCATCCGGACCGGATCGTGCTTGGTGTGCAACGGGATTCGGTGCGCGCCGAGGCGGCCGTCCGGGAACTGTACGCGCCGCTGCTGGCCGAGGACGTGCCCTTCCTGTTGACCGACCTGCAGACCGCCGAGCTGGTCAAGGTTTCGGCCAATGCCTTTCTGGCGACCAAGATCTCGTTCATCAACGCCATCTCCGAGGTGTGCGAGGCCGCCGACGCAGACGTGACTGTGCTGGCCGATGCGCTGGGCTATGATCCGCGCATCGGCCGGCGATTTCTCAACGCGGGATTGGGGTTTGGCGGCGGCTGCCTTCCCAAGGACATCCGCGCGTTCATGGCCCGGGCCGGCGAACTGGGCGCCAACCACGCGCTGACGTTCCTGCGCGAGGTCGACAGCATCAACATGCGGCGTCGCACCCGGATGGTGGAACTGGCCACCCGCGCGTGTGGCGGTTCGCTGCTGGGCGCCAACATCGCGGTGCTGGGTGCGGCGTTCAAGCCCGAATCCGACGACGTGCGGGATTCCCCGGCGCTCAACGTCGCCGGCATGCTGCAACTCAACGGCGCCACGGTCAACGTGTACGACCCCAAGGCGCTGGAGAACTCCCGCAAGGTGTTTCCCACCCTGAACTACTCGACGTCGGTCTTCGAGGCGTGCGAGCGCGCGGATGCGGTGCTGGTGCTCACCGAATGGAAAGAGTTCGTCGACCTCGACCCGCACGATCTCGACGACGTGGTGCGCGGCCGGGTGATCGTCGACGGCCGCAACTGCCTGGATGTCGCGCGCTGGCAGTCCGCCGATTGGCAAGTGCACTGCCTGGGGCGCCTCGTACGCTGACGGCGTGGACCACGCAACGCAACTCTGCGACGAGATCACTGCCTTCGCCGACGTGGTGTTCGGCGCCGACCTCGCGACCCCGGTGCCCACCTGCCCGGAGTGGACCCTGAATCAGCTGTACCGCCACGTCGGCCGCGGGATCCGCTGGGCCGCCCGCAACGTCACCAATCGGCTCGACGGACCGGCGGACCCCAAGACGGTTCCCGACGGGAAGCCGCCGGCCGAACCGGAGGCGGCCCGGCAGTGGGTGATCGACGGGGCCCAGGTCCTGCTGGCTGCGGTAGCCAAGGCCGGCCCCGACACCGAGGTCTGGACCTTCGGCGGCCCCCGGCCCGCCGCGTGGTGGGTCCGGCGCTGGACCCACGAGGTCGCCGTGCACCGCGCCGACGCCGCGATCGCCGTCGGCGCCGATTTCACGCTCGCACCCGAGTGGGCCGCCGACGCGCTCAGCGAGTGGTTCGACCTGCTGACCCCGCGGCTGGCGGAGCTGGGCAGCAAGACGGTGCATCTGCACGCCACCGACGAGGGGCTGGGTCAGGCCGGCGAATGGACCCTGCGCGACGGCACTTGGCGCCACGAGCACGGCAAGGGCGACGTCGCGCTGCGCGGACCCGCGACCGAGCTGCTGCTGGTCACCACCCGGCGCCGCCCGGTCGAGCAGACCGCGATCCAGGTGTTCGGCGACGACGACGTGCTGCGCGCCTGGTCGGACGCCATGACGCTGTGAGGAGATAGGTTGCTGTTATGACGACTTCGGAGATCGCTACCGTCCTCGCCTGGCACGACGCCCTGAACGCCAAGGATGTCGAGACGCTGGTCCAGCTGAGCAGTGAGGACATCAAGATCGGCGACGCCCACGGCGCGGCCATGGGCGTGCCGGCGCTGACCGAATGGGCCCAGGCCTTCGCGCACACCGTGACGGTGGGCCGGATGTACGTGCACGACGGGGCGGTGGTGGCCGAGCAGACCCTGGAGGACGGCACCGTGGAGGCGACGGCCTTCCACGTGGTGCACGACGAGGTCACCTCGGTGTTCCGGCACGACGATCTGCCGACCGCGCTGGCCGCGGCCGAACTCAACGAGAAGGACTTGGTGCCCTGACGGCCAGCAGGGCCGCGATTCCCGTCGTCAACGGCACCGACAGGGCCAGCGCGATACCGCCGACCGCGGAGCGGGCGATCTCGATGGCGACGGCCTCGCTGGTCAGCACGTCGCCCAGCGAACGGTTGGCCACGCTGAACAACAGCAGCAGCGGCAGCGAACTGCCCGCGTAGGCCAACACCAGCGTGTACACCGTGCTGGCGATGTGATCGCGCCCCACCCGCATCGCCCCGGTGAAAATGGCCCGGCGCGAAGTGTTTTCGCTGGCGTGGGCCAGTTCGAACACCGTGGCCGACTGGGCCACCGTCACGTCGTTGAGCACGCCGAGCGAACCGATGATGAATCCGGCGAGCAGCAGGCCGGTGATCGAGATGTGCCCTAGGTAGGCGGTCACCTGGTTGTTCTGATCCTCCGAGAGTCCGGTCAGGTGCGCCATTTCGATTGCCGCCCAGGACAATCCCGCGGCCAGCAGCAGCGAGGTCAGCGTGCCCAGCAACGCGGCGCTGGTGCGCAGGCTGACCCCGTGCGCGAGGTACAGCACCGCATACAGGATGGCCGCCGAGGCCACCAGGGCCACCGGGACCGCCGGTGCGCCGTCGCGCAGGGCGGGTAACAGGAACAGCACCAGGATGCCGAACGCGACGACGATTCCGAGCAGTGCCCGCAGCCCGCGCCACCGGGCCACCGCGACGATCACCACCGCGAACGCGGCGGCCAGCAGGACCAGCGGCCAGGTGCGCTCGTAGTCGTAGAAGGCATAGCTGGTGATGCCCTGTGGGTCGACCTGACGGACAATCCGGATGTGTTCGCCCGCAGCCAGATTGGGCTGGCCGGGGGTATGGGTGAACTCCAGCAGCGTGTTGGCGCCGACGTTGGCCCCGGAGTCGATGGCGATCAGCACCTGGACGCACGGGCCGGCGTCGGGCAGGCCGGGCGCCGGGGCGGAGGTCAACACCCGCCCGGTCGACGGGCTGCCACAGTTGCCCAGCGTGCTGGAGAGGACCTTGCCCGCCTCGGTGCTCACCGCCCCGCCGGTGGCGTCCTGGAACGGCATCGGGATGTCGACCTTCTGCTGGCTGGGCCACAGCAGCACACCGCCGGCAAAGACGCCGATGCCGATCGCGATGAGCAGGCCGACGACGATCTTGGCGGCGACCGGGCCTACCGGGACGGGGTCGGAGCCGCCGTGCGAATGCGAGTGGGAGTGGGAGTGGGCCACGCCTACTGACGGTAGCTTGCCAGGAAATTGCCCAGGCGTTCGATGGCGCTGGTCAGATCGCGGGCCCACGGCAGCGTGACGATCCGCAGGTGATCCGGTGCCGGCCAGTTGAACCCGGTGCCCTGGGTCACCAGGATCTTCTCCTGCAGCAGCAGATCGAGCACCAGTTGCTCGTCGTCGGCGATGTCGTAGACCTCGGGGTCCAGCCGCGGGAACGCGTAGAGCGCACCGGCGGGCTTCACGCAGGAGACACCGGGAATCCGGTTGAGCGCGTTCCACGCCGCGTCACGCTGCTCCAGCAGCCGCCCACCTGGCAGGACCAGGTCGTCGATGCTCTGGTGACCCCCCAGGGCCACCTGAATGGCGTGTTGTGCGGGCACGTTGGGGCACAGCCGCATGTTGGCCAGCAGGCTGATGCCCTCGATGAAGCTGCTGGCGTTCTCCTTGGGCCCGGTGATGGTCAGCCAGCCGGAGCGATAGCCAGCCACCCGGTAGGCCTTGGACAGACCGTTGAAGGTCAGCGTCAGCACGTCGGGGGCCACCGAGGCCAGGCTGATGTGCTTGGCGTCGTCGTAGAGGATCTTGTCGTAGATCTCGTCGGCGAGCAGCAGCAGCTGGTGCTTGCGCGCCAGATCCGCCATCTGCGTGAGGATCTCGCGGCTGTACACCGCCCCCGTCGGGTTATTGGGGTTGATCACCACCAGCGCCTTGGTGCGGTCGGTGATCTTCGATTCGAGGTCGTCGATGTCGGGCTGCCAGCCCTGGGTCTCGTCGCACAGGTAGTGCACCGGCGTGCCGCCGGCCAGCGCCGTCGAGGCGGTCCACAGCGGATAGTCCGGCGCGGGGATGAGTACCTGATCGCCGTTGTCCAGCAGCGCCTGCAGCGTCATGGTGATGAGTTCGGAGACACCGTTGCCCAGGAAGACGTCGTCGACGTCGAAGCGGGGGAAGCCGTCGACCAGTTCGTAGCGGGTGACCACGGCGCGGCGGGCGCTGAGGATGCCCTTGGAGTCGGAGTAGCCCTGCGCGGTGGGCAGCGCCTGGATGATGTCGCGCATGATGACATCGGGCGCCTCGAAGCCGAAGGGGGCGGGGTTGCCGATGTTGAGCTTGAGGATCCGGTGACCCTCGTTCTCGAGCCGGGCGGCGTGATCGTGGATGGGCCCACGGATCTCGTACAGGACATCCTGCAGCTTGGTCGACTGCGTGAAGATGCGTTGCCGGTTCTCGTGGCCGGCGGTGTGCCACGGCAACTGCGAAGTGCTCATGTTCCTCAGTGTCTCACCCGGTGCAACTAAAATTTGCCGACTACGTCCCACCAAAAAGCTCTCAGGGCTGTGACTTGGTGCGATTCACAGCCCTGAGAGCAATTTCACGTGGATCAGCGCTTGCCCGGCGGGCGCGCGCCCTTGGCCATGCCCAGCCCCTTGACCGGCGGCTGCTCCTTGGCCGGTTCCGGCTCGGCCTTGGCCTCCGGTTCCGCCTTGGCTTCCGGCTCCGGCTGGGCGGCTTCGGGGGCCGCGGCGGGGGCCGGTGCGGCCGGGGCCTTCTTGGCGCCGGGACGACGGGCTCCGGCGGCGATGCCCAGGCCCTTCACCGGTGCCTCGGGCTTGGCCGGTTCCTTGGCCGGCTCCGCCGCAGCGGGCGCGGCCTCGGCGGCCGGTGCCGTCTCGGCGGGTGCGGCCTTCGCGGCGGGCGCGGCGGCGGACTTCTTGGCACCCGGGCGCTTGGCGCCCGCTGCCATGCCCAGGCCCTTCACCGGCGCGGCCGCAGCCTTGGGTGCCTCGGCCTCGGGCGCGGTGGCCTCGGTCTTGGCGGCGGGTGCGGCGGCGGATTTCTTGGCGCCGGGACGCTTGGCGCCCCCGGCGATGCCGAGACCCTTGACCGGCGCGGCGGGGGCTTCGGCCTTGGCCGGTTCGGCCTCGGTCTTGGCGGCCGGTGCGGCGGCGGACTTCTTGGCGCCGGGACGCTTGGCGCCCCCGGCCATGCCCAGGCCCTTGACCGGGGCGGCGGCCTTGGCGGGCTCGGCCGTCTCGGTGGTCTTGGCCTCGGGCTCCGGTGCGGCCTCGGGGGCCTCCGGTTCCGCGACCGGCGCGGCGGCGGCCTGGGCCTCGGCGCGGGCGGCGGCCTCGGCCGCGGCGGCACCCTTCTCGGGCAGCTTCACCGACGAGAGGTCCAGCGACGACAGCAGCAGCTGCGCGACGTCGAGCACCTCGATCTTGTCCACTTCGCGGGCAGCCGACACCTCGTCGACACCGTCGGTGATCATCACGCGGCAGAACGGGCAGCCGGTGGCGACCTTCGAGGCGCCGGTGTCCATGGCCTCTTCGGTGCGCTCGGTGTTGACGCGCTTGCCGATGTGTTCTTCCATCCACATCCGCGCGCCGCCGGCGCCGCAGCACAGGCCGCGGTCGGCGTGCCGCGGCATCTCGGTCAGCGACGCGCCGGACGCGCCGATCAGCTCGCGCGGGGCCTCGTAGACCTTGTTGTGGCGGCCCAGGTAGCACGGGTCGTGGTAGGTGATGTCTTGGGAGACCGGCGACACGGGCGTCAGCTTCTTGTCCCGGATCAGCCGGTTGAGCAGCTGGGTGTGGTGCAGCACCGAGTAGTTGGCCCCGGTCTGGCTGTACTCGCGGCCCAGCGTGTTGAAGCAGTGCGGGCAGGTGACCACGATCTTGCGGTCGACGGTCTCGACACCCTCGAACAGGCCGTCGATGGTCTCGATGTTCTGCGCGGCAAGCTGCTGGAACAGGAACTCGTTGCCGGCGCGGCGCGCGGAGTCACCGGTGCAGGTTTCCCCGTCGCCCAGGACCAGGTACTTGACTCCGGCCACGGCCAGCAGTTCGGCGACGGCCTTGGTGGTCTTCTTGGCGCGGTCCTCGTAGGCGCCGGCGCAGCCGACCCAGAACAGGTACTCGTAGCCGTCGAAGGAGTCGACGTCCTTGCCGTACACCGGCACGTCGAACTCGACCTCGTCGATCCAGTTGAGCCGGTCCTTGGCGTTCTGGCCCCAGGGGTTGCCCTTGTTCTCCAGGTTCTTGAACAGCACGGCGAGTTCGGAGGGGAACTCCGACTCCATCAGCACCTGGTAGCGGCGCATGTCGACGATGTGGTCGATGTGCTCGATATCCACCGGGCACTGCTCGACGCAGGCGCCGCAGGTCGTGCAGGACCACAGCACGTCGGGGTCGATGACGCCGCCCTGCTCGGCGGTGCCGACCAGCGGGCGAAGGGCCTGTTCGGGCCCGGACGTGGTGATCCGCTCGAACCCGGACTCCGGGACGCCGTGACCCTTTACGGACTTGTCGAGCGAGGCGAGATCCACCGAATCCTGGTCGGGCATCGGCGTGCCGCCGATGATGTAGGGCGCCTTGGCGAACAGGTGGTCGCGCAGGTCCATGATCAGGAGCTTGGGCGACAACGGCTTGCCGGTGTTCCAGGCCGGGCACTGCGACTGACAACGCCCGCACTCCGTGCAGGTGGTCATGTCGAGGTTGCCCTTCCAGGTGAAGTCCTCGATCCGGCCCTTGCCCAGCACGGCGTCCTCAGCGGGGTCTTCGAAGTCGATCAGCGCACCGTTGTGCTCCATCGGCAGCAGCGGGCCCAGGCCGTCCGGCATCCTCTTGAACGTCACGTTGATGGGCGCCAGGCCGATGTGCAGGTGCTTGGAGTGCAGCACGATCAGCAGGAACGCCAGCATGACGCCGATGTGGGCGAGCAGGGCGATGGTCTCCAGCCACATGTTGGCGGTGTCGCCCAGTGGGGCCATCAGCCAGGCCATGGCGTCGGAGAAGAACGCGCCGGACTGGTACGGGAAGTCTTCCTCGAGCACGTTGACGGCCGCGCCGCGGAACACCGCGAAGGTCAGGATGACCAGGAAGATCATCACCAGGATGGTCCACGCGCCACCGTTGTGCGAGCCGTAGAAGCGGGAATCGCGGCCGTGCTCCTCGGGATCCTTGCGGATCCGGATGATCGCGAAGACGATGATGCCGGCCAGTACCGCGGCGGCGAAGAAGTCCTGCAGGAAGCCCAGTGCCGCCCAGCGGCCGACGAACGGGATGTGGAACGTGGGGTTGAACAGCACGCCGTAGGCCTCTAGGTAGACCGTGGCCAGGATGAAGAAGCCCCACATGGTGAAGAAGTGCGCGATGCCGGGGATCGACCACTTCAGCAGCTTGGTCTGGGCAAAGACTTCCTTGGCCTGGTTGAGCAGGCGCTCACTGAGCTTGTCCTTGCGGCCGCGCTCGTGGATGGTCGGCTGGCCCGAGCGGATCAGTTCGGTCAGCCACAGCACACGCTTGGCGGCGAATACCAAGACGATCGCAGTAGCGACCAGCCCCAACGCCAGCCTGACCCACTCGAGAGTGTGCACCGTGCGCCTCCATTCTGAAGTTACCCGCAGGTAACATAGGCTATGTTACCGGCCGGTAACTTGACCACGTCCTGCTCATAGTGACACTTCGGTGATTAGCGCCGCTACCGAGGCTTACCTAACTTCGGCGCGAATGTGTTATAGGTCTCAACCCGGGAGCAGGGTGAAATCAGCCCTGGGGCACCAGCATCGCGCGCAACATCGACAACATTTCCGACCGGGATTCCGCACCCAACCGGCGCCGAATCCGGGCGACGTGATGCTCGACGGTCTTCGCCGAAATGAACAGTTGCGCGCCGATATCGCGGTAGGGCATCCCCAGGAGCAACAACTCGGCAACCTCGCGTTCGCGCTCGGACAGCACACCCGCGGGAGCCGCCGGGCCGGGCGCGGCGGTCGCGCCGTCGCCGGGGGCCGGGTCGGACTCCGGGGCCGCGGCGTCCTGACCGGAGGCGAGTTTCAGGTCCCGCGCGATCTGCAGCATGCTGCTCGACACCCGCGGGTCCGGCGTCTGCAGCGCCGCCTGCCCGGCCAGCCGCGTCGCATCCCAGCCCAGCCCGAACTGTGCCAGTCCGCGGGCGGCCGCGGCGACGTCGTCGAGATCGACCTGCCGAGCCAGCACCCGCAGCCAGGCCCGGCCGGCCTGGGCCAGCGCGCGGGCGAACCCGCTGCCCGCGGCCGCCGCGCCCAGCGCCTGCCCGTGCGGGGCCATCTTGTCCGGCGCGTTGGCCAGGATTGCGGCGTGCACCCCGGCCCACCGCAGCGGCAGCGACCACGCGACGGGTTCGCCCAGGCGGTCGAGCAGGGCGAAGGCCTGCTCGAGCGGGTGGGAGAGTCGGTCCTCCTGGCGCATCCGCGCCGCGGCCACCCACAGCTCGCCCAGCGGCAGCAGGCTGAACAGATCCACCGAGGACTCGGCGAGCACCTCGAGGGCCGCATACCAGTGCTGCTGCAGGGCCCCGGTGTCGCCGCTGCGCCGGGCCAGCGCCGTCTGCAGCGCGGTCCACCACAGCGCATCGCGGCGATGTAACTGCGCGTGCGGGACGGCGGCCGCGTCGGCCGCCGCCGCCTGCAGCTGGCCGTCCTGCATCTTCAGCCAGGCCTGCAGCAGCCGGTGCCGGTGGTCGAACATCGGGTCGGGCGAGGCGGTGGGACGCAGCGCGCGGGCCAGGACGCTGCGGGCCCGGACCGGATCCCCGGAGTGCATCGCGGCCAGCGCGACGACGGCCGCGGGGCTGTCCGGTACGGCCTCGCGCGCCGGCGGTCCGCCGGCGGACTGTCCCAGGCGCGCCGCGGCCACGTCGTAGGGGCCCTCGAAGGTCAGCAGCAACCCCTGGGCCAGGTTGCGGGCGGCGCGCGCCCCGGAGGTGGGCGGGCCCGACGGTCCGCCGGCCAGCGCCTCGCGGGCGGCCGGCAGCGCGCCGGCCGCGGTCAGGGTCAGCGCCGCCGCCGCGCCCACCGAGGCCTCCGGCCCCAGCCAGGTGAACAGTTCCGCGGCCTGATCGGTGTGCCCGTCGTGCATGGCGACCGCGGCGCCCACCCGCACCGCCGTGGCGCGCACGGTCGGGTCCGCATCGGTGAGCAGGGCATCGGCCAGCTCCGCGGCCGCGGCGCAGTCGCCCGCGCGGGCCAGGGCGTCGGCCAGCGGCGCACGCAGTTCCTCGGCGCCGGCGTCGACGGCGGCGCGGTGGATCCGGACCGCCTCGGGCACCGGCGCGGCGGCCGCGGCCTCCGCCAGCACCGTGGCCAGGCCGGGCTCGCGCATGCCGTGCTCCGCCAGCTGCAGCGCGAGATCTGCTGACAACGTGGACATTTCGAGCTGGGTGCGCAGCAGCTGGGTCTCGATCTCGTGATGGCGCGCGGCGCCGAGGATCTGGGCGACGGCGCGGTGCACGGTCGCCACGAACGCCGCGCCCAGGTCGGCGTCGAGCAGTCCGGTGGCATAGGCGCGGTCGGTGACCCCGCGCGCCGCATCCGGGTCGATGCGCAGCGCGGCGGCGATGTCGGCCGGCCCCAGGCCGGGGGTCAGCGAACCGATCAGCATGGCCTCGAGCAGCGCCTCGTCGGCTCGGCGCAATCGGTCGACCAACGCGAAATAGCTTGACCGGTCGATGTTCTCGGTGGGGGATACGGCGTCGACCAGGAATGGCAGGCCCGCGGTGGCCGCCACGATGGCGGTGATGATCTCGGCGTCCTGATTGTCGTGCCGGCGGCTGACCTCGATCCGCGACAGCGGGCCGAGGGCGACCCGTGGGCGCTCCCGTTCGATCGCGGCGATCAGTTCGCGCAGCGCCGGACGCTGCTCGCACGGCTGGCACGCCACCACCACCGTGGTCGCCGGGGCCCGGGCGGCCTCGGTCAGCACGCCCAGTTCGTCGTCCGAGAGGGTCTCGGCGTCGTCGACCACCAGGGCCGTCCCCGGTCCGGCGGCCGCCGGTGGCCCGGTGCTGACCTCGATGTCCTTGGCCCGCAGGGCTTCCCGGATGCTCAGCAGTGTGGCGGTCTTACCCGTACCGATCCCGCCGACGATGAGCAGCTTGCCCGGGTCGTCGGCGAAGGCGCCGACGACATCCCGGGCTGCCGGGGGGATCTCGGACACGGCCGGCCCCAACGGCTACTCGCCGTCGATCGGATCGTCGCCGCCGGACGCACCGTCGTCGATGATCGGATCGTCGGTCGTCGGGGGAGGGGCCTGGGTGGTGGTGGGCGGCGGTTCCTGCGTGGTGGTCGGCGGCGGCGTCGTCGTGGTGGGCGGCGGGGTCGTGGTCGTCGGCTGCGTGGTGGTGGTCGTC
>Ga0265293_10009099_pt1 | contig 14408 bp, 13 predicted proteins | sample Munlanlewell138R_FD_192505 | JGI IMG/M metagenome (GOLD analysis project Ga0265293, IMG submission 192505) | Leachate microbial communities from a municipal landfill in Southern Ontario, Canada - Leachate well 138R | ecosystem: Engineered > Solid waste > Landfill > Unclassified | place: Canada...
ACTGCTGTACCATCAGAGATAACTGCAACCGTATTTGCTCTACCTGTAAGCTCATATGATGCTTCACTATTTTTATGTATTTCAAGACAACTTCCGGCAACTCCTGGTGTATATACTAAAGCTAGGTCTTTTTTATCATTAAGTTCGCATGTAAGTTCTACAGAAAGTTTGCCTTTTAATCTTTTATGAAGTTCAAGTGATTGATCCATTATATTCATATTTTCATACCTTCCTACTCATATTTATTGATATCTATTTAATCGCATAATTTAAGTTTAGTATATCATATAAACACCCATTTTATCTATTTTTGTCATAGATATTGTCTTTCTACAAATAGATGATATAATAGTCTCACTATAGGAATTAAAAAGGTGTGTGTATTTATGAAAAAAGAACAAAAAATTATATTGATTGTAATAGGAATCTCAGGAACCATTGTTTTTATCTTATCACTGCTCATGCTTATATATGGTGATAATCTAGATCGTATATTTAATGTCATCGGCATAAGGGTTGCTGCTATTTTTATTGCTTTTGCTACTTTCTTATCAAGTATGTTATTTAGTCTTTTAATCTTACTTCATAATAAAACAACTGTTAAGATTAACGATGATACCAATAGACGTGCTGAACTTTTTCGTGAATTGCAGTTTGCCTCAACCAACTATTCTATCATTGATTTTATCGATCGCATGTTAATCTATCCTGAATCAGAAAGATATGTTGAACGTTTAATATCTCAAAAAAATATGATATTTCATATGATCGAGCAAGGACTAGATCCAAATGATATCTATCAAAACCCTGATCAATATCAATTCTTATCTATCAGAATACCTTTTAGAGTCATCGAAGGTAAGATTGTCTCAGCAATCACCTTTGATAAACTAAGATTTGAAAGAGATGGTGTTGATTATGAATTCCTACCACCTGAAAAAGGTAGTGAAAGCAGAGCATTTCTCTTATATAACGATGTTTCAAAAAGAAACAATACGATTATGAACCTAGTTATGTCTAAGACATCAAGTTTTTATGTCTCTAATAAAGTTAACCAATTTACAAAAATAAAAATATATATTAACATAACTAGTCTTTTAGGTGTTAAAGTTAAAGGCAATAGTGAATTGTTTTTTACAAACCCAGAACAAATTGAAGGTAATAACACTAATACCTACTCAATTCATTCATCAAACTTCTTAATTACTGAAAGACCTAAAATTGTAAAAGGATAAATCTATACATCAAAAGGGATACCGAGGCATCCCTTTTATTTATTTTAGTTCTTTAAAAATGTTTGTGGTGTAAGATAAGCTTTCAAATAGGTTGTGGTCTTAATGGTTTAAAAAAAGAAGCCCTCAATACATGATACAATTTAGTTACTGCCCTAAATAACATGTGAAGGAGGTCTTCATGAGTCATGATATCGTAGAACTCTTGAATTTGGAATACATTGAGCATTTAGTATCTGATATATCATTAAGAAAAGACGGTCAAAATTTGTATGTGTATATCACGTTAAAAAGAGATCTGAATAAACATTGTCAGATGTGTGGATCAAATCATCAGTATGTTCATGATTATCAAACAAAGCATATCACACACAGCATAATCACCATAGGAAAATGTACGATTGTCTATAAAGCTAGAAGATATAAATGCAAAATATGTCAACATGTTTATTATGAGTCTAATCCATTCTCATCCTCCATGAATCGATTATATCTAATCATATAGGATGATTTACATTATTTAAAAGTGATTTATGTACATTTTATCAATAATATTGACAGGTATAAACACTATATATGTTGATATCTATAATCTAACTGTCAATGTTGATATTGATTTGAATGTCAATGACGTGGTCAGACTAACAGCCATTAGAGACCATTATGAATATGGTGGTTATATCCCAATCTTAGATAACATCATTGATATAGTTAAACTAACAAGTACGCCAACAGGTGCACCAGCGCCAATCGATATGAAACTTGATGATATCCTAGATCTTAATTACTTAATGCCATCCACATTTAATAGCCATATTAGTTATACAGGTACATTAATTAAAGTTGGTACGACTTATTATTCATATTTCATTCGTATGGAAGGTGAAGATGATAGTACCTATGATTTAGAACTTAGAGCAAATATGGATTAAGCAGAACTTGATGCCATCTTAAATACATACATTAACCAACAAGTCACCATACATGGCTATCTAGCAGGATTTGAATATCTTTCTGATCCGTTTGATTGGTTTCTATTATTTGAAACATTAGAATAACAATAGATAAAAGGGATGCCAAGGCATCCCTTTACTTTATATCATCATCTTTTATATATGTTTAATCATCTCATTAAATACTTTATCGTAATCATTATCTAGATTAATCACATAAGTATCCATCTTTAAGTGTTTTATAATTTCTAATTCTAAAACCTTTCGGTCCATAAAATACTTAATAGCACCTTCAAAGCCTATATAACCTTTCTTTTTACCATACTTGGTTTGTTCAAAGTATTCAATAACTAAATCAATCCAATCTTTATAAAGCGCTTTGTTATCAGTTCTTCTTTCATCGGTAATCTTTTGGATAGACGATAGGACATCTATTTGATTAATATAGAATAACTTAACTTCAAAATCTTTGAACATATCACTAAACTTTTGAAAGTAATTAATCATTTCTTCTTGGTTTAAATCATGTTTTAATATCAGTTCATTGATATGGTTTTGTAAGAAAATACACTCAAAAATATAGCTTGATTGATCATTTGAGTAAGCTTTTAAAAATTTATGCCACAAATTCAAATGTGCTTCAAAAAAATGATCTAAATCATCTGTTATATATATCTCATAAGCCTTACAATAGGTATAAAAATCTTTTGTGTCTTCATTGACACCTACTTTTGTATAAGCAACATAATATGTATCATCAACATTTTTTGAATGGTTTAAAATATCTGCTTTTATTGAATCAAACTTACTTAATAATTTTTTATAGTCACTTTCATTAAATATTGCAGTCCAAGCGAGATCAACTGGATGTAGATCACCTTCATTAAACAATTTATGTTGAATGTTTTTGGTATCTAAATATGCGCTTAAACGTCTTGATAGCGTTGTTTTTCCGCTGCCTGGCAAGCCTTCAATTAAATATATTGTTCTCATGAACACCTCCTATGATTGCTTAATAATGTTTAGTATGTCATTAATGATGGCACTAGCTGTAGGATATCTTCCTGCACCTTGTCCGATAAAACTTTGTTTTAAGTGATATTTTCCATAAAGAGTTATGATGTTTTCTTCGTAGTTGATTTTCCGATATAAATGCGATAGATCAACGAAAGCAGGTTCTACAACAATCTCAAGTTGATCATCTATGTTTTTAGATCTCGCCACATATTTTATCATTTGATGATTTGCTTTAGCTTTTCGTATATCTTCTTCTGTAATCGTTGTTAAAGGAATTCTTTTAATGATTTTTGGATCTATAGGTTTTTGATAAGCAATCATCGATAAAATATGGATTTTTCTTGCTAAATCAAATCCTTCTAAATCATCTTTAGGATCTTCTTCAATATAGCCTAGACTTTTCGCATCTTTAAGTGCTTCATCTAAACTCATATCTTCTAAAAATATTTTAGATAAGATATAGTTAGTCGATCCATTGATGATACCTTCAATCTTATAAATATGATTAAATCTTGCAATTTGAAATAAAGGTTCTATGATTTGAATACCAGCACCTACACTTGCTTCATATCTAAGTTTTACACCTTTTTCTTTAGCAAGACCCCTAAGTTCATCAAAATACTCAGAAATAAGAGCTTTATTTGCTGTAACGACATGTTTTTGATGATTAAGTGCGGCTTTGACATAATGATAGGCAGGATCAATTCCACCAATGGTTTCAATTACTAGTTTTATCTCAGGATCATTGACAATTTGTTCAAATGAATCTGCTAAAAGATTGCTTATATCAAGATGTTTTTCTCTATGTTTAACTAAGACATACTTAATCTCAATATGTTTATATTCATTGATTAAGATATCATAGACGCCTTGTCCTACAGTTCCAAATCCAAGTAAAGCTACTTTCATCTAATCACTTCCTAGTTTTTTGATTTAAGTCGATCTTTAATCTCATTTAACACACCATTAGGGTTTTCATACCAGTGCATGTGAAAGACTCTTAAAATCTCCCATCCTCTAGCATTTAAGAATTTTTCTTGATGGAATAACTCTTTTCTAACAGTCATGTGATATTCATTACTAATATCACAAATAATACCTAAAAGATACGCTTTCTTATCTTCATCATAAATCGCTAAGTCCATCTTAAATTGACCGATACCAATCGCTTCATCGACATGATAGCCTAAGCGTATTAATCTTTGTTTAATTTCAGATGCCATATGTGACAATAACTTAGTTTTAGTAAGAGACTCTTTTTGATATAAGCCCATTAACACTTCTTTTGCAAGCTCATGATTTTGATTAGACACGTAGTAACAATATCTCATAAAATCTTTTAAAAGTTTAGGTCCTTTACCACTTAAATCATCTACTTTTAAGTGTTCTGGGTATAAAGATGAGACAAAATAGATTTTCTTTTTCGCTCTAGTAATCGCGACATTTAATCTGTTTTGACCACCTTCATGATTTAGCCAACCAAATCTTCTTTTCACTACACCTGTATCATCTTTCGCATAACCCATCGAAAAGATGATAATATCTCTTTCGTCACCTTGAACATTTTCAATATTTTTGACAAAAAGACTTTGATCTTCTTGATCTTGACTTCGATAAACTTCCTGTTCTAGACGTTTTTGAAAGATACTCTTTTTAAACAGTTCGTCATCAATATAGTTTAGAATTAAATCTCTTTGGATGCTGTTAAATGTAATAATACCTACAGATTCATGTTCATTTTTATCTTTTAAAACTGTTTTTAAAAGTTTAATGACTTCTTTTGCTTCTTCAACGTTACTGCGTTTATAAAAAGTAGCTTCCTTGACATATATGTATGTGATGGGTGGTGTTTTTGGTTGACTGACATTTGGTGAGATGATCAGTTTTCCATCATAGAATGCATGATTTGAAAATTCAATCAATTCTTGATACTGGCTTCTATAGTGATAATTAAGCAATGCTTCCTTATATTTATATCTAGCTAGATCAAGTAGGCTTTTCGCATCATATGTCACGTGACCAAGAATTTCATCTTCTTCAAAAGGATCTTCTTCATCAACTCTACCAAATCCAAGTGATGATGGTCTAAGTTGTTTAGGGTCACCTGCTATGACTACTTTTTTCGCACGATAAATAGCTGGAATACCTTTTTCAACATACATTTGTGAAGCCTCATCAAAGATGACTAAATCAAATAAGTTAAGCTTAAGTGGAATGACAGTAGAGATCGCTTCTGGTGTTAATAACCATACTTTAATATGTGAAAATAATTCAACATGAAACATATCAAAAAAAGCTTTAACAGAAGGCTTTTTATCACTTTCTAATATCCGTTTAATATCCATAATGCGTTTTGTATTTGAAAAATCAAGTGCATGAGTAAATAGCGTCATCTCAAAGGATTCTTTAGTAACATCTCTTTTTTCTGCGATGAACTCTTTAAATTCTGTCATTTTTTTATCATAGCTATCAAGTATAAATAAATATTTTTGATGGGTCGCTTTAAAGTCTTCTAAAAAGCCTGTGAAATATCCATCAAATAAGTAACTTCTATACTTTTCAATTGGATCTAAAGTTTTTATACTCTCATCTTTGTTAAGCATGTCTAAAAACTTTAAATCAAGCGGTTTTAATTTATCATAAATTGTTTTTGTTTTATTTAATGTCTTAATTGCAGTTTCTAGGTACTTTCTAAAAGCATGATCTTTTACTAGTGCGTAAACAAGCTTTTTATCGATTGATTTCTTATTACTCATGAAGCTTAGACGCATTTGATTTTTCATTAAAAAATTGAATCTCAAACTTCTTTTTCTAAAGTACCATGCTTTACGATAGGATTGTTCAAACACGTGGAGTTCATCCATAAAATGACTAAATTCAATCAAAGAACTTCTAGATATTTTGGTCTCAAGTTTTCCAAACCAACGATATTTACTCATAAAATGATGATACTCTAAATAAGTCTTTAACTTTCGATCTTTATCAAATGTATGTTCTAATCTTTCTACATCATCAAAATCAATAGTCCCTAAATAATGTTTAAATAGTTGATGAATCTTTTTAGGTGTCAATGTTTCAATAATATCTTTATCTTTAACATAACGTTCATAAAAATATGCCAATGGTTTATATTGATATTGTTTCTTATAAAGTAACTCTAATGCTTTATTAAAAGTATCATCTAGTTCTTTGATGCCTTCTTCTAAGCGATAAATATCATTATTATGTCTTCTTACAGGTGGTCTTTGATCCATAAAATGTGCAAGTTGCTCATAAAATTTTGTCTTATCTGATGCATCATCGATAAACATCGCAAATTTTGAAGCTGCACCTAACCGGTGGTAGATTACATCTAATGCAACTTTCTTCTCACTAACTACTAAAACATTTTCACCTCTTAAGCTTTGATTGGCAATTAAAGATGTAATGGTTTGACTCTTGCCTGTTCCTGGAGGTCCCCATATAACCATCTTTTTATGTTGATCAATCATCTCAATGACTTTTTCTTGAGAAAAGTTAATATCATTGATATACACCAATTTTGATTCATTGATGTTATCAGTAGAAACTTGCGTCAATAATGGTTTTTGCTCATCATAAAGATTTGTTTCATCAATCAAACCTTCTAACAAATCATTATAGCTTCTTTGTTCAATAATATCAGCCATATCTTTTTGAATCATTGATGAGTATAGTTGATATCTTCCAAATGTTATATACCCTTTAATGTCAAAGTTTGCTTTATGAGATTTAACAAAATCATCTTTTAATTCGCTTTTAAATGGGATGTAATCAAATTTTTGTGTCTTTTTGACCTCTAATCCTTGATTGATATAAAAAGGGATGACAGTATCCATAATAGTCTTATGCGATAAGTCAGAAATCAAAGGCATTTTTTCATCAATATTTGCTTTTTCAATCCTAGAAACAGCTAACACTAAATCTCTATTTAAAACAATATCTTTATGTGTGTCAAAGGATAGTATATATGTTTTTTTAATTCTTTCTAATTTTACTGGCATATACGCAAGAGGTGCTTTAATTGGAAAATTATCCTTTTTAAAGATGCCTTCAACATAAGGATATCCTAGATATAAATGATATGTGCCATAGTCCTTATAATCCTTATTCATGTGTCTATATAGCGTCGTTAAACTCAAAAAATCTGCTTCATTAGCAGTATCTAATTTATATGTATCTTTTTTTCTAGATAAAAAAGCTTTGAGTTCATCTAATTTTTGTTCGTCATATAAATCAAAGCTACGAAGCTTTTCAATCTTACCCATATAAAGATTAGGGTTTGTTTTAGAAATGTTTGTTAGACGGTCTTTATAGCGGTCAAGGACAAAAGATGCAGCTTTTGAAACATTAACTTTTTTAACATCTTTTTTTGTATGAAACAAAATGATTTCTAAAAAAAGATGTGCATACATCTCAAGAAAGTCTTTATCTAGACCAGAAATAGCTAAAAAATCAGATAGTCTTTCTGGTTTTTTCTTTGCCATCTCGATGAGTGCCTGATCATTACATATCGGTTTTGACACACCTTCTTTGATTAGTTCTTCTTTTAGATGATCTCTTAGCTTTTCTAATTGATCTAATAATTGATTTTTTCTAACAGTCATACATTCACATCCCCATGTTTTATACCTTGTCTATAGTATACCAATTTAGTGAAATAAATAAAGTAAATAATGTAAAAATAAAATTAAGATTGATAGAATCTTACTTGATTTTTCGGTACATAGACCATTTACCTATCGGTTTAAACCCTAGCTTTATATAGATTTTTCCAGCTTTTGGATTATCATAAAATAAACATAGCTCTTTTTTCTTAAGTACAATGTATTCATACATCAGTTCTTTAATGAGCATAGATGCATAGCCTTTTTGTCTATGCTCAGGATGGGTTGCTACAGCGACAACCATCGCATTTTTGGTCGTCTCAGCGGTTGTAGATACATTTGAGATGATCTTACCATCTTCTTTAATAAAAAGTGACATGCCCATTTTTATTGAATCTTGTTTTTGTTTGATGAACGCTTCTCTTGATGACTCAAAATAAGCAAATTCTTCAATCAATTTAAGTAGATCATAAAGTAATCCAGCATCTTCTTCTGTGCTTAGTTTACTTATAAGAAGATTTGGTTTTATATCATCACTGATTGAGCTTGCTCTACAAAAATAAGTTTTCTGTTTCTTATAACCCTCAAGATAGGGTTCAATTAATTCTAAGAGCTCACTTTTTCCTGACATGAACTTAAAAGGATCACTTTTAAATATATCTAGGTATGCCTCGTTAAACCGATGCATATAGGATGTATATACAGCATTTTCACGGTATCTCAAAAAGACACTAATGAGCTGATTTTCATCATCAAATTCTCCATAGATTCTTTGAAACTCAGTTTCCATACCAAAAGTTTCAATATCTCCAATGGTAAATATATTAAAATTCACTTCTTTGTACAAATAATCAAGTACCAATGCTTGATCAGCATCTTTTAATTGTCTAATCATATATACCTCTTATATTTTATATAGATTTATGTAGAAGATGATAGGCGTGCTTGTTTTTTACAATCATCTTTTGATTGATAAATCCAAATGATTCAAAAAATGATCTACCTAAATCATTATCTTTATAACACATTAAATATAAATCTTCAGTCTTTCCAAGTGGTTTTTCTCTAAGTAGCGATAATAACTGAGTAAACGCATGTTTTCCATAACCTTATACTAGATAATAAATTACCTTTACTTCTTTGATAGATAATCTTGATGAATAACGATAGCATGATTGTATACACCATGTATCCACTAAATGCAACTATAAACCCATAAAGCTCAACAAAACTATGCTGCAACGCACCATCTAAGAAAAACAAAGGTAGATGCCATAAACTCCAAATAAGAGCTATAATCAAACTTGATAAGAAAATACTATATTTTTGTCTAAGCCTCGGTAATAAAAAACCTCTCCATCCAAATTCTTCTCCAACAGGTCCCATCGTAAACATGATTACTATAAATACGATTGGGATTTCTAAAAGTGTATATGAAATATCAGGTACATCAAGTTTAAAAGCTATCATTACTATATAAGATAGGACGGATATTATCGGGATAGTAAAAAAGATAAATGCATAATTTTTTATACCGATTTTAAAGTTTATTGTTGATTTTAACAATGCTTTAAACTGAGATTTTGACAAAAAATAGAGGATCACTATACCAACAATTGATGGAACAAACGTACCTATCGTGATGATAAAATTTTGAATTTCATTATCAGTAAAAAATCCAATAGACCATATCATCCATGTCAATATAAATGTAGATATTAAAAAGATTATGCTCAGTTTTTTTGTATCACCCATCACTATTCACATCGCTATCTATATTTATTGGAATATCTGTGTATGTTTTAGCATTTTTTAAGAGATCAAGCGCTATAATACCTTTCCACTCAAATCTTGCTTCTTCAAATGCTTCTTCATATTGTCCCCAAGACCATGTAATATCAAAACTTCCATCTTTGGCTCTTTGTTCTAAAGTTAAATGAATCTCTTTAGCAACTAAACCTTTAATCTCTTCATATCCTGGTGTCATTTTTGAAGTGATGATTTGAAGTGGTTTAGCGCAATATGAGCTAAACCAAAGGCTTGAATCTTTTTCAATAGCTGCTAAATTTCTTTTTCTTAATGTTTCTCTAAACTCATCATGTTCTAAGTCTATGAGTATATAGTCATATAATTCATTAAAACATCTTAATTCATGCATTTCAGTGATGTCGTGGGTTATGAAATATTCAATAGTTTTATGAATATGACTAACTACATCTGAGTAATTTTTGTTCTTCTTATCCATATATCTGTATAGAAAACCTAATAAAGATGCTGTTGGATTATACCCATAGTTATCTAAAGATGGATCATAGTGCCACCAAGGGGCATGTGGATACTCATTATTCGTCTTTACCACATTTTTAAACATCAAATCTTTTTGATCTTTTGTATGCATTAGATAATCTATTAAATCTGTAACTATCATAGCTTTCTTATCAACTTGAATTTCATAGAGTATTCGACTTGCAACCCATGAGTCAATAGGATTACTATTAGGGTTCCTAAAATCGGGTTCTAGTGCATGTCCAAACCCACCATCAGCATTTTGAAACTTTCTAAGTTCATAAACAACATGGCTTTGATCACCTTGTTCAAAATGATATGTGAATAATGCCTTTTCTAAAGGTCTTGCATATGTTTTTAGCCATTTAATCGTTTTTTCCATCATATCCTCACCCCACTAATTGTATACCTCTATTCTACATAAAGAGATAGAAATTGTCTATATTTTTCACATTTTATTCATAAAGACTATAAATTATATACGTGTTGTGTTATCATAATTAAGAATAAAAAAACATCATATCAATCTACAGGGGGTTCATATGTTACAAGCAAATGATTTTTTACATGGCTATAAAATAATTTCATACTTGGGGAGTGGGAAATCAGCAGATTCATATTTAGTCCAAAAACATGAACGTCTTTTTGTTTTAAAGAAAATGCACTTAAGACCTTTTTTAAATGGACACACTTTTACAATAAAAGATGAACTAAGTAGCTATGACACGTTACTAAAACTTGGATTAAATATACCAAAATTAATCAGCTACGATGAGGGCGAGCAATACTTAATTAAAGCTTATGTTGAAGGTGCAGATCTCGCTTCTATGATCAAGGACAACAACATACCCATCAACTTATATATGGCATTTCATATGACCATTTCAAATATTGAAAAATCCGGTTACACCATTGATTATTTTCCAACAAATTTTATTGTAAAAGATCATAAGTTATATTACGTGGATTATGAAATTAATCCATATGATGAAGTATGGAATTTCAAAAACTGGGGTGTCCATTTTTGGTTTAACACAAAAGGATTTAATCATTACTTTCCAGATCACAATATGGAATATTTAACGGACCCAAACCATCCAGGTCATCCTATTAAATCATTAACAAAAGCTAGTGTAGAAAATTTTTATCACCTTATGGATACATATGGCTTTCTTCATCTATGTCATACACTAAATTTAGATATTAAAAACTTAGTTATCCATCAAAAACAACACGGTATGGCAGCTACTTCTTTTGAAATCAAAGATGATTTAAAAAGGTATTTCGTCAAATTTTATCCGACTTCTTCTAACCTTGAAAGCATTAAAAGTGAGATTAAAGCTTCATCAGATCCAGTAAGTCTATCACCAAAATTAGTCTATAGTGATCTTACATTAAAAAAACATCAATATTATGTTTTAGTATTTGAGTATATTGAAGGTGAAGTCTTAATGGACTATTATACAAAAGCTAGTTTAGATGAACAACATAAGTTAGTTCAAACATTTACTAAAACACTTATCCATATACACAGTCATAAGTCTAGAGGACTAACTTATGATTTTATTTCTGATGAGATGAATCAAATTAAACAGATTGCACAAAATAATCAGATTACAGGGCTTCAAAAAGTATTTGAGTATCTTGACAATCATAAACAAAAAGTGAGTCAATATCCACTAACAAGACTTCACGGTGATTATCACCCTTGGAACATTATGATTTCAAATGAAAAACTATATGTCATCGACTGGATGTATAAAACTGGTGATTTTAGATTTGATGTTTATTGGACATACACACTACTATTAAGATCTAATTTTAGTGAATTAGCTCATGATTTTTTAAATCTCTATCAGCAAATAATCCCTGATGTCAAAAACGATCAATCATATTTTATATTACTATCTTCAACAAGATGGCTCGTCAATGTCTTATCATCGCTTAGTGATAAGTCGATTGAACAAGATCAATTAGGCATGTTTAAATATTTTATAGATGCTTATATAACTCAAGTTTCTAATGAGTTACATATAAAGTTAACTATAGATTTTTAGGAGGAAATTATGGAACATTTAGTTTATGTAGATCATAAAGCAGATGAACTAAACAAATTATTATCTTTGACAAAAACAAAAATCATACGTGGTGCTGCAGGTAGAAAACTTCCATATGGAAGAGTATTTGAACATGAGACACTGTATTTCGTAGAAAATGATGGCAGTCAATTAATCAAAGCATGTGCAACAGTCAAATCAGTATTTAATTCTGATGTCCTAAGTTTTGATGACTCAAAATCAATCATTTTAAGCCAACAGACTTCTTTAAACCTTTCAGATGCACAACAAAAAAGATGGATTGGTAAAAAAAGATTGTGTATCATTGAAGTTATGGATGTCAAACGCTTAGACGAACCTTTAACATATCACAGACAAAATAACATGGATGATTGGATCACCGTTGAATCTATAGATGATATACTAACCCAATCAGATAAAACATATCAAAGCCTTCGGATTACATAAAAAGAAGACACTTCAAATCAGAAGTGTCTTCTTTTTCTATCCAACTAATCTAATAAAATAACTTAGATTAAGATATATATTGACATATAGTAAAATGTCTTTATCCTCATTAAAATATGATTCTTGTGAGTAAAATCCATTACTCTTTATACTTTGATTTAAGTAAGCATTGACTTCATCTGAAAATCTTATAACTTCTAGTTTTCGATAAGAAGGCACCTTAGGATTTTGATCAACACCAATAATATGGTAGTAAGGCAGTTCATGAACTGCTTTATCTTCTATATTTGGTATTCTATCTTTAGAAAAATATAGTTCCATATAAGCTTTTGGTTGATCATCACCATAATAAATACGTTTTTGATAATGAATTATATCACCTGTTCTAAATTCTGTGAGTTTTGCAAGTGATCGATCACATTTCATGTTTTTCTGATCAAATACTTTCATCGAAAATTTTTGATTCAAGTACTTAATGTTATCAAACACTGATGTAACATATCCTCTTCCAACTCTAACAACATCTTGATAAGTCACATAATAGTTTTGATATTCATCGACTCCAAAAATTCGATCATTAACTAATATATCAAAAGCTTTTTTGACAGATGAAAGTTCTATGTCAACTAAAGATTGAATATATGCTAAGTTGGTAATATTTTGATCATATTTATACGTTAATACTAACGCCTTTATATGATTTGCAATTTGTATCTCTACCGGTTCATTAGATCTTTTATCTATTTGTATGACTGGGTCCTTCTTCTTTATCATATCGTAATCGCCTCAAAGTAAGTGTAGTCCCCCGGATAAAATGTTTTTAAATGTGCTATTTGAATATCTGAATCATAAAATGCTGTGTTTGCTACAAAGATAGGATCATCTGTCGAAATATATAATATTTCAGCTAAGATTTTATCAGCGCTTGCAGCGTTGATATTTGATACAACTTCAAGCTTGTTTGTATAATGTTGTTGTAAGTATTTTTCAATATTTTTTTTAGATAATATCCAGCTATGGATATTAAAGTCGAGCTTTGGACTTACATATAACTCTAGAAATGCAATAGGTAGGTCTTCATTTAATGAAACAAGTTTATAAAGCATTACTTTTTCATCACAGCTTACCTTTAACAAACGGCAAATCTGATAATCATGATCGACTTCAATTTGGCTCAATAATTTCAACCTAAATTCAGGAGACCTTGGTACACTAATCTCACCTAAATTGAATGCATTTGCACTGTATGTATCTCTTTTTTGAACAAAAGTACCTTTGCCTTTAATTCTAAATACATATCCCATGTCCTCTAAATCTTTGTAGGCCTTTTTTACTACAAAACTACTCACATGGTAAATGTTTTCAAATTGAGATTCTGAAGGTAATTGATCTAAATGCTTAATTTCACGGTTCCTTATTTTCATTTCAACTTGATTGATAATTTGCTTATATAGTGGAACTTTTGATGTTTTATCCATACTAAAATATATCATGTACATCCACCTCACAACCGTTATTATATCACGATTCAAAGCTTTTTAATAGACTTAAACTATAATCTTTATAAATAATTGTATGATATTATAAAAAAAATACTAACTTGAAGTTAGCATTTAGTCTTGTTTATAAGCATAATAATAATAAGTTATGTAAAATATATGGTGGCTAATTAATAGCTGTCCAAATGATGGTGGCGTACCACCATGTTTTTTAAAGCGTTTTTTTGAGTATAAAAAGAAGACCTCATTCTATGCTACAATTTTAGTAACT
>Ga0265293_10009101_pt1 | contig 14407 bp, 11 predicted proteins | sample Munlanlewell138R_FD_192505 | JGI IMG/M metagenome (GOLD analysis project Ga0265293, IMG submission 192505) | Leachate microbial communities from a municipal landfill in Southern Ontario, Canada - Leachate well 138R | ecosystem: Engineered > Solid waste > Landfill > Unclassified | place: Canada...
GCATGCGGTTTCACTACGGCATCGACAGTATCCTCGACGATGCGAATTTCATGGAGCAAGTCATTACAGCGAATCTGAAGGTGGGGTATCAATTTGACCCAGCAATGAGCGCCTTCATCGCACCCCAGGTGCAATTCATGTTTGACAGCACCAGGCATGGATTCTTGTATGGCCTTCGAGGCGGCGTACAGGTTGTTCTGTAAGGAGTAGGACATATGTCAAAGAAAATTCTCGTAACAATACTATTGCTCAGCATCGTGGTCAGTCTATTCCTTGGCTGCAAGCAAGACATGACCGAGACCATGGAGAAGGTACAGGCACAGGTGGAGATCAGTGTGCAGTTGCCTCAGGAGTTGATAGGTGCAGGATATGACCCAGATGATTGTACGTTCACCCTCACTTGGTATCCTGCAGGGGATGTAGCCAAGGCAACCGAGGAAGCGTTCGATTACGATGAAAATAAGGTCATCGTCTTTCAGTTTGCACCTGGAACATATACCTTTGATCTTACCGCAAAAGATAAAACTACCGATGATCTAAAATCCGACGGGAGCAAGACCATCACGATCGATCCCGGCCAACGGGTGAAGCTTGAGATACCCCTGACGTACTACGATGTCCTCGGCACCGGCACAGGGCTCGTCATGGACAAGGACACCTACACCCTCACCGGTGCAGTAAAAACCGACATGACAATTGTTGTTCCAGCGGGAAGGAAACTGATAGTTGCTGGAGGTGCTTCGATCGATAATCTCAAAACGCTTACGGTAAACGGCGATGTAGCGATAGAGGATGGTGCAACCATCACTGGCACGCTGAAGGTGGCAGGTAATCTGACCATACACGGTGAGGTCACCGTTGATGGGACCCTCGATCTTGATGGCAATGGATGGGAGGCTGTTGAATTGGGAGCAGGGGGAAGCATTCTACTGAACAAGAACACCGCTGATTTTAAGTTGAATGGTGCTTCAACGTGGTATTCTCTTGCTGGAGCGAAAGCAAGATACTTCTACGAGGACGACACGGTCCAATTGAGGTTTATTGAAGGTACCATTGGTGCAAGCAAGGTCGCTCCTACCAACGATGCACTCACTCAGCCAACTGAAGCGATCACTCGGGTCGGAAAGAATGTGACATTTGAACTAAAAAAATCATCAGCTGGTGTCCCTCTCAACATAACCAATAAAGAAATAATTATTGAGGATGAAGGGGAACTCAAACAAGATCAATATTGGTTCGGCTCTGGTGTGTATACAGCGACCCCAAGCTCTAGGCTTATTGTTATGCCTCTGGGTGAGTATTTTATGACGGTGAGTAGCGTTGATAATACAATAAAACGAACGGTAGGACAGGAATCCAAAAAAAATGATGGCAATTGGCATAACTGGAAATGGGTGCAAAATGGTACAAAGACCATTATTATCCCATCTACTGGAGAATTCCAGGCTATAGCAGACTCTGGCAGTCAAATAGAGATTAGTTATTCAACTGGAGATGTAGTAACCCCCATCACAATCGAATCGGGGGTGGCGGCTACAATACCAACTGGTTTGAACATAAATATGAGGAGGTCGACATTTGTCAACCATGGAACAGTAGAGATCTACGGCACCTTGGATACTTCGGTAAAAGATAGTTACCCAGGAGGAACGCTTGAGAACTACGGAACCATATATATCAATGCTGGTGGTACGTTGACAACATCGAGAGAAGGATCGCTCACCAATGAAGGATCAATCGTGAATACAGGTGGTACATGGAACCAGTAAAACATACATAGTGACTCATCATATTGGAGCGTCAGTAGCACACCAAGTGACCAAAGGTTCGATTATCTGTTGCGAATCGTCAGTCATGAATGAGGAAATACGATTTTGCAACAAATTTATTGAGGTTGTTCTTACCAGTTGGGATAGCATAGATTGTTACTCACCGTGATGAAAGGTACACGCACATTTTGTTGATTCATCAAAAGCGGGTTTCGTTTGAGGAGAAAAAACGAAACCCGCTCTCCTACGTCTCTTCTGTACTGTACACATCCTCTTTCGTCGGTGCAGCCTTACTGTACACCTTTTGGTTCAGTGTTCTCAAATACATTTTGGTAGCAGTCAGTTATGTAGGAGTGTCAAGAAATTTTTGATAATTCTTTTGATCCTTCTCTCCTAGTGGAGGGATCAGGGCAATGGTGGGTGGAGGGGAATAATATGCTCCAGGAGCGTACTGCAAAGATTCTCCACATGTTCACTCTGGTTCTTAGGTTTCTATGAGAATGATCAGATCAAGCGTATGTGATCATGGGGAAGAATGAATAGAATCTCAATGGGCCCTCTCTGACGTGTCAGAGAGGGCCTGTCGGTGAGTGTCAGAGGATTGCCACTACCCGTACCGGGAAGGACTCTACGCCCTTGATCGGATAGGGGAATGCACTGACTGTGAAGCGATCTACCGTGATCGCATTGAGGTTTGCGAGGTTCTCGATCAGGGGGATGTCGTGGGCAAAGAGCTTGGAGTGATTCACATGCTCCTCAGATTGTGGGATCTCGACACCCCCTGCGTCAATGCCCATCAACTTCATCCCCGATTCGGCAAGATAAGCGATCGCCTCCTCACTGAAGTAGGGGGATTGTGCGTATTGCGCTGTTCCATAGAAGCTGGAGTAGCCGAGATTGCAAAATACGATGTCGCCGGCTTTAATTCCTCCGACCCGCTCCACCTCAGCCTCCACCTTCTCCTTCGAGATGGGGACCTTGCCTACGACGTCAGTGAAGTTCAGCATCACCGCCGGTCCGTAGAACGCGGAGATCTCCATCGTGGACAAGTCTTTCCCATTCTTGAAGATGTGGTAGGGGACCTCCACATGGGTGCCAATGTGTGAGACCATCGAGATGTTTGACATGATGTACCACTGTCCCTCGGAGCGGACGACATTCACGTTTACCGTCTCAGCGCCTACCGTTTCTACAGAAAACTTCCTCTCTGCGAGTTGCGGATCGATGATGTGAGTAAGATCAACTAAGGTTTGCATACAAATACCTCCATCCTTTGTTTGTATATACTCATACCCTGCGCGTTAGTCGCAAGGTGTTCTGCTTCGTGATGGGAGAGATCATTGGAGCATCCTCCATAGTGTGGTTCTGCTGATACCTAGGATCTCCGCCGTCTTGGTTCGGTTTCCATCACTCTTTTTCAACATCGCCTTGGCGATGTAGGTCTGAATCTCATGCAGGGTTTTCTCTGAGTCGATGAGATAGTCCAGTGGCAGCGGGAGACTGAGATTCTCCGTCTCCTCGTCGAGCACCTGCTCAACCAACGCTTCGTGGATATACGAGGAGCTGGTAAGCTCTACGAGACGGAAGACAACCCGCCTGAACTGGGTAAGGTTGCCCGGCCAAGAGTAGTTGCCCAGGATACGTTCCGCCTCCTGAGAAAAGCCGAGGATCTGTTTTGCGTAGTGGACGTTGGCCGCGCTGATGTAGAGTGCATAGAGGGAGTTGAGCTCCTCGGCTCGTTTTCTCAACGGAGTCAAGGCGATGGTCTGGCACCCCAGCTCATCGATCAGCGCTCGAATCTGCTCAGAGAGCAAATACCCGTCGTTAGTAGTGCAAGAGAAGATCACCCGGTTGTGCTGGACGTACCCCGAGTCAACCAGCAGATCTTTCAGGCGCAGGACCTGGGATGGGGGCAGTGCGTTGAGATTCTTGAAGTAAACGGTCTTCTCGACCTCAAAGAGTGGGGAACTGGTGTGTGAGAGCAGGTAGTTCCAGGTACGTTCAGTGAGGGTAGTAAAATCGATGAGGTAAAAAGGATTTGTCTGCAAGCGTCCATGGATGTAGAGCATGCTGGCAACCTGCTCCTTGCCGGTGCCGATTTCTCCGAGGATCATCACCGGGGTCATGGACCGTTGCATCCGTTCCACGGTCTTGTGGGCGAGGCTATAAGTCGGTGACTCGTGTGGAAAGTGCTGTAGGAAGACTTCGGCAGCCTGATCCTTTGAAAAGATGCGGATTTCATTCTTGGCGGGGATGAATGGCTGGGGTTTAACGAGAAAATAGAACGCAGTGTAGGAAGGCCCGCCCTCCTCCTCGATGGAGTTGCGATACATCGTGATGAGCTTTGCATCCCGGGTCTTTTGGATCATCGAGTTTGTGTCGGAGCTTTGTAGCTCCCGCGTTGCCAATTGGATAGCTGTCTTTTGATCGAGCTGAGAGAGCCGGGAGTAGACCAGCGAGTGGGCCTGATCGAAGACCAGGAGGTCGAGGGGGCTCTGTTCAAGGGCCTGCTGGAAGAATCTGCTCACTCTCTGTTGCTGATGGATGCATTTGGCCATCGTGACCGCTTGGTCGACGGCCAGCTGGATGCTATTCTTGCCGGTGGTCACCTGGATGGTGTTGAGGCCGACTCTGCGCGCGATGTGGTCGATTCCCATGCCCGACACGACAAATCGATACCCCTTCTGCCAGAGTTCTTGCAGTAATGACTGTGCGCTCTCCATCTGGTAGATGGTGTAGATGTCGAGGTCCATCTGAAGGATATTCCTCAGAATATGTGCCTGACTGGTCACGTAGGTAAAGCCTACGACAACGAACCTCTCCTGATAGTTTTCAGCAAGCTTGATGGCGAGCAGCACATCGGTAATGGTGATCGGAATCTCAACCACCGGGACATCAGGGAGGGCTTTGCCGATCATCTTGGCGGACTCGCCGCGGGCAAGGATGATATCGAACATCCTGCCGCGCTGCTCAGCAAGCTGTTGAGCAGCGTACAGATTTGCAACGTGTGCCTCAATGTACACCTTGTTGTTGTATTTTTGAGCAATCTCAGTGGTAGCGACTTGTATGCTCTCACTGGGAACAATCGCAAGGATACGGATGATACTCTGTGGATTGTCATCAGTATGTTTCATAGTTGAACATCAGGGTAGCATAAAATCGTATATTCTGCAATAGTGTTTCAAGTATATACAGAAACAGGTGGTTTGGTCGTTGCCTCCCTCTATCTTGGCATCGATACTATGGCTACCGATGAACGTGGAGGAAGTATGCGGCAACTGAGAGGAACGACAGGATGGTATGGCAAGCGGGCTGATACCCTATTCCCACTGATGTTGATTCTCCCGACTTTGATTTTTTTAGGGGTATTTTGCTTCTACCCGATGTTCCGAAGCCTGGGTTATGCGCTGACGAACATGGATCGAAGCAATCCGAAGCTCACCACCTACATCGGGCTGGCGAACTTCAAGAAAATCTTCACCGTGGACAAGGTGTTCCCGGTGACCCTGATCAACTCATTGAAGTGGGTATCAGTAGAGGTGATATGCCAGCTGGTGTTCGGGATGATCTTTGCTTTGATCCTCAACCAACAGTTCGTCGGCAGGGGGATTGTCCGCACCTTCTGCTTTGCACCCTGGGCGGTGTCGGGGGTGTTGACCACGATGCTATGGGTGCTTATCTACAATGAACACATCGGCTTATTGAATAATGCCCTTGAACTCATCGGCAAAGGCCACCTCTCCCGGGCGTGGGTACAGAACATCGACAGTGCCTTCAGTGCTGTTGCCCTTGCCGAACTGTGGCGAGGGATCCCATTCTTCACCATCACCTTGCTCGGTGGGCTTCAGGGAGTGCCCCTTGAGCTGTATGAGTCTGCAAAGATCGATGGCTCGAATGCTTGGAAGAGTTTCTGGCTCATCACTATACCGTGCATGAAGGAGTCGATCGTCTTCGCGACACTGATGCGCACGATCTGGGAGTTCCGGTCGGTTGACCTGATCATCACCATGACCAACGGCGGGCCGCTGCGCAAGACGCTGACACTACCTATCTACATGTACAAGACCGCGATCGAGGATGGCTACTACGGGTATGGAGCTGCATTGACCGTGATCCTCTTCCTCATCCTCTCCTTCTATGTGGTGTTCTTCCTTAAGGCAAATAACTTTGGCAAGGGAGTGAACGAGTGATGACGATTACCTCAAGAAAGGTGAAGCATTGGACTATTAGGGGCTTCACACTCTACTTTCCGTTGATGCTGTTCATCCTCTTCATCGGCATCCCCCTTTTTTGGGCGATCTCAATCTCCCTCAAGAGTGGGCAGGCGGTCATCAGTGGGGAGTTCTCCTTCTTGCCCAAGCCAGCGACGTTTGAGAACTACACCTACGTGTGGACGAAGAACCGCCTGAACCGATTCTTCATGAACAGCATCATTACCAGTGGTGGGGCAGTGTTCGTCATCGCAACATTTGCGCTCTTCAACGGCTACGCCTTGAGCAGGTTCAACTTCAAAGGCAAGCGTGCGTTCATGGTGATCTTGCTCATGACGCAGATGATACCGATGATCTTCAACATGTCCTCCATCTTCCTGTTGATGGTGAAGCTCAAGCTTGCCAACTCCCTCTTTGGGATCATCTTGCTGCACATCGCAGCCGGGTTGCCGTACAACAGCTTGATGATGAAGAGCTTCATCGGGAATATCCCCAAGGAGGTGGATGAAGCGGCCGCCATCGATGGGTGCAACCGTGTGCAGATCATCTGGCACATCATCCTGCCTGCGGTGCGGGCTGGGTTCACCACGGTCTTGGCCTACGCCTTCATCACCTGTTGGAATGAGTATCTGCTCTCGTACACGCTCTTGACCACTGCCAAGAAGTTTCCGCTGTCGGTGGGCTTGAAGTATCTCGTCGGAGAGTATGGAACAAACTACTCGGCGCTCGCCGCCGGATGTGTCATCGCCTTGATTCCGCCCATTCTGCTCTTTGCCTATGTGCAAAAGCATTTGGTCAGCGGGATGAGTGCCGGTGCTGTGAAAGGGTAACACTCCTGATAATCAGGAAAAAGGAGCAATACAATGCGTAAAAAAGTAACATTGGTAGTATTGGCGTTGATCGTTACTGCCACCATGCTCTTTGCTGCCGGTGGAGCGGAGAAGGGCACTGCGAAGCAGGAGAAGGTCAAGCTGACCCTCTGGGCTGAGTTCATCACCCCGGAGAGAACTGAGTTTGTCGAGCGGATGGCAAAAGAGTACGAACGGCTCAACCCGAACGTCTCCGTTGAGGTCACCCCCTTGCCGGATAAGGCGGATAAGAAGATCTTGACCGCCTACGAGGCTGGCCAGGGTCCCGATATCTTCCTCTCATCCGGCCCGGATGTAACGAGCCAGGCAAATGGGGGCTACATCATCCCCTTGAACTCGTTCTTCGACCGCTGGGATGAGAAGGATCGGATTCTTGCCTCGGCTATCGAGACCGTCAAGGATCTTGACATGAGTGGAGAGCAGAACCTCTACTACATCCCCAACGGCATCTCCGTCACCGTGATCTGGGTTCGCTCCGATTGGATGCAGGACGTTGGTATGGACGGCATCGTGACGTGGGACGACTTCTTCCTTGCAGCTGAGAAGATGACCGACAAGGCCAATCGGCGCTATGGGGTAGCGATTCGCGGTGGTGCTGGAGGAGCGAAGTTCCTTGAGCGGCAGATGTATGCCTACAGCGGCATCAACTCCCTCTTTGACGAGAACGGCATCTGTACCCTCAACGATCCCAAGCACGTGGAGTTTGTCGAACGCTACTTCTCCATGTACAAGAAGTACACCTCTGAGGGGGATCTCAACTATGGTTGGACCGAGCTCTCCGCGTCGTTTGACTCCGGCCACTCGGGCATGATCATCCACAACCTCGGCTCGGCTGCCGACCACGTGAAGGCGTTCAACAACGATTTGACGAAGTTTGAGGCGATCGGTATGCCACTCAACCATCGGGGTACCTCAATGAATCTCATGCTGCAGCCCGGTGGACTGACCATCTCATCCACCTGCAAGTATCCTGAGCAGGCATTCGACTTTGTGACCTTCATGACCACCGGCGATGCGGGCAGTGAGTACGCACAGCTGTGGGGCGTCATCCCAGTCGATACCCAGGTGCTTGAAAACGCTTCGTGGATTCGGGACACCCCCTGGTTCAAGGCTTCAGCTGACCTGCTGCTCGATGAGAACACGCTGTTTTATAATCAGTATGCATGGTTGCCTGGTCGAAATGCGTTGTACAACCAGATCGACATCGAATCACAGTACATCATGGTCGGTCAGATGACCGCCAAGGAGATGCTGGACAACTGGGCCAAAGCGTGTCAGGAGAGTTACGACAACGTCTTTGGACGGTAAGGAGCAAATGTACATCCGTAGGGCTGCTTGCCCTACGGATGAGCACCTATTGAACGAGGAGGGGAGCGATGAAGAAGAGCATTGGTTTTATTGGATTGGGCCATATGGGACTGCCCATGGCGTTGAATCTATGTAACGCAGGATATCCCCTCTATGTATGCTCGCGCAACAGTCGGAGCCAACAAAAAATCCTCGATGCGGGCGGAATCGCCATCGAGAGTTTCAAGAAAATGGGAAGTGAGTGCGATGTGATCATCAGCATCGTGCCAGCTGACCAGGAGGTCATCGATCTCTATACTGGTGAAGACGGGATTTTAAGTGAGCCGAAGGCGAATTTGGTGTGCATCGAAATGACTTCGACGCGCGGCTCGACCAAGCAGGCGGTCGAGAACTACATCAAGGAGATGGAGATTGAAGCCCACTTCATCGATGCACCGGTAAGCGGTGGGGTCAAAGGAGCTGCTGAAGGGACGCTCTCCATCATGGTAGGGGGAGAGAAAGCAATCTTTGAGGCACACCGGGATATCTTTGAGGCGATGGGCAGCTTCATCGTCCACACCGGAGCGGTGGGCACGGCCTCGCACATTAAGATGCTCAACCAAATGCTCAATGCCGCAAACACAGCGATTGCTGCAGAGGTGCTCTGCCTCGCCCGAGATTTGGGCATCGATGATGCAATTCTCAGCCAGGTGATCAACAAGAGCAGCGGACGGAGTTTCGTCTTTGAACAAAACGTGCCGAAGTACATGATGAGCGGTGACCATACACCGGGCTTTACGCTCAAACTGATGAAGAAGGATGTCTCCCTCTTCACCGACACTGCCCGTGAGAAGAATGCCTTTGCACCGGTGGCCAACCTGGTGTACCAGATTTATGAGGCGTCGGCCAACGCGGGCCTTTCACAGCGCAATTACACCGCGATCCACTCGTGGTATGCACACAATCAGAAAACCGAAGAGTAAAGGAAATTTGAGGAGGGAACGCATAGATGAAGCAGAGGTGTGTCCATTGGCAGTCGTTACGAGATCTGTGTCAAGCACTGCTCGAGGCGGAGAAGATGCCGGAAGCGGATGCGTTCATCTGCGCCGACAATCTCGTCGACGCAGATTTGAGCGGAGTAGAATCACATGGGGTAAGCAGGCTGGGCAACTACCTCAAGCGCTTGAAAACCCAGGTCGTTGCCTGTGAGAATCGGGTCCGCGTCGTCGAAGAGCACGCTGCCAGCCTTGCCATCGATGGAGGCAACTCGATGGGAATGGTGGTGGGTACCACTTCCATGCACAAGTGCATCGAGAAAGCGAGGGTGAGCGGGAGCTGCTTTGCCACAGCGATGAACTCCAACCATTACGGCATGGCTTCCTATTATGTCGCCATGGCCGCCGAAGCGGGGATGATCGGTATCACCGGCTCCAATGCCCCGCCGAACCTTGCCCCGTGGGGAAGCCCGCAAAAGTACATGGGCACCAACCCCATCGCCTTCAGCGCACCGACGGGAGGTAGGCCGATTATCCTCGATATGGCCCCAAGTGTCGTGGCAATGGGAAAGATCATCCTCGCCGCTAAGCTCGGTAAAAGCATCCCGGATGGATGGGTCCTTGACCCGGATGGCAAGCCCACCACCGATCCGGTTGTCGGCCAACATGGCACCCTGGTCCCCATCGGGGGTCCAAAAGGGTCGGGCTTGGCAATCTTTGGCGAGATTCTTAGCGGGGTACTCTCCGGCTCCAACTGGGGGCCACACATCAACCACTTTTGGAATGACTTTGAGAACCCGCAGAATGTCGGACACTACTTCTTGGCGATCGACATCAACAAATTCATCCCCTATGCGAGCTTTCTCGACCGTATCACTCAAATGGTGGACGAGCTGAAGGCGCTGCCCAAGAGCCCGGGTACTAAGGAGATCTACCTGCCCGGGGAGATTGAGCTCCTCACCAAAGAGAAGCGCAAAGCGCATGGAATCGAGTTGCCACTGAGTGTGTATCTAGAGCTTACAGAGCTGGCAGAGCGCTACCAGATAGCGTTTGAAATCGATAGGTAAAAGGAATCGACGGTATGAGATTATTGGATTGTACACTCCGGGACGGAGCGAATGTGATTGGCAATGGGTTTGACGCTGAACTGACGAGGATGATGCTCACCGGGCTTATCACATCGAATATCACGACCATTGAGATGGGTAACTGCCTCGGTATCGGAGCATATGAGGCGAACGGCTCGACCGCCCCCTTGACCGACATCGAGTATCTCGATCTTGTTCAGCCCTATCTTGAACAAGCTGAGATCGGTATGTTCGTCGGTGTACGGAATGTAAACGAAGAAACGGTTGCACTGGCCGCCTCCAACGGTCTGCACTTCTTGCGCCTCGGCGCCAATGCCGGCGATGGTAAAGACTCGGTAGCACAAGTCAAGATGATCAAAGACGCCAATCTGCACTGTCGCTATGCCGCGATGAAGGGGTATATTGTCAGCGCCAGAGAGCTCGCCGAGGAGGCAAAAATGCTCTGTGATGCAGGGCTCGATGGACTGACCATCATGGACTCTGCCGGAACAATGACACCGAAGATGGTCGACCAGTATGTCTCTGCCTTGGTCGCTGCTGTGCCGATCCCCATCGGCTTTCATGGACACAACAACCTCGGTCTCTCGGTGGCAAACGGCCTTGTTGCTGCTGAAGCGGGGGCAAAGGAGATCGACTGCGGGCTGCTCGGGATGGCGCGAAGTGCCGGCAACTGCGCCACCGAGCTTATATCTACAGTCCTGCAGATGCAGGGAGATCTCATGGATGTAGATTTGCTGAAGCTGCTCCACTTCTTGGACGAGCAGCTTATCCCGGCGATGGCACGCCATGGCTATCATCCGCCGGTATCTCCAGTGGACCTGGTGTATGGATTGGCAGGCTGCCACTCTAGCTTTGCCTCACGGTTTACCCACGTAGCTGAACAAGCAGAGGTGGATCTCTTTGAGTTGATCATCGAAGTCTCCAAGCAGGATCGCAAAGCGCCAAGCCAGCAGCTGATCGAATCGGTAGCCGCGACCCTCGCCAAGGAGTAGTAGTAGGGAAGGAGGGTATGGTGAAGAAAACAGGCAACAAGACCTTCTTGGCAATCGAAGCAGCTTTGATCGGCATCAACACCTTCTTGGAGCGCTTGATGCCGATTCTCACCCCATCCGGCATAATCCTGGGTCTCATCTTGGGAAGTCGGATCAGCCACCTTAAGGGGGCCACCCTCTGGCTCTTCGCCTTCATCTCGTTGGTAGGCGGGTTCGGGGTGCATCTGCCTGACTTTGTTTCGATCATCAAAAAACCGACTCCGGTCCTGCTCTTTTTGGCACACTCCTACCTGCTCTTTCCTTCTCTCGTGTGGGCTTCGATGCAGGTCTTCTTCCCAAACCAGGGCGATACAATGCTCGGCTTCTACCTCTTGTGCTCGGTGCCCACCGCGGTGGTCGGGTATGTGTGGAGTTCAATCTATAAGGGAGACCCCGCCCTTTCCTTGATCCTCCTGCTGATCGGTACCATCGCAGCGCCACTGGCCACCCCGCTGATGATGCAGATCCTCAGCCGCTCGGCAGTGGCCTTCGATGTCTCGGGTATGGTGATCTCCCTGGTGCAGATGGTCCTCATTCCCTCCCTGTTAGGTATGACCATCACCCGGGTCACGCACAACCGGGTCAACGAGTATGTCACGCCATCGCTCAAACCATTCACCAAGGTTGCGATCTTCACCCTCATGGCGATCAACGCAAGTCAGCTCTCCGACGCCTTTTTCAACATCATCTCGGTACAGTTGATCCCCATCGCCATTGGATGTATCCTCTTCACGTTTGTAGGTTTTGCCCTTGCCCGTGGCTTTGCCGCGCTTGTTCGCCTCAAGAGAGCACAGGCGACGAGTTTGATGTTCGCATCAGGGTTACGCAATATCAATGCTGCACTGGTGCTCGCGGTCGAGTTCTTCGCCGCTCCGGTGGCCATCCCAGTCATGATCGGCATCTTCTTCCAACAGTTGATGAGCGCCGTGTCTGCCACTATTCTGCTGGGCACACGGCGCAGCGGGCGGGGGGAATAAGCGAGGTCCAGAGGGTATCCACTGGGCGTCGTACAAAGTTAAAGCGTCCAAAGCGCCTTCGATTCATCCGCTTCGACAGTGTAGATATTCAAAAATCCCTCGCTGTCGGATGAGTAGACAATCCTCCGATCATCGGGGGTGAAGACGGGGTGGACGTGGGCAGATTTTTTTCCTGACGTGTCATGGGCGCAGAGAATCGCCGCCCGTGCTGAGTGGTCCTCCCGGTTGTACCGCACCAGTGAGACATACCGCTGCCAATCCTCCACCTCCTTGGACAGCATCGCTGCGTCCCCCACCGCCAGCAATTCATCGGTACTCACACTGATATGACCAGGGCGCTGGTATCGATAGTAGAAACGCTCCTGATTCTTGCCATCTCTGTCCATGTAGATATCAGCAAAAAGGAAGAAGGGCATCTCTGGCTTGTATCGGAAGGAGTATTGGGCCCCGACACGCCCAGAGGGGGTGAAGAATTCATGGACAACCCCTTCAAGGTTATGCTGTTGCACAAAGAGGGGCGCGATCACATCGGTTGTAACGTTTGCTGTCCACAGCCGCTGCACCAGATGCCATGGTCCATCATGGCAAAAGAGGAGCGAGTTTCCATCATCGGGGTGGAGACTGACGTGGGTGATGCGGTGATGTCCACCTGCCACGACCTCAGCGCTCTTCAGGTGGGTATCGTAGCGAATCACCAGGCTGCTTGGCTCCTTGTAGAATCGCTCTCGTGCCCCTGGGGCGGCTTCAGCCAGAGGGTTGGCAAAGCGCGCGGTAAGCAAGGGAACCTCTTCGACGACAGTGAACGCGATGTAGCGGGAATCCTTGGTCATCGTGAGGCTGTGGAAGTTGTAGGTGATCGGGATTTCCATCAGCGAGGAGCTCTCCAAGGTCTCAAGGGATACGACCTTCAAGTGCTCGTTGCTGTAGTAGTAGGCGCTCTTTCCATCAGAGGAGAGCATTGCATGGGCGCCGTGGCCCATCTTGATTGCCTCACCCTGGGTGAGTTGCAGCGCTTTTCCAGTTTCCAACTCAAGCAGGAAGAGCTCGCCAAAACCAATCTTCCCGACTGCCGGAGCATCGGGATTCTTGATGACCGAGGTATGGGTAAAGTCGGATGCAAAGAGCGTGTATCTCCCATCGAAGGTGAATTGGGGGGTGGTAAAATATGGCCGGTCATAGTTGGCTTTGTTGTCAGTGATTCGTATCACCTCAAGGTTGGTGAGCGGATCAACACTGCGGCTCATCGCCATCTGAAACGTCTTTCCTTTCATGCAAAACTCCTCCCAGTCAGTATATCCAAACGCTGTGATTAACTCAGTACCTTTTCACGGTGAGAGTGTTTTACTTTGCAACGGTCTGCCTGGTCTCGCCTCTTAGCTGTCGGTGCCTGGCCGAAAGCATTTGTCGTGATGATGTTGTGCGTTGGTAATTTGCCGTCAATGACATGCCTGAGCGCTGCACTACCGAATGCATCCAGCCACAAGGAAGACAAGGTGTAACCACTTGTAGCCTGACCCATTTTCGTCGATATATCGAACGGACGTAATCAAAATCGTCAAGAAGCACCTCCATTCGTTTTTCTTGTGAATCCTTGAGGTCTGTACTATGGTAAACTCAGTCCTGAATTGAGGCGTCGTGAGGGAGGTTCCGTCGTGGAGTTTACTGCAGTTGATGCCCAAGGCTTAGTGGAGCGGAAAGTGCATGGGCATCTTCTGACGGCTTCTGATTCGTTGTGGCATCACGATCGGTTAGAACGGAATCATGTATTCGACATATTCTTTGAAGCGGTGAGGTCAAAGAGCCTGCTGGGACTCTGACCCAACTGAGTTTCATATGGGTGAATACCGGCAGAGCGATGATGTATCTGATAGGTGGGCGAACCATGCATTGTATGAGAAAAATCCGACAGCTTCATTATGCGTGGCCGCCGACTCGTCAAACGAGCCTCAGCGTATCCGAATGGTAAGCTATAGGAAGGGAGATGGGAGGTGTTCATGATAAAACCATCGTGGAGGAGAGTGCTCTTGTTTGTGTGCTACATCGTGTTGTTTGCAACGGCGCTGGTGTCAGCAAGTGGGGCAAAAGATAGTAGGTACGCACTCTTTGGAGCAAGGAGCAGTGATAAGAGGGCAAATGTCAAAGCCTTTGTCCTGATGATTCATGACGTAAACACATTGGTA
>Ga0265293_10009102_pt1 | contig 14407 bp, 15 predicted proteins | sample Munlanlewell138R_FD_192505 | JGI IMG/M metagenome (GOLD analysis project Ga0265293, IMG submission 192505) | Leachate microbial communities from a municipal landfill in Southern Ontario, Canada - Leachate well 138R | ecosystem: Engineered > Solid waste > Landfill > Unclassified | place: Canada...
GAATATAAAAGGTTGCAATAATTTTCAAAACGTAGTATAACGTCAATAAATCGTAAATCGAATGTATGGTAAACGGATGAAAAAAACACCCAAAACGGCGGTGGTGAGGCGCGGCAAAACCAAGCCGCCACAAGACCCGGCCGAGCCGTGGTTTCCTGTATCGCATGAAAAATTCGCGCTGGATGTCGCTGGCGGCATGACGCAGCACGACGCGTACATCAAGAATATTTGTCCACGCGCGAAGGATTGGAAGCCGTCAAACGTGGACGTTCGCGCGAGCGAGATGGCGCGTAAGGTTAAGCCTAGGATCAATTATTTGCGTCAAAAATCGTCAGAAAAAGGGATTGCCACGATTGCTGATCGAAAGCGCAGGTTGTCTATGTTGATAAACGGAACAGCCAAAGACGACCTCAAGACCCGCGACCAGATCGCCGCAATCGCGGAATTGAATCGCATGGAAAAGGTGTACGACACGGCGCCAACTGCGTCATTCACCATCATACTGGAGAAATCCGAATGGCGTCCGAATTAGCCGGATTCCGAATTCCCTGGCAACCGAAGCAACGCGCCGCGCGCCTGGCGGCCGACACACACCGATTTACGCTATTTGGCGGTTCGCGCGGTCCCGGCAAATCCTGGTGGATTCGTTGGTGGCTTTTCGAAAAACTGATGCAATGCCGCGCTGAAAAAATACCGAATGTCACCGCCGGGCTGTTCTGCGAAGACTACGTGTCGCTGACCGACCGCCAAATATCGAAAATTCAGGCGGAATTTCCGGCGTCCATGGGCAGCATCAAAAAATCCACGACGATGGGGCTGGGGTTTTGCTTCCATGATGGTAATGGATTTTTGGCGTTGCGCAACCTGGATGATCCGTCGCGTTATCAGTCTGCGGAATTTGCGTTTATCGGCGTGGACGAGCTGACCAAGAACCCGCTTTCAACATTCAACATCCTGCGCGGATCGTTGCGCTGGCCCGGGATTTCAGCGACGCGGTTTGTAGCGACCAGCAATCCCGGCGGGATCGGCCATGCGTGGGTCAAATCCCTATGGATCGACCGCCAATTTCCGCCGGAATTGCAACCGATTGCAGATCAATTCGCGTTCGTGCCCGCGCTACCGGCCGACAATCCGTCGCTCGACGCGTCGTATTGGGAAATGCTCAACACGTTGCCGGAACCGTTGCGGCTGGCGTGGGTTGAAGGCCGCTGGGATGTATTCACGGAGCAGGCATTTAACTTCCAGGTGTCCACGCATGTGATTAAGCCGCTCCCGGTGCCGGAAAACGCGCCGTTGATGATGACATTCGACTGGGGATTCGGCAAACCGTACTCCGTGGGCTGGTGGTGGATGGACGCCGACCGCCGGCTGTACCGATTTACCGAGCTTTACGGCGCCATGCCAGGCGCCAGCGACACGGGGCTGCGCCAGACCGACGAGGAAATCGCTGAGCGAATCATCGAGCACGAGCGCAAAAACGGGATTGAAGGCCAGATTACCAGGCTATGCGATCCGACGTGTTTCAACAAGAAGGCGGATTACCGCGGCGGTGGCCAGGGGCCATCCACGGCGGAGGTATTCGCGCGGATGGGGCTGTCGTTGTCGCCCGGGGACCCGGCGCGCAAGCTGAAAATTAGGCAATTCAACCAGCGCCTGCGCGTCATCCCTGGCGAAATGCCGATGCTGGTGGTGTATCCGTGCTGCACGGAATTTATTCGTACAATTCAACTTCTCCAGATTGATCCGCACGATCCGGAGGACATTGACACGCGGATGGAGGATCATATTTATGACGAAGCATGTCACGCCGTGATGGCGCGGCCGCTGGGTGGCGGTGGCGGTGGCGGCGGTGTGACGAAAACAATCCGCGCCGGCGGCGTGGATGCGTGGGTGATGACGAAGTGAAACAGAAGAAGAAGGATTGAAGGTAATGAAAGTCAAAATCAAGTTGACCGAGGAAATGTTGGGGACAGCGAACGCGAACCCCGAATTGCATCGGGAATTCATTGCGTCGAAATCGGCAGATGCTGACAAAGTGAAAGAGGAGATGGAGGCCCTGCCAGCCGAAGATTTGATGGAAAAATCTTTGACGGTATTTCCTCGGGATTCTGACGGGACGCCGATCCTGTATGATTATCAGATCAAGGGATTTGTCAAGGAGGCGGCCGGAGTTTTAATCGAGATTGCCGGCGGCGAGGAAATCAAGGTTGGCAAAACGAAGCTGACGAAGTTCACGTACAAGCGGATTGTGGACAATTACATATTTATCCAGCCCCGCATGATTCGGCTTGCTCCGGTGTCCGGCGTATGCACGCGGCCATTGCGCGCCGAGACGATGCGCGGGGAACGGGTTGCGCTGGCGTCAAGCGAGACAGTCCCGACAGGAACGGAGTTTGAAATCGAAATCCAGACATTGAGCGACACGCTTGTTGACCTCGTGAAAAAGTGCCTGGATTACGGCGCGCTGAAGGGCATCGGACAATGGCGCAACAGCGGGAAGGGCCGGTTTGTTTGGCAGGCAGTTTAACGCAAAGGCGATGCGAAGCTCCGTTTGGCAAAGGCAAAGTGTGGCATTGAGCTGTATAGCAAAGGCAAGGCAGCGCAAAGCGTCGAGACGTGCGGCAAAGGCGGAGCAACGCGGGGATTTGTTTCGCGAAGCAAAGGCGGAGCCGGGTAGAGCGCGGCACAGCAAAGGCGTCTGTGTCGCAACGTATAGCAAAGAGACGCAAAGGCATGGTTCGGCCGAGTACCGCATCGGCACGGAATGGCACAGACAGGCAACGCAAAGTAAAAGCGGGCAGTCCCGCGTAAAACAAACAGACGGAGGAAAGTAGTATGAGCGTGACAAAAAAACCGCAGACAGTGAAAATCGGTGACAAGTCGTGGACAGTGGGACCGCGTTCGATTGGGCGCGTCGTGGCGTTGCTGGATGAAGTCGCGGCGCCCGCGCCGGCACCCGCATCCACGCCCGCGCCCGCGCAGGAACCCGCGACCGAGACCGAGGACAAGCATGATGTTCCCAAAAAACAAGACGTGGCTGCCAAATCGAAACACAACGCTCGTTGATTTCGGCGGCGGCGTCAAAAACCCGCTGAACGGCGAATACTATGTTCGCGGCGGCGTGTGCTGGCCGGTGGCTGTCCGCGTTTCCGACGGGCAGTCATCGGTTGGCCATCTTGTGCTGGTGGGGCACCATCTCGAATCCGGCCGGCGCGTCGTGCTGGATGAGTGTCAATTCGTGTGCGTCGATCCGATAATCGAAAACGGTGGCGTCGCCTTCGAGGGCTGCGCCAACTGGTTCAACTCCGCGTGGACAAATTATTTCATGCGGTATTTGTACTGGCATCAGGAAGAAACGACGCACCGAATGTACCTGATGCAGGTTCTGCGGTCGAAGCTGATCGAGCCGAAGCCGGGATTCATCGAAATCCCGTGGCAGGACGATCAAGTCGCGGTGTCGATAATGTGGAAGCTGGGCAATACCGGGCAATTGAAGATTCAGCCGGATTCAGTGTTGCTGGAGCAGTTGCGTCGGTTTCAGGCGGCGCTGGGTCGGCCAGACCTGGGCGAATATCCGGCGGTGCATGCTCTTTTGTGCGCGCTGTACGGGATGGAAAGGTGGCCGTGGAGGGAATCGCGCGCGGAATAAATGTTTGACAAAATCGCATCGTTGTGGTATAGGAACAACAATTGCAGCACCCTGTGCCTGAAAGCCGTCGAGCTTCCGTGCGAAAAACACGAAGTTCGGCGGCTTTTTTATGGGCGAAACCAACATCCAGACTTCCGGCACGACATCCGACCTTGCCGAATTCGTGTTGACCACGTACAGCAATTGGAAACAGAATCGCACCGCTCTCCAAAACAAGTGGAATTCCAACAACGCCGCGTTCCGCGGAGTCAGCGAATACAAATGGAAAGATAGCGAGGCTGTAAGCGGTTGGCAGTCGCAAACGTTTATCAACGTCACCAAGCAAAAGGTAGTTTCGGCGTGCGCGCTGGTGGTTGACATGCTCCTGGCCGGCGGGAAAATCCCGTTCATGCTCAAGCCGGCGCCGTGGGACCGCGTAATCGCAAGTGAATTGTCGCCCGAGGAACAAGAAAAGCGCAAAAGCGACATTGCCGACATGCGCGACCGCATAGAGCAGCAGCTTTTGGATTGCAACGCCGACCGTGCGTTGATCAAGAATATTCTCTCCGAAGCCGTGTACGGAGAAACCTACGCCAAGCGCGTGATTCACGAAGTCGAGCGTTCGCAATGGCAAACCCGGGTGTACGCCGGTCAGGGCGTCACCGATGCGAGCCGCCTTCCGTCTGATTATACCACGTTTGAGCAGGTGGTTGACAGATCGTTGGCGCCGGCGTGGACGTTCGTGTCGGTGTGGGACATCTTCCGCGATCTTGAAACAGACGATCTCCAGGCCGGCGCCGGCATTATCCACCGCCAGCTTGTGTCGCCGCATTGGCTGCGCGGTAAAAAGGGTAAGGCGTATTACCTGGACGAGCACATAAACACCGTCCTATCGCCGGCCGGTCAGTCGCAGAGCCAGGCGACGCATCCGGAACATGATCCCGCGTCGTTGCCGCCCGCCCTGCGCGATGTATCCCACCGTCAAAACACAATCCTGTATCTGGAATTCTGGGGGCGCGTGCCGGCGGCCCGCGTTGCGGCGTTTGAGCAGGAGTCGTTTTCCGGGAAGCCGGTTCCGTCGGTGGCGTTCGATAACGACGATGACAACGGCGACGAAGTCGAGTGTATGGTCTGTGTGGCAAACGACCAGGTTGTGCGGTATGCGCGTACCACGCCGAAAGACCGCCCGTTTTACCGCGGGATATGGGAAGACAGCCTGGACGGACAGGGCGCCATTGGCGTGGCCGACAATGCCGAGAACGCGCAATTCATGTTGAATGGAGCGGTGCGCGCGTTCGAGGATAATAAAAAACTGTCGGCGAATCTGATCCTAGGCGTCAAACGTCGTTATCTGGACGGCGATTTTAAAAGGGTGAATACCGGATTGATGGTGGATATCTCCGAAGATTGTGACGACGCACGCAAGGCGCTACAGCAGGTTACGTTGCAGGACGTGGGTGAATCGCTGCTGAGCCTGATCGCGCTGGCCGAAAAATACGCCGACATGGATACGCTGATCCCGAAGTTGACGCAGGGGCTGGACGTGAAAGAGCCGCAAATGCGCGCCTACGTAGCCCAGCAGCAGGTCGAAAAGTCGGGCAAGTATATCGGTTCAGTTATCCGCAACAACGACGAGACGCTGATTGAACCTATTGTGGAATCGTTCTACGATTACAACATGGAAGACCCGAGCAACCTGAAAGGCAAGGGTGCCTACGTTGTCAAATCGCTCGGATTTACGAGTTTTCAGGATCGTATTGAACGCATCGAAAAACTCAAGAGCCTATTGGCGCTGGTGATGAGTAGCGAAATCTTAGTGCGTGAATCCAAGGTACGTTGGTATCTGGAGGAAATTGCCAAAGCGCTGGACCTTGATCCGGATGAAGTATTGAAAACACCGGAAGAATTGCAGGCCGAAGCCGCAGCCGCAGCAGAAATGCCGCCGGATCCGATGCAGGCCGCCCAGACCGCCAAGCTTAACGCCGAAGCGACCCGCGCGGAAGCTGACGCCCAGGCCAAGCTGGCCAGCGCGGAAACCGACAAGGAAAAATTGACCATTGAACGCGCAAAAGCCATCCGTAGTATGACAACGGCTGCACAAGGTGAGCCAAAAGTGGCGCAAAATAAATAATTTCTATTGACAAAGGATGCCGGTTGTGGTATTAGCGCAAAGTATGAAGTTGAGAAGCGTATTAAACGACGACGAAATATTGGCGCTTTCGCGGTTGGCGGATACCGGCGCCGGCGCGGCGCTGTTGAAGTTATTGGATGCCGAGGCGGAAAAAGAGCGCGATACGCTGGAGGAATCTCCGGCGGTCAGCGACGACGGGAAAAAGGATTTTAGGTACAGGCTTGGCGTAATTGCTGGGCTGCGGAGAGCGAAAAGAGCGTCACAAGACGCCAAAACGGCGGTAATCAAAAGCGAGGAGATTAAACCATGAAGCGTACGGCATTTATTTTATCGGTTTTGTGGGTGTTTGTTTTTGTGTTCGCGGTCGCTTTTGACTGCCGCGCGATCAATATCCGCGGCGATCAGAACTTCACCGGCGAAGTGAACATGGACGGCGACTTTAAGCTGAAGGGCACGAAGGTTACGGCGACCGCTGACGAATTGAACATCCTGGACGGCGTTACCGCAACGGCGGCCGAATTGAACGCTTTGACTGACGCGCCGGCTCCTGGCGTGCAAGCGGAAGCGCTTGGCACGAACGAAGTCGGCACGGTAGCCGTTGAAAATTCGCAAGTCAACATTACCGGCCCGACAAACGCGGATACCGCCGTGATTACATTGACTGCCCCAACCAGCGCGCAGCTTGGCCAGTCCGTTGTGATATACAACGCCGGGACAAACACCTTGAGCATTGTTTACGCGACGGGCAGCACGAATGACGTTGCGGCCTCCAACTTGATGTTGGTTCACGCATCGTCAACGAACGGATGGTATTACCTTGAAATCCCGGCGCTTGATTCGGAGCTTACCAAGCTTGCCCTTAAAGACGGCGGATCGCTGACCAACCTGAACGGAGGCAATCTTGCATCCGGCAATATTTTGATTGACCGACTGACCAACGCCATTCCGGTTAAGTTGTCACGCAACGACGGAAGCGGCTTGACCAACATGGCCCCGGCTACCGCGTTTCCGGGCTATGCGGTTTGCGTCGTGACAAATTTGGATTTGGACGGAACGACCAACATTTTGACGTACATCGGTACAGTCGCGCGGGGGCAGTAATTACCCATGAACATGAAACCAGCCAGAAGGCCTTTGAGCCTCCGTGCAAAACAATGCAGGGAGACTCTAAATGCCAGACGATTTAAATCAGGAAGAAGTCGCAGAGCAAGTCAAGGATGTTGACTTTGGCGACGGGTTTGACGACAAGAACACGTCTGCGCCCGCGCCTAAGACGGACGCCAATATTCCGCCGGCAGATGGAACGCCTACGACAACCACGGCGGCCGCTGGCGAGGAAAGCCAGGACACCGGAAAAGATAAAGACGTTGACGCTCCGCCAGACAAGGGAGCGAAACCTGATGCCGCGAAATCCGCGGACGAGAAAACCGCCCAGCAAAAGCTTGAAGACCGCGCCGCTGCCGCTGGTGGCGCCGCTCCGCCGCCAGTCGCTACCGCTCCTCCCGCTGAACAACCTTCCGCCACCCCGCCGCCCGCCGACGCCAAGTCTGGTGAAGCCGCATCCGATGACTGGATGGCAAAACTCCTTGAATTACCGGAAGTGTCAGGGATCAAAATCGGCGACGGCACCACGATCAAGGATTTTGCCGCAGAGTATCCCGAAGCCGTGCAGGCGCCGGTGGCCATCGCCAAAGTGTTGGTGGACAAGATCGCGGCCAGCATGTCTCAGGAAATGCAGAAGATGCAGTCGGCTATCAACGGTTTTGCTTTCTGGGACGGCGTGCAGCAGGCCCATTCCGACGCGCGCAAGGTTGTTAAAACGCCGGAATTCAAGGCGTGGGTTGATAAACAATCGCCGCTGGTGCGCAAGATGATTCATTCCGAAGACGTCGAGGACGCCGTTTCGGTCTTGGATGCCTACAAGGAGGCGTTGGCCAAGGACGACAAAGACGGCAGGTCCGCGGAAGCCGCCAAGCGTAAGGCGGCAAAGGATGCGCTTCACGGTGAAACGTTGCGTGGAACGCGCGGAGTGCAGGGTGCCGGAGGAGAAAACAAGGCGGAGGACGATTTTGATGCCGGATTTAACGCGCAATCCTAACGTGTGGGATGCCAGGTTTCAAGGCAATACCATCACGATTGCAGAAGGGAAGGAGGTGCATTGCAGTATTTGCGGGCGATTGTTATGCAAGGGGCAATTTGGCGAAGGCAGCGAAGTTGAATTCAAATGCCCACGATGCAGAAACATGATCAGATTTCGTAAGTTGTAAATTTTCGGGGTATCCCGATCAAGCCAGAAGGCCGACGAGCCTCCGTGCAATAAAAACGCAAGGAGGTTCATTATGTCGACCACAAACACCTATGGGGACCTTTCCCCGCGCACGGCAGGTTATGCCGTCCGCAAACTCCTGGAACGCGGCCAGTACGCAATGGTGCTGGAACGTTTCGGGCAGACCGATCCGCAAGGGCAGCACAAGACCAAGACGCGCAAGTGGCGTCGGTATTTGAGCCTGCCCGCCGCCATTGCTCCGTTGGCTGAAGGCATCTCGCCCGCCGGTCAGCGCCTGAGTTACGTCGACGTGACCGCCACGCTGGAACAGTACGGCGATATGGTTAAGGTCAGCGACGTGGTCATGGACACGCACGAAGACCCGGTCCTGAACGAAACCGTTAAGATTCTCGGCGAGCAGGCCGCGGAGACGGTGGAATTGCTGCGCTTCAACGTCCTGAAGGGCGGAACGAACGTCTATTACCCCGGCACGGCGACAACCCGCGAAACGGTGAACAGCCCGGTGACCCGCGCCGTTCTGCGCCAGGTTGTCCGCGGATTCAGCCGGAACAAAGCCCGGCGGATCAGCGAGATCGTCAAGGCGTCGGCCAAGATCAGCACCGAGCCGGTGGCTTCGGCGTACTTCGCGGTATGCCACACCGACCTGGATTCCGACATTCGCGGTGTTGTCGGATTTGTGCCGGTTGAGCAATATTCCAACAGCGACAAGGCGATCCCGAACGAAATCGGCAAAGTGGAGAACATCCGCTTTGTGACCTCAGCGCTTCTGGAACCGTGGTTGGCGGCCGCGACAAGCTCCAGCGGATCAACCTACCTGACCAACGGCGCCTCCGGCACCGGATACCCGGATGTTTACCCCATCCTCGTGTTCGCCCGCGACGCCTACGCGATTGTGCCGCTGCAAGGCAAGAACTCCGTCAGCATCGCCGTCGTGAATCCCAAGCCCGTGCATGGTGACGAACTCGGCCAGAGCGGGTTCGCCTCGTGGAAGACCTACCAGACCGGCGCAATCCTGAATCAGTTGTGGATGGCGCGGGTTGAAGTGGCTTGCACCGCAACGCCTGCGTAATCAATTCGTCGTAATCCCGCCGCCGGCGTGAGCCGGTGAGCGGGAAGCGGCCAAAGAAAGCGGTAATTTCGGTATCAAAACAAGATCAAGGAGTAAAGAAATATGAAAACAGTTGCAGGAACTTTCAACGGCACCGGCGCCGCGCTGTATATTTGCTGCGGGTTCATCCCCGACAAGGTGTTGGTGCGGAATGTGGAAGCCACGGACGGCTTCTGGGCCGAATGGTCGAGCAAGTATGCGTCGTCCGAGCAGATTGACGGCGGCATGTTCGGCACCGCTGCCGGCATCACGCTCACCGTCCAGACCGCCGGCCAGGGCATCCAGCCTTACGAAGGCGGCGAAAAGCTGACCGCCACGAACCAGACCTCGACGACCTACGGCGAAGGCGTTTATCTCGCTTTTGACCGCAAGGATTACAAGGGCGTGGACATTGCCGCCAATTCCGACCCGATCAGCACGTGGACGCTCGGCAGCTCCGGAAACCGCACGGGCAACTTCAACAACGATGTGACCGGCACGTACATCGGCGAAGGCTCCCGGATCAAGATCGACGGCAAGTGGTACACCATTACCGCGCTGACCGCCGGACAGGGCGTTTCCGCCAATGAAGTCACCCTGAGCCGCGCCGCCGCGACCGGGACAGTGGAAACCATCAACGGCATGTACGACTTGGCGCCGCTGGCCGTCGGGAGTCTGACGCCGGCCGGGTTTGTGATCAACAACACGACCCTGAACGTCAACGACAACATGATGTACTTCGAAGCTTCGACGTACGACAACTGATCGTGATTGAGCAAACCAGTGAAATGCGGGCGGGGATCGGCCCCTCCCGCATTTCATCAACAAAAAAAGGATAGAGACTATGAGCAGACCTCCGAAAGAGAAGGCAGACCCTGAAGTCCAAAAAGCCGCAATGCCGCCGACCGACACGCCGCCGCCGGCGCAGGCGCCGAAAGCCCAGCCGCCGAAGGAAAAGTATTTTCGTGTGAAGTTTCATCCGAAATCACGACCGGAAGACGAGGATGATGTTACGCTGTCCGTCAACGGCGAGGTGCTGGTGATTGCCCGGCAGAAGGAAGTTGTGCTGCCCGAGCGGTACATCGGTTGCGCGGAAAACGCCAACTATCAGCAGTTTCGACAAATGCCGGGAATGACACGCAAGATCATCGGCGAAGTCCATATCTTTCCGTTCGACAAGCTCGGCGAGGCGACGGAAGAAGAATTTAAGGCCATGCGGAAAAAGGGAACCGACGCGACGCGACGGATCATCGAGGATAAACGTATCGTTGACGATCAATAAACCCCAGATTCCCGGCCAGCAACAGGAGCGACATGGCTGCTATTGATTCCTATACGGATTTTTATCCGTTGATGGCCGCGGAATTGCCCGGGTGCCCCGAATACCTCATGCTGCAAGCGTTGAAGCGGGTGGCCCGGAAATTCTGCCAGGATTCGGATGCCTGGCGCGTCCAACTGGATTCCATCGACCTCGTGGAAAAACAGTTGGCGTACGTGTTGACGCCATTATCGGGCGGAACAACCTGGGGCGCGCAGATCAAGCATGTGCTCGCCGTCAGAATCAACACCGAAGATGGGATAGACAAAGGCAACCCCGGGGTTTTGATCAGTCAGCCGTACTACACGTTTTACCCGACCGACACGACCCGGATAAACGCGTCCATTGCCGCCAATACGCTTTTACTGGACGACTCACTGGAACCCGCGGAAGACGTGACCGACGGGCTGGAAGTCGAGGTCGTGCTTGTGCCGGAGCTGAACGAAGACGACACCGAAATTGACATGGATTTTCTGGCCATGTGGAGCGAGGCAATTATTGGCGGAGCCATTGCCTACCTGATGACCATGAAAAAGCGCCGCTGGACAGACATACAGCGCGCGGGACTGTTTCAGGCTGACTTCAACAAGGGTGTAAGCCGAGCGCGGAAAGTGAATATCGGCGGCGGCAAATCTGACTTTGTGGGGTTGTCGGCATGAGCTTTACCGCAAAACAGGTTATCGACACGGCCCGGCAGACTTGCAATGACAAGGACGCAACAACATGGGGCGATCCTGAATTTCTGATCGTTGTAAACGATTGCGTGTCGTTGATCCACAATAATTATCCTGAAAGTCGGTTGGATACTGACGGAGCGTTGATTGCGCTTTCTGAAGTGACCGACATAAACGACGACGTGCCGCTGTCCGACGTGTACCGGCCTGCGGTTGTGGCCTACCTGGAATATCGGTTTTTCGATTCTGACGCTGGCGACACACGGGACGCCAAGCAGCGTGATAAGCACCTCGAACGTTTCCTCACGCTCATTGGCGAGAAGGAATAACCATGGCCTACGAACAAGAGAAGAAATTCCTTGACGAGCGAGACGCCATCCGCGTGTCGTATGGCGCGAATCCGCACACCGGCGCCATAGAACTGGTCCGGCGCTGGACAGTGAGCCGCGCCGGTCTGCAATCGTCCTGCCTGGCGTACCTGAATGGAATCAAATATGTCTTGAATCCCATGGCTGACAAAGAGAAGTACACGGGCCTGTTTCGCGTTGTGCGCCATACGGCGACCATGAAAAAGGGGATGCCGGAGCAGGAGCAGGGTGTAACCCAGGTGTTGCGGTTACTTGGAACCGGCGATTACGAGTGGCTTTCTAGCCATACCACGCTGGACGAATCCTATTCCTACGCCTACAGGGACAAGGCCTCGCCCATCCAGGCACAAATCAGCGAGCAGGGAACGATTACGGACGCACAAAATACCCTGAATGAAAATAACCTGTACGACGCCGAAGCCAAGATTCAGAAGTCGCACCCGTACCAGTGGACGACGTACGGCGCATACAACGTTTTGGGGTATGACCGTGACCTGACCTATAAAAATTGGCATTACCAACCAGACGCTCCGCAGGTTGACGTGCAGGGCACCATCTACGACGCCCGCAGCACCCTGAACCGGGACGGCACCTATGATGGCGGCGTCGGGAGCAAGACCAGCCGGCCCGCGCAGTGGACGGAAGCCACCGAGACCGTCACCGACCAGAAAGTCGGGTATACATACCGGAATTCGCGGACAAAGCCTACCGCGCCGGCGGGCACCGCCATTGGTTTCATCTACGACGCCAGCAGCACATTGCAGTCTGACGGCACCTACAATGGCGCGGCGGGTTATCAGTATTCGAAGCCCGCGCAGTGGGTGGATGTCGTGAGGACTTTGACCAACATTTCGGCGGGTTACAGCTACAAGAACTTGCGGGAGAAGCCCACCGCGCCAGCCGAGACGGCGGTTGGGTACGTGTATGACGCCAAATCGATGCTGAACGAAGACGGCACCTATAACGGCAATGCCGGGTACGATTATTCGTTGCCGGCAGCCTGGCATGATGTCAACCGCACCACCTTCGGGATTAATACCGGATATACGTATCTGAATTACCGTCAACGCCCGACCGGCCCGGAAGAAATGGTTGTTGGATGCCTGTTTGAATCCAAATCCACGCTCAACAAGGACGGGACGTATAACGGCAACATCGGCTATGGGTATTCGCTGCCCGCTGAATGGTACGACGTAAGCGATAGCGTCCTGATGGCCGATTATGAATATACCTACAAAAATCAGCGTAGCAGGCCCACCGGCCCGACCGAATTAGTGCAGGGGTGTTTGTTCGACACAAAGTCCACGCTCAACAACGATCAGACTTATGACGGGAATATCGGATATCAGTATTCCAAGCCGGTGCAATGGACAGACGTGATTGACACCGCCACCGGCACAACGGTCGGCCACACCTACAAAAATCAGCGGATCCGGCCCAGCGCGCCGACTGCGGCCGTCCAGGGGTTTTTGTACGACATGAAATCCACAACGAACAAGGACGGCACCTATGATGGGTCCGGCGGTTATGAGTATTCAAAGCCGGCGCAATGGGCGGATGTTCAGGATTCCATGTTGGAATATTCGATAACGCATACATATTTGAACCAGCGGACCCGGCCCACGGCGCCGGCGGTAACGGTGCAGGGCGTGATTTATGATGCTAAATCCACGCTCAATAAGGACGGGACATACGGCGGCACGGTGGGGTACGACTATTCCAAGCCGGCGTCGTGGTGCGATGTGACCGAAACCACGCTGGATGTTAAATGTGTCAATTCATACCAGAATTACCGAACGCAGCCCCAGGCGGCCACCGGCAGCGTGCAGGGATTTGTTTACGACGCCAACAGCACGATGGCGAAGGACGGGTCTTACGGCGGAAATGCCGGATACCAGTATTCCAAGCCGGTGGTGATGTCCGCGCATGTGGCGACTTCCGGGTTGCTGGATGTTTACGAAGTGGCGTATCTGAACAGTAGGACGCGCCCGACAACGCCGGCAACCACGCTCGGCACGGTGTACGAAGCCAAAAGCACGCTTAACCGCGACGGGACTTACACGGGCGGGATTGATTATCGGTATTCGCAGCCGAAATCACTTTATGTTACCTGGCTGACTGGCGACGCCGGCGGCGGGCGCAAAGGGATTTACAAATATACCAATTGGCGTGAGACGCCACCGGTGATTGCGGCGCTGACGGCGGATACGGATAACAGCGTTGATTTATCCTACAATGCCGACAAAACTTTTAATGCCACTATTCGGGTGAGTCTTCAGCAACCTGGTATTGCCGGCGGTGCCGCCACCATTACATTAAACGACGAGACGCAAACCGTTCGTGAAGTTGTGGGATATGACCGCGACGAAGAGGTGTGGATCATTCAAATGTGGACAAGGCACGAGCAGTATTTTAAAAGCAAATCCAGCGCACTGGCTTATGTGTCGGGAACGGATCACGAACGAATTTCCGTGACGTATTCGGCTCTTGCCGGCGGATATTGGCTTGGCGTGTACTGGGTGCGGTTAGGCGAAGCGACGGAAGTATCAACGTCCGATGGTTGACGTTAGAGGTTTATTATGCCTGACAATAACGATCAGAAAGAACTGACGGCTAAGATTGGGTTTCTGGAGGCGGAACTCGATTCGCTGTCGGCGAAGTTGCGCGGGATGAGCGCGACGGGCGGCGGCGACCAGGAAGAACGGTACGGGTGGAGTGTGCCGATTTATAAAAGCAGTCTGAATTTGTCGAAGTTTGCGTTTGGGTGCACGGTCTCGGGCACTGCTGTAGGTGTCACTGCCGGCCAAGTGCTACATGCGGGCCATCCACCATATACTGCTACCAGTGGCATGACTGCGGGGCTGAGCGGAATCTTAACGGCTGATCATCAATATGTCTGGGTGGAATATAATTT
>Ga0265293_10009103_pt1 | contig 14406 bp, 13 predicted proteins | sample Munlanlewell138R_FD_192505 | JGI IMG/M metagenome (GOLD analysis project Ga0265293, IMG submission 192505) | Leachate microbial communities from a municipal landfill in Southern Ontario, Canada - Leachate well 138R | ecosystem: Engineered > Solid waste > Landfill > Unclassified | place: Canada...
GTTTTTTGCACCTCAATCAGGTCTTCAAGATCGAAATCGTCGTCCGATTATTGGGTTTTTATCTCAGCAAAGCACGACACATGCCGTGGCGGTGTGGTAAAGCGAATATTTCAGGGGCGACTAAGTACGGATCGATAGTATCAGCCGCACTAATAATATGATATAGACAAGTATTGATAAAACTTCAAGGTGTAAATTAAAAAGCACCGAAATTGCGTAGACATGAGCCTGCAACCACAAAGCACGGCTATCGGTCGTCGTCTATGCGCGGGTGGAGGGAACTATAAGGATCGATCGTTAGCCCCTGCTGGGATATAAGTCGGTCAAGATAACCATGTGCTACTTGGCGACGGAATCGCACAACCAGTTCAAGGTAACTAATCGGGTGCGGAGAGAATTACTACAAGAGTCTCGCACTGGTGGTGCTGAAACAAAAAAGCGGCTACAACATCTTGCTGTAGCCGCTTGGTATAAGTGCGAAATTTGGCGCGCCCGGAAGGATTCGAACCTCCGACCACCTGGTTCGTAGCCAGGTACTCTATCCAACTGAGCTACGGGCGCTAGGGGTGGCGTATTATCTTGGCAAGTCAGATAACTGTCAAGAAAACACTGTGTTTTATTGGCGGAGAGAGAGGGATTCGAACCCTCGATGGGCTTTTAACCCATACGCCCTTAGCAGGGGCGCGCCTTCAGCCTCTCGGCCATCTCTCCTGATTTTCAGCAGGCGGTAAGGATAGCCTCCTGAAGCTGATGCGTAAAGATGAAAAGGCATTATTGATTGCCAGATTCCTGCTTTTCGCGCTGGATACGGTCGTATATCTCTTCACGATGCACCGAAACTTCCTTCGGTGCATTGACGCCGATACGAACCTGGTTACCTTTGATGCCTAATACGGTGACGCTAACATCTTCACCAATCATGAGCGTTTCACCTACTCGGCGAGTCAAAATCAACATTTCCTATCTCCTTAAAAAAATAACTTTATCAACGCCAGCGCTGCGATGAACCGGTTTACCAATTTATAATCACAAACAGCAGCCGACTACTTTTCCCCTGATTTTTATTCGCCAGAGTAATTATTACCACAAGCTCATGCAGCTGGTGCCTGATCCAGATTGAAGGCTGAATGCAGTGTACGTACACCCAACTCCAGATACTTCTCGTCGATGACAACAGATATCTTGATTTCAGAAGTGGAGATCATACGGATATTTATTCCCTCCTTGGCCAGCGCAGAAAACATTGTGCTGGCAATTCCGGCATGTGAGCGCATACCAACTCCCACCAAGGATAGCTTGGCAATCCTTGTTTCGCCCTTCACCTCACGCGCGCCCATCTCACCGGCATGTTTCTCCAGCAATGCCAATGCCTTGTCATAATCATTGCGCTGCACGGTAAAGGTGAAATCTGCAGTACTACCATCTGTACTGGTGTTTTGCAGGATCATATCCACTTCAATATTGGCATCGCCAATAGGACCCAGTATGCGTGCAGCGATACCAGGCTGATCCGGCACGCCCTGCACCGTGATCTGCGCCTCGTCCCGATTGAAGGCAATACCAGAGATAAGCGCATCTTCCATCTCTACATCCTCATAACTAATCAAGGTGCCTGGGCCATCCTGCATCGAGGACAGCACCCGCAACGGTACATTGTATTTGCCAGCAAATTCCACGGCACGAATCTGCAATACCTTGGAGCCCAAACTGGCCAGTTCCAGCATTTCTTCAAAAGTAATCCGGTCAAGCCGCCGCGCCTCGGGCACTACCCGTGGATCGGTGGTGTAAACACCATCTACATCTGTATAGATCTGGCATTCATCTGCCTTCAACGCAGCCGCCAGAGCCACTGCGGTAGTATCAGAGCCGCCGCGCCCCAGGGTGGTGATATTGCCTTGCTCATCGACACCCTGGAAGCCTGCGACCACCACTACTCGACCAACTGCCAGATCACCTTGCATGCCGCCATTGTCGATATTGACGATCCGCGCCTTGTTATAGGCATTATCAGTGAGTATGCGTACCTGTGCGCCGGTATATGATCTGGCGTCTTGGCCTCGTTTCTTCAAGGCCATCGCCAAAAGGGCCACAGTCGCCTGCTCGCCGGTGGCTAGCAACATATCCAGTTCACGAGGGTCGGGCTGCTGCTGGATGGCCTTGGCAAGGTCAATGAGACGATTGGTCTCACCACTCATCGCCGAAAGCACCACCACCACCTGATCACCGCGCTTGCGGAATTCCATTACCTTGTTGGCAACATTCTCGATACGTTCGATATTGGCGACCGAGCTACCACCATATTTCTGTACTATTAACGCCATGATTGCCGCTATACCGACATGATTAATTTAAAGAACGCAGATTTAACACTAAATCGCTACAAAACTAAAGGAGACTCAAGCACCAAGTTCGCGCTCCACCCAATCACGCACATTATTTAAGGCAGCTGGCAGTCTGGCTGGTTCAGTACCACCACCCTGAGCCATATCAGCTCGCCCACCGCCCTTGCCGCCTACTTGTTGGGCAACCACCTGCAGCAGCTTGCCTGCCTGCAGGCGTTCGGTCAGATCCTTGGTTACACCGGCAACCAGGCTAATTTTTTCACCCTGCACGGTAGCCAGCACGATTGCGGCTGATCCTAGTTTATTCTTCAACTGATCCAGCGTATCGCGTAATGCCCTGGGATCCATGCCTTGCAGATTGGCGGCAAGCACCTTGATACCGGCCACTTCCACCGCCTGAGCTGCAAGGTCGGAACCCTGAGCAGAGGCCAGTTTACCCTTTAACTGCGCCAGCTCCTTTTCCAGCTGACGCTGGTGTTCGACTATCTGCCGCACCTTTTCCACCAGCCCATCACGGCTGCCCTTGACTACACTGGCCACGGCATCCAGGCTGTCTTCGGTCTTGTCCAACCAGGCCAAGGCCTGACAGCCAACCACGGCCTCGATACGACGCACGCCTGCCGCCACGCCACTTTCGCTGATGATTTTGAACAGACCAATATCACCCGTGCGCGTAACATGGGTGCCACCACAAAGCTCGATAGAAAATTCGCCCATCGATAGCGCTCGCACCTGTTCACCGTATTTCTCGCCAAATAGCGCCATGGCACCAGCCGCCAGCGCCTCGTCTATTCCCATCAGGCGCGTCATGACTTCCTGATTGCCCCGAATCTGATCATTTACCAGCCGTTCGATATTGCGCAGTTGCTCACGACTGACCGGCTCAAAATGGGCAAAGTCAAAACGCAAACGTTCTGGCGTGACCAGCGAGCCCTTTTGTTGCACATGCTCGCCCAGCACCTGACGCAGTGCCGCATGCAATAAATGCGTCGCCGAGTGGTGCGCGGCCGTACGACTGCGGGCGTCAAGGTCAACCGCTGCTGCAATGCTCTCGCCGACCTTTAAATTGCCATTCTTCACTGTGCCAATGTGCGCAATCGCCATGCCCAGTTTCTGCGTGTCCTCTACGGAAAATTTGCTATCAGCACCAGCCAGCAAACCCCTGTCTCCCACCTGGCCACCAGACTCGGCATAAAACGGGGTCTTATCGAGGATCACTATACCCTGCTCACCAGCGGCCAATTGCTGGACGGTATCGCTGCCTTTATACAACGCAATGATCTGTGCCTGGTCGGTCAAATGAGCATAACCTGTGAATTCTGTCTGCTCATTGATTTCGAGTTTGTCTGGATAGGCAACGCCAAAGGTGCTGGCAGCTCTGGCGCGCGCGCGCTGCAACTCCATTTCCTGCTCAAAGCCTGCCATATCCAGCTCAAGCTCGCGCTCACGGGCGATATCACCGGTCAGATCCACCGGGAAGCCATAGGTATCATAGAGCTTGAAGATGGCATGGCCAGGGATCACATTGCCTGTCAGTTCTGTAATTGCCTCCTCCAACAGATGCATGCCCTGATCCAGGGTCTCGGCAAAACGTTGTTCTTCCTGCAGCAGGGTACGCGTAACCTGCGCCTCGGCTCTGGCCAATTCTGGATATGCCGCACCCATCTCATTGACCAGCGGTGCCACTAACTTATGAAAAAACGGCTGACGCAGACCCAGCTTGTGACCATGCCGAATTGCCCGACGAATAACCCGACGCAAGACATAACCACGCCCCTCATTGGCAGGGACCACACCATCGGTCACCAGAAAGGCACAAGAACGAATATGGTCGGCAATCACTTTCAGCGATGGACTGGTCAAATCATCCGTCCCTGCCAGCGCAGCCACTGCCTTGATTAAATGTTGAAACAAATCGATATCGTAATTGCTATGCACCTGCTGCATTACAGCCGCCAAACGCTCCAGGCCCATACCTGTATCAACTGACGGCTTGGGCAGAGGCACCATGCTACCATCGACACCACGCTCGAACTGCATGAAGACCAGATTCCATATCTCAATATAGCGATCGCCGTCCTCTTCCGGCGAGCCCGGCGGGCCACCCCAGACTTCAGGGCCGTGGTCATAAAATATTTCAGTGCAAGGACCGCATGGGCCGGTATCCCCCATCGACCAGAAATTTGATGCCTCACCCAAGCGAGTCAGGCGCTCGGCCGGCACGCCAATCTCATCTCGCCAAATCGCAGCAGCCTCATCATCATCCTGATAGACCGTGACCCAAAGTTTTTCTACCGGCAGCTTGAGCTCTTTGCTAAGGAATTCCCAGGCGTAGTGTATGGCCTCACGCTTGAAGTAATCGCCGAAACTGAAATTACCCAGCATTTCAAAAAAAGTGTGGTGACGCGCGGTATATCCAACATTTTCCAGATCGTTGTGCTTGCCACCGGCACGCACGCAACGCTGTACAGAGGCCGCGCGGTTATAGCTGCGCTGTTCTTGACCCAAAAAACAGTCCTTGAACTGCACCATGCCAGCATTGGTGAACAACAAGGTCGGATCGTTACCTGGCACCAGCGAACTGGAGGGCACAACCTCATGATTCTTGCTGCGAAAGAAATCCAGAAACGCCTGGCGCAACTCTGCACTTTTCATCGTCACCTGACTCAAAAAAATTCATCCACTGTTAAAAAATTCAACACGACCCACAAATAAGCGCTAATACTCATAACGTAATATTTTTTATTTACGCACAATCGTTTTCACTGGCGAGTTTGAATCCTGCCGCTCAACATCATTCATCGCCGGTGAATACGTTACGGAAATGTTCCGTGGCAAAGCCACGATACTGTAAAAAACGTGCCTGTCTGGCTCGTTCCTGAAAATCCCTGGGTAAGGCATTGCCAAACCGCTTACATCTGGCCTGTTCAGCAAAGCTTGACCATTGTCCAGCATATTCAGCCAGCGCAGAGTCCATATATTCCTCAGCCACACCACGCTCATGCAGCTCGCTGCGGATACGCAAGGGGCCATAACCCCTGCCCACGCGCATATGCACATAACTCTCGGCATAGCGCAGATCACTTTGCAAACGCTCGTGCTGCAACCGCGCAATGCATTCGGCAACTTTTGCTGGGGCGAAGCCCTTATTCCTCAGCTTGTGTTCCAGCTCGTGTGCCGAATGTTCGCGCCTGGCCAGCAAGCTGATGGCACGATGGTAAGGATCGCCTTGCTCTGCTTCCTCGCTCAAGCCTCTGCCAATTCCTCATCACTTTCTGTAACTACTGCCTCGGGTAACGCGGCAGCACGTATTTTAGCCTCAATCTCATTGGCTATTTCCGGATTGGCCTTGAGAAATTGCCGTGTATTATCCTTACCCTGACCGATCCGGTTATCACCATAGCTATACCAGGAGCCGGCCTTGTCAATGATATTGGCCTTTACACCCAGGTCAATGATCTCACCCTCACGCGAAATACCCTCACCATATAAAATATCAAATTCAGCCTGCTTGAACGGTGGCGCGACCTTATTCTTCACTACCTTGACGCGGGTTTCATTGCCCACCACCTCATCACCCTTCTTGATTGCACCGATACGACGAATATCCAGACGAACAGAAGAATAAAATTTCAGCGCGTTGCCGCCGGTGGTGGTTTCCGGGCTGCCAAACATCACGCCAATCTTCATGCGGATCTGGTTTATGAAAATCACCAGGGTATTGGAACGCTTGATATTAGCGGTAAGCTTGCGCAGCGCCTGGCTCATCAGGCGAGCCTGCAGGCCAACATGCGTATCACCCATCTCGCCTTCAATCTCAGCCTTCGGCGTCAGTGCCGCAACCGAGTCCACCACCACCACATCCACAGCACCAGAACGCACCAGCATATCGGTGATCTCCAGTGCCTGCTCGCCGGTATCCGGCTGTGAGACCAGCAGATCATCAACATTAACACCCAGTTTTTGTGCATAAACCGGATCAAGCGCATGCTCGGCATCGACAAAGGCGCAGGTACCGCCAGTCTTTTGCGCCTCAGCCACCACCTGCAGGCTCAAGGTGGTCTTGCCGGAGGACTCCGGGCCATAAATCTCAACGACACGACCGCGCGGCAAACCACCAATGCCCAGCGCAATGTCCAGCCCTAAAGAGCCGGTGGAAATTGCCTGAATATCCCGCGCCACGCCGGGATCACCCATGCGCATCACCGACCCCTTGCCAAATTGTTTTTCAATCTGGCTTAAAGCCGCGCTCAGTGCCTTACGTTTGTTATCGTCCATTGTTCCTCCAAAAAAATTAAGGAATATCCACACAAATTCTATACATGCTTATGCAGAGCTTCTCTGAACGAGGCTGTCCATGCCCCGTCATGACTGATCAACTGATTGATTATTTCACACTCAACCCCGCAACGGCCAGCGACGCAGGGGTTGATAACGTACACCATCAGGGAAAGAACACGGCTGTAGCAAGACAAACTCATGCACAGACCAGTGCAAGGGACTAATCGCACGATATTCCGGGCGGATTTTAGACTTGCGCTGCACTGTAACATGCGGCTGATAGGGGCGCTTGTCCATCTCAAGGCCACAAGCTGGCATGGCAGCATTGAGTTGCTCGGCCAGCGCGCGCAAGGTCTCAGGGATATATGAACAACCCAGCCACAAAACCTGCGGCACCGGCCAATGACCGAATTGATCCAGCACCAGTTCAAACGCTGGCAGTGAAATGGATTCTGCCGCATTTTCCATGCAAAGCCGCTGAGCTGTGTTAGTCATGCCAAGAAAAACCAAGGTCATATGCAGATTTCTCCAGGCCACCGGCCGCCCGCCGGAGCCAATATCCATCTGCCCCAAAGATTGTATCTGCCGCTGCAAGCCAGGCTCAGGCAGCAAGGCAAAAAACAGTCTTTGTCTTTTATCCAGCATGTCTACCTAAGGACATCCAGTGAACCTTGCAAGGCCACTGCTACCGCCTGCCGCCGTACCGCATCGCGATCGCCCTGAAAATAATGGGTAGCACTTGTCGCCCCGGCATCACGCACCGCCCAGGCAAAACAAACCATGCCCACCGGTTTGAGTACTGTTGCCCCGCCAGGCCCGGCAATGCCACTGATGGCCAGACTTAACTGTGCATGGCTGTGTAACAAGGCACCTGTCGCCATTTGTCGCACCACCGTCTCGCTCACCGCGCCCTGTTCGGCCAACACTGCCGCTTCTACACTTAACATCTCCTGCTTGGCCTCATTGTCATAAGTGACAAAACCACGCTCGAACCACCGCGAACTACCAGCAAGATCTGTACAAATTTTCGCCACCCAGCCGCCAGTGCATGACTCAGCAGTCGCCAGCCGCCAATCGCGTGCCTGTAAAGCAGCTGCCAACTGCCCAGCCAACGACTGCAATGTCTGCTCATCAAGCATAAAACCCGGAAGCCTCTGAATAACTGCCTGCCTGGATATTACTATGTTTAATAGCTTGCTCTAAATGTCCAGCTAAAACTATAAACTACGCATTCCCCTTACCCTTCAACAGCTTGAGCCCCCCCTCAAGGGGAAGGCAGGGGTGAAAACTTCACAATAAAATCACCTGGAGCCGATCTGTCACCACGCATCCCCAGACAAATTAGAGAAATTTTTTAATTTCTACGCCGATATCGTACACACCGGCCGACATAGCTTGTATGCGGATCACCTCGGCCTCGGCTCGCAACGGTTCTACTACGTTCTGCGTCAAGACAAGCTGCACAATCAATACCTCCCCCATCCGCAAATCCTGATCAGTAGTAAAACCCAGGCCACTACTACTAAGGTCGCGCGCCACTGCCTCGTGCTCACTTCCATCTGCTCGGGCAAATTTCATCGGGCAGTCCATATACATGCGCATAAAATTGCGTTTTTCGTCATACTCCCGGCCCATACCAACCTCCTTAGTGCACATGTTTGAACAAACAATTCAGCAAAATCCCAATACTACACACTCAAGCGTTCACAGCCAGTACCATTTTTCGCTATTTTTCTGCCGTCTGGATCAGCACACCCCGCAGATCACCTGACTGAACATACACCTATTATGCACAGGTGTTGCGTCCTTGTTTAACAAGGATATTTTTAAGAACACAACATAAAAATTACACTTCAGGTTACAGTTTTTCGAAGCTTGGCTGATTCGTAGTTAATCCGTAGCCCGTTCCCTGTAATTTATTAGAGGTATATAGCCACATATTATCAACCCGATTCCTGTCGCATCCCCAGGCACCCGACAACCGCACACCAACCCCCACTTTGGGTGCTCATCGCCTATAATCAGCTTCGGCCACCTTTGTTTCTCACATTTAATAAATATATTATACAGCACCCACTAATCCATGTATATTTCTCGTCTTTAAGTAACTATTGACTTATTATCCAACATCGGCCGATAATTTCTTGTATTGGAGGAACTTTATGGCCAGAAAAATTATGCCCTTACCACTGCCAGCCTCCCCAGTCGTCGATTCGGTTGAGGCGTTTGGCGCGTTTGTACGGAGCCTGCGTACGCAACAACAACTGCGCATCGATGATGCCGCTGCGCTGTGTGGTGTTTCAGTTCAGCTGCTCTCTGATCTTGAAAATGGCAGCCGTTCCGTCGGCCTGGACAAGGCATTGGCGGTTGCACAGCAACTGGGACTAACCCTGCTGGCGGTACCAAAATCCGAACAACCCCAGGCAATTGCCGCCATCAAGAGTCAGTCATTATGACAACCCACGGCCTTTCCGCCTGGATTGGTGAACAACAGGTTGGCACCCTAAGCTATCACGACGATACCGGGCGCTTCTCTTTTGAATACGAACAGACATGGATGACGAATAGCTACGCTTATCCAATCTCCCCCGCCCTCCCACTTCGGCGTCCGGATAACCAAACCGATGAACTGCACTCAGTCAACGTACGCCGATTCTTTGAAAATCTGCTGCCCGAGGGCAAAGCCCTGGAGGATGCTGCTGCAGCGCACACGGTCTCAAAAGGCAACCTGTTTGGTCTGCTGCGCTGGCTGGGCCAGGAGAGTACAGGTGCGCTTGCCCTATTGCCTGAAAGCACCGTACCGGCCCAGCTTGAACCGATCGTGCGTGAAGTAACCTTTGAAGAGCTCTCCGAGCGCATCCATGACCGGGCCAATCGTCCATTCAATGTATGGGACGGCCGGGTACGCATGTCCATCGCCGGCTACCAGGATAAACTGGCGGTCTATGTTGATGAGGAAGGAAGGCTCTTCCTGGTGGAAGGTCAGCTGGCTTCAACCCATATCCTCAAACCGGAGCCAATAAACCCAAAGCTTTCCAGGCTGGTGGCCAATGAGCACTTTTGCTTGAAGCTGGCTGCCGCGCTCGGTATACCCTCGGTCGAGGTGGAGATTCTACGAGCACCGGAGCCGATATTGATAGTTAAACGCTTCGACCGCATCAAACACAATCGCCATGTCGAGCGTTTACATGCGGTGGATAGCTGCCAGGTGCTCAATTTCAGCGTCAGCCACAAATATGAACGCAATTTCGGCAATGGGCGTGATGTCGCCAATATTCGGGACGGCGTCAGTTTCGAGAAGCTCTTCTCCATCGCTCCACTCACCCAGTCTCAAGCGGCCACGCGCATGGCGCTGATCCGTTGGGCGATTCTGCAATACCTGATCGGCAACAGTGATGCCCATGGCAAAAACATCTCGTTTATGGTCGAGCCGGGTGGCCTACGCCTCGCCCCTGCTTACGACCTGGTTTCGGTGTGTATCTACCCGGATATCGAACACGAATTTGCCATGGCCATAGGTGATGAGTTCGACATGACTAAAGTCCGTGCCTTTGATTGGGCAGACTTTTCCGACCGCTGCGGCATAGAACGCCGCCTTCTGGTGCGTGAGATGAACCGGATGATCAAAGCACTCCGAATCCAGCTGCCGACATTACTGTCTCTGCCCAACTACATTGAGGAAGAGCGCGCCATGCTGCACAAGATCTCGGATCTGGCCCTGCAACAGGCTGAGCAACTGGAAATCGATGCAAAAATGATTGTGAAAGTGGTAATTGAATAGTCCGTTTTCCGTTTCAAGTCTAACGAAAGAAGCGGGTGCGGCCTCAACCAGTTCCAATGAGCGAGCCCAGATGATCCGCCCACTTCTGTAACCACTGCCTACTGCATTGCAGACTTCTCCGGTACGACACTCTGTCCAGCTGCTTGAACATTTGCCCCACGTTGAACAATTGCCATGATCATATCCACCACAGTCTTTCGCGTGACGGCATTTGCCGGCATCTCCCCCAGCTTGGGAATCACATCGCCATAGAGGGTTCTGCGCGTCTCAGACTGACCTTTCGGTTTTCGTGCTCCGGCGACGACCTTTCGCCTGGAGATTTCCGGTCTTCGATATATTGGGTTAGGTAGAGTTCTACGAGCTTCTCAACTGACTCTCGTTGTCCCAGTTCCAATTCCTGGGCTTGCTCCCGTTCCTGCTGTTTCCACTGTTCGGGATTACAGGGGTTTGGTACTCTGCGCTGCTGCCGTTGGCATCCTCTTGAATTGATGTCAGTTTGTCAGACGCAACGAAAATAAGTGTAACTTTTCGGATTTCAGCAAAGGTTACACTTCAAGTTACAGTTTTTTAAGCCCTTACGATGCTCAACCTCTTCCCTTTTCCGGTCGACGACTCAGCAGGTGAATATCCCCTCGACATAATAAGCGAACCATGGTACAACTCGATTAGCGAAACATACCACAGCTTAATTAGCGAATACTATTCCAAAAGACCATGGCAAAACCCTCTGAAAAACTGGCCGAATCCCTGGGGGCGCTCCACGAACTGCAAACACAAGGCACAGTCGCCATACGCTCTGCCGACCTGACGCGAACCCATCGGGAGCGCCTGCTTCGCAATGGCTTTCTGCAAGAAGTAATCAAGGGCTGGTATGTTCCTACACGCCCGGACGAGACGGCCGGCGAAAGCACCGCCTGGTATGCCGCTTTCTGGCCATTCTGCGCTGCCTATCTCCAACATCTCAAGGGGAACGACTGGTGTCTGTCGCCGGAACAATCCCTGTCAATCCATGCCGAGAACTGGACCGTCCCGCGCCAGTTACTGGTCCGGGCCATCAAGGCGCGCAATAACATCACGGCCTTGCCACATAACACATCGCTACTGGATATCCGGGCCGCATTGCCAGATAGCAAGGATATCGTGGAAAAAAACGGCCTGCGTTTGTTTTCGCTCCCAGCGGCGCTGATCGCCTGCGCGCCGGGCTATTTTCAGCAAAACCCCACCGATATGCGCGCCGCCCTGTCGATGGTGCGCGATGCATCCGAAGTACTGGACCGGCTTCTGGAACGCGGGCACAGCACCATCGCCGGGCGGCTTGCAGGCGCGTTCCGCAATATTGGCCGTGAGCGGATCGCTGACGACATCACGAACACCATGCGCGCGGCCGGATACGACGTACGCGAGAATGATCCCTTCGATACACAAATTTCGGTGATACTAGCGGCGAGGGAACAGTCCCCCTATGTCAATCGCATTCGCCTGATGTGGCAGGAAATGCGGGAACAGATCATCGATCGCTTTCCCAAAGCACCCGGCCAACCCAAAGACATCAAGGCCTATCTCAAACACGTCGAAGATGTTTACGTCTCAGATGCCTATCATTCCTTGTCTATTGAAGGCTATCGTGTCAGCCCTGAACTGATCGAGCGCGTACGCAGTGGTAGCTGGAATCCGGACGAAGACGAGAATGACAGGGAACATCGTAATGCGCTTGCCGCCCGCGGCTACTGGCAGGCCTATCAAGCCGTGCGGGGAAGTGTTGGTAAAATCTTGCAAGGTAATAATCCCGGCACCGTCGTTGATGACGATCACCGGATATGGTATCGAGAAATGTTTGCACCGGGCGTAACAGCGGGATTGCTACGCGCCGCTAATCTCGCCGGTTATCGCAACGGGCCCGTTTATATTCGTCGGTCAATGCATGTACCGCCCAGTTGTGAAGCTGTGCGCGATGCCATGCCTGCTTTTTTTGACCTGCTGCGCGACGAAATAGATCCGTCCGTTCGTGTCGTACTCGGGCATTTTATCTTCGTGTACATCCATCCCTATATGGACGGCAACGGCCGCATAGGGCGATTTCTAATGAACGTGATGTTGGCCAGTGGAGGCTATCCCTGGACCGTTGTTCCCTTGCAACGGCGGGATACCTACATGGATGCATTGGAACAAGCCAGCGTAAATCACAATATCATGCCCTTCACGGATTTTCTGGCTCGTCTTGTCAAAGATGGATTGAAGGGAAAGGCCGCTCCCAAATTTCCAATTTGATTCAGTTTGCCGTTTATTTGAGACGTTTCTTGTTCGTAAGCGCGCTTAAATCGACACCTGCTGTTTCCACTGTTCTGGATTACATGGGTTTGGTACTCTGCGCTGCTGCCATTGGCATCCTCTTGAATTGATGTCAGTTTGTCCTACGCAACGGAAAAAGTGTAGGTTGTCATCTTTCACAAAACCTACACCAGAACAACCTACACTTCAACCTACACTTTTTCGTGAGATTGGATGATATTTCGTGAGACTCTGTGAGACGGCGAGAGACGATGGAAAAACTATAAATGCTTATAAATCAATAAGTAGAGCAGCGTAACGGCATGAGTTCATTAGGAAAAAACGAGCAACATACCCCAATGATGCAGGGGTGTTACCCCCCTGTTTTACAAGGATATTTATAAGTTCAACAGCGCAAAAGCTACACTACAGGTTACAGTTTTTCAGCCCCTTGCTTCGTAGTGTGTTTTTTTGTTGCAACCAATTGTTTTATTTAACTTAATTCTTGGCATCCATCGCCCATCACCCCTGCCGCACAGGTGTTAACCTATTGTTTAATAGAGTTATTTATAAATAACACTGCATAAAAGCTACACTAAACGGCCAGTGACTTGCTCCCACCGGTTCCGACCGGTGCGGTACCCGACGAAGCTTGCGGCCTCCGCGAACCAGCTTTTCGCCGTCAAAGAGGTGGATCGCACCGGCTTTATCCGTTCGTGCAACCAGCCTGGAATGCACCCTGGTGGACGTCCTGGATCGCCCCCGGACCTGAGCTATCGGCTTTGCCCATTGAGCGGTGCTGTATCTCGTCCGGCTGCACACCTCGACAGGCTGAATCTGCCTTCAACCTCCGGCACTTCGCCGCCCTGGTCGGCTTCATGCTCAACGCCCACAAGCTCGGGGTGGCTGAACTGGAGGCGCTCTACCAGCGGTGAAGACTAAGCATGGCGTGACACACTCCTTATGGCGGTGTGTGTCACGCCTTGTCCCCCGCGGCGCAAGCCCATGACTCATTCGAAATCGGACAGGTCAATAGCATACGCACTCAGCACCTCTCCGACCTGCACGCGCTTCTGACCCGCTGCAACGGCCATTACTTTGGCCAACACCTCCGACACCTCTCCTTTCTTCACCCCCGCTGCCTTGGCCTTCTGGAGATAATAGCGGGTGCAGGGGGCGCAATTCATCGAAATCGCTGCGGACAGCCCGACTAGCAGCTCCGTCTTCTCATCCAGATACTCCCCGCTATGCGTCGAGGCGTAAAAGGCGTCATACAGTTCTTGTTGTTTGCGGTTCAACATATATTCCCTCCCTACAGATACTAATCAGGACTCTGAAACCAGGGCCAAAAAATCCTTCAGCCGCCTCCCAGGCACCGGCTCAAAGCTCTCACCGATCTCCAACAGGTGATCCATGCAGTCGAGTCGGAAGTGGCGGAAGTCGTCACGCAGTTCACACCAGCCAACCAGCGTCCAGGTGCGGCCCCAGTAGGTCAAACCCAGGGGCTGGACTGTGCGGTGCGAGGCCTCGCCATCGGTACGGCGGTAGTGGAAACGCACCTTCCTTTGCCCGCGTACCGCGCCTCGCAGCAGGTGCATGACATCGATCTGTAGTGGTCAAGTAAAACTGGCCACCGATTTATAGTTAATCCAGTAATTTTCCTCAGCTTTATTTGGGCTCATACCACCATTGTGTTTATGTGGCCTTAACTGACTGTAATACCCGATTAAATAT
>Ga0265293_10009104_pt1 | contig 14404 bp, 9 predicted proteins | sample Munlanlewell138R_FD_192505 | JGI IMG/M metagenome (GOLD analysis project Ga0265293, IMG submission 192505) | Leachate microbial communities from a municipal landfill in Southern Ontario, Canada - Leachate well 138R | ecosystem: Engineered > Solid waste > Landfill > Unclassified | place: Canada...
AGCCACAGCCACAGCCACAGCCACAGCCATCAGTATTAAAACCCCAGCCGGGCCGTTTCGCCTGCTTCTGGAACAGCACGACCAACAAGTCTGGCTGGCCGGCGTCAGCCGACCCGATGGCATGCAGCGCCTCTACCATCCAGCCCCCGCGCCTTGGTCGAATCGTTTAAGCGGCAGCAGCCTGCAAGCGCCTGGACAAGCGGCCCAGCCAGTACAGCAATGGGAATACGACACCCAAGGCCGAGTCAGCCGTCTGATCTCTCATGCCTTCAATCAGGACTGGACGGCACACTATGGGCCGAGCCTGAGTGAATGGTCCATCGGCACAGAACGACATCGCTTCCATTACCGCGACTATCAAGGCCAGCAGCGGCTACAAAAACTGGAAAGCCGCTTGTGCGAGGACTGCCCGGCCTATAGCACGCGATGGCAGTACGATCCGCAAGGACGCTGGTTGCAGGCTGGGCCGTGGACAGCGCAGCGCCGTACAAATGGAACGGTGTCACGGCTGGAGCAAAAGCAGGGTGGCTGGGGGTCGCTAAGCCTAGGGCTTGATGAAAAAGGGCGCTTGCAACGGTGGGCGTCCAGCCAGCATGGAAGCGAAGCCCGCTACTGGAGCCCGGATGGCAAGCTGACGCGCATTGACTACGCAGAAGAAGGCTCGCTTCAGATTCACTACGATCAGCAGGGGCGCTTGAGCCGTCTTGAACACCAACAAGGCCATGAAGTTGAACGCAGTGAACTGGACTGGTTGGGGCCTGGCGCGCTACGTATTCGTCACCCCACGGAAACACAATGGCTGAAGTTACGATCGGGTTTATTACAAGAACGTCGCCTGGAGCGTAGCCATAGCCCTGGAAAAAACTGGACCGATCGCTTTGAGTATGACGAGCAGCGTAGGCTGACGCTGCACTCACTGCCGGAAGGCGGACAACTACGCTACCGCTGGGATGCTCATGGACGTCTACAGTCTCTGGAATGGATCCAGCAAACCGGGCAAGTCCAGACTGTCATCCACGCACAAGAGGTGGGCTATGCCTGGGGCAATGGCCTACAACTGATCAGCCATGCGAACAGCACTGGTCAAGCTGTGGATGCAATGCTTTTGCACCCGGATGGCAAACCTGTCTGGACACAAACCCGCCGCCTGGATGCACAAGGAAATGTACTGGAGGACCGCCACGACTACCCGCTGCTACAGCAAATACGCCATTGGTTTTTGCACTACGACACCCAGAACCGGATGATTGCCTTGCGTCAGGGCAAGACAGAATCAGAACAATGGCTGGCCTGGAGCCACAGCGGCGCACTTGCTGCGCGCTACCCGAAGCCAGCCGCTTCCATTCAGCGTTCCTCCACCGGGACGGCGAAAGCCGTCGGAGCCTTGAATCTGGACTACGGCCCCAACCGTCGCTTACGGCGCGTGCACACGGCCAACTCCACCCTGGTCGAGTACCGGCACGATGCCTTTGGCCAGCGCATCTGGCGCAAGCAAGGCAATCAGGAGCGCGCTTTCTTCTTTCACGGCCAGCAATTAATGGCTGAACTGGATTTAGCCGCTGCGCCCGGCCAGCTCATTTCCCGGCGCTATCTGTATGCCGGGCTGACGCCCGTAGGGATGATTGTTTATCAACCAGATGGGCAAGGGCAGTTGTACTACCTGCATAGTGATTTGATGGGCGCCGTCCGACTGATTAGCGACCACCAAACCCGGCCAATCTGGGCCGCAGATCTGAACCCGTTGGGAAAGGCCGAGCCTTTACTCGAAACGCTGGAATTCAACTTACGCCTGCCGGGGCAGTATGCAGAGTCCGCTACCGGCTGGCACGACAATCTGCTGCGTACCTATCTCCCCGATCGCGGTCACTATCTGGAAGCGGACCCGTTGGGCCCGTGGCCGCACACCCAGGCAGTGGGCTATGCCCAGCAACAGCCATTGCGCCATATTGATCCCACCGGCCTGCTGCTGTTCGCGTTTGATGGCACACGGCAAGCCCCCATCACCAACAGCAATGTCTGGAAACTGTCGCAGTTGTATCAGGATGGGGCGGTGCATTACAGCGAGGGTCCCGGCAATCCTGTGAGCACGGATCTGGATGCGCTGACGGCGTGGCGAGCAGGTCGCATTCTGGAGGCGCAATGGAACCGCTTTCTGAACCGCATGCAGGAGCAGGGGCCCGCAGCTCGCGCCGTACCGGTGGACTTGCTGGGTTTTTCACGGGGAGCAGCGCTGGCCAGGGACTTTTCCAATCGCATTATGGACTACACCCAACAAGGCTGGTTTGTGCTGAATGATCCGCAGCGTGGGGCCATCCGGGCCTGCATCACCCCCCGCTTTCTAGGGCTTTTCGATACGGTGGCGCAATTTGGGCTGGGCGGCTGGAGCAACTCTCAATACCGATTGGGCGTCTCGCAAGCCTGGAATTGGGTGGCCCACGCCGTAGCAATGCACGAACACCGCGTGCTCTTTCCCTTAAGCGGCTTGGCCCAGGCCATGAACACAGTGGAAATGCCTTTTATCGGCGCTCATAGCCAGATAGGTGGTGGTGTACTGCCCGATGACAACAGCATCAGCGACCTGGACAAAGTGGCCCTGGCCTGGATGCACTGGCAAGCCACCGCCGCCGGCTTGACGCTGGCCGAACTGCCTCAAACCGATCTGCAGATCAGGCATCCCATCTTGCAGGACATGCGTACACCCGGACTGCGTCTGAGCACACAGGGAGTACGCCGCGTTGACTACCACGGCCAGGGTCAGGATCTGCTGTATCAGGACTCGCACCCTGCCTTGGGCCGACAGGTGCGCAACACCCTGGAAAACCTGATCACACGCTTTAATGACTGGCGCCTGCGCGGTGACAATCAAGTAGGCTGGGTAGACATGGATGCTTACGATGCGTGGCTACATAACCACCTGGGATGGGAACGCTAGGGTGCTTGAAAAGAATTTGGCGTCAAATCACGCTATCATGTGGGGCTATCCGGCGGGCCAATGTCGCGCCTTCCATCTGAGGCGAGATCAACTCGCCCCAGTTGTCTTTCTACCAATCCAGACCTTTCCTATGCTTGCTGAGCAACAATCTCAATTAATCGCCTGCCTACAGGCTGCCGTCCGTGCCATCTTGCCCCAGGCTGAACCCAACATCACGCTGGAGCGCCCCAAAGTGGCTGCGCACGGTGATGCCGCCTGCAATATTGCCATGCAATTGGCTAAACCCGCCGGTCGTAACCCGCGCGAGTTGGCTCAGCAAATCGTCGATACCCTGTTGGCCGATCCGAACGCCGCTGCTTTGCTGGCAGGCGCGGAAATTGCCGGCCCGGGCTTTATCAACTTTCGTCTGTCTACGGCCACCCATCAGGCCGTCCTGAAGACTATTGCCGAGCAAGGCGATAACTTTGGCCACGTTGCTCCTACCCAGGAAAAACTGATGGTGGAGTTCGTGTCGGCCAACCCGACCGGCCCCTTGCACGTGGGCCACGCCCGCCAAGCGGCGCTGGGCGACTCCCTGTGCCGCGTATTCAGCTCGCAAGGCTACGACGTTACCCGCGAGTTCTACTACAACGACGCCGGTAACCAGATCGACAACCTGACCACCAGCGTGCATGCCCGTGCTCGTGGCATCGAGCCCGACAGCGAGCAATTCCCCGCTGACGGCTACAAGGGCGACTACATTCTGGATATCGCCCGCGACTATCAGGCCGGTGCAACCGTTCAGGCTGCCGATGGCGCCTCCGTCACCGCCAGTGGTGATCTGGACAATCTGGAAGACATCCGCCGCTTCGCCGTGGCCTACCTGCGCCGCGAACAGGATTTGGACTTGCAGGCTTTCGGCCTGAAGTTCGACAACTTCTATCTGGAAAGCTCGCTGTACACCTCCGGCAAGGTTGAAAAAACCGTGCAGGCCCTGATCGACGCCGGTCACACCTACGAGCTGGACGGCGCGCTGTGGCTGCGCACCACGGAACTGGGCACAGGCGACGACAAAGACCGCGTGATGCGCAAATCCGAAGGCGGCTACACCTACTTCGTGCCGGACGTGGCCTATCACGTGGCCAAGTGGGAGCGCGGCTTCCACCACGCCATCAATATTCAGGGCTCCGACCACCACGGCACCATTGCCCGTGTGCGCGCTGGTCTGCAAGGTCTGGGCCTGGGTATCCCCAAGGAATTTCCGGCCTACATCCTGCACAAGATGGTCAAAGTCATGCGCAATGGCCAGGAAGTGAAAATCTCCAAACGCGCAGGCAGCTACGTCACCTTGCGTGACCTGATCGAATGGGTAGGCCAGGACGCCGTGCGCTTTTTCCTGATCCAGCGCCGTGCCGACTCCGAATTCGTATTCGATATCGATCTGGCCCTGTCCAAGAGCGAAGAAAACCCGGTTTACTACATCCAGTACGCTCATGCCCGTATCAACTCCGTGTTGAACCAGTCGGCAGAACTGTTGGATCAAGTGCCTCAGGCCGACATCACGCCTTTGACCGCCCCCACCGAGATCGCTCTGATGCAACGCCTGTCCGAATACCCCAATGTGCTGGCCCAATCCGCTCGCGAACTGGCCCCTCACCACATTGCTTTCTGGCTACGCGACTGCGCTGCAGACTTCCACTCCTGGTACAACGCCGAGCGCGTGTCGGTCGACGACACGGCCTTGCGTCTGGCCCGTCTGCGCCTGGCCCAGGCCTGCGCCCAGGTCATTCGTAATGGTCTGAACCTGCTGGGTGTGTCCGCACCCGAACGTATGTAAACCCATAGGCAGATATGGCAAGAGCACGTAAAAAATCCAGTAGTTCCGGCGGTACCTATACCGGCATTCTGATTGGCCTGATTCTGGGTCTGGGCGCGGCGGTGGCCGTTGCCCTGTTTGTCACCAAAGTACCCATGCCCTTTGTGGACAAGGCCAGCCGGGACAAACCAACCGTTGCCTTGCCTGAAGGGCGAGACTTGCTGGACCCGAACCGGGGTCTGTATGGCAGCTCCAGCGGGCAGACGCCTGCGCCGGGCGACACCATCCCCGGATTGACCTTGCCACCGGCCAATTTGCCCAGCATCTCTTCCAAGCCTGCCGCTCCGGATGCCTTGGGTGATTTGATTGCCACCCTGCCTGCCATGGGTACGGAACCAGCCCGTCAGCCAGAGACTCGCACTACCGCTCCTGCCGTAACACCACCAGCCACAACACCTGCTGCACCAAGCACTCCGGCACCGGCCGCCAGCAAACCGGCTACACCGACACCTGCTGCGCCCCCGGCGCCCGCCAAGCCAGCCACCACATCCACCCCCTACTACCTGCAAGCAGGTGCATTTCGCAACAATGCGGATGCCGAAGCCATGAAAGCCCGCTTGTTGATGTTGGGTTTTAATGCCTCGGTACAAAGTGCCCAGGTCAATGGCGGCACGATAAACCGGGTACGCCTGGGTCCCTTCAAGGGCATAGACGAAATGAACCGGGCACGCAGCCGTCTGGCCGAGGAAAAAATTGATAGCTCGGTGGTACGGCCCTGAACAAGTTGCACCCTGGGTAGGCCCAAGGTGAACTTTTCCGCCATTGCACAGGTCATAGACCTCATCTTCCCCCTTAAGGAAATTGATTCATGAAGCTGAACGCATTGTTTGTACGATCCCTGGTCGGTGCCAGTCTGTTGGCTGGGGCGACTTTGTTGCCCGCCACCAGCGCGCTGGCTCAACAAGCCAACCAGGGCTACGTCACCCTGCCTGCGGCTCAGCCCTCGGACAGCGTCGGTAAAACCGAAGTGCTGGAGTTTTTCTCCTACAGCTGCCCACACTGCGCCATCCTGGAACCCAAGGTCGAAACCTGGGCCAAGACCCTGCCAGACAATGTCGTGCTGCGCCGTGTGCCTGTCGCCTTCAATGCCGGCATGACCGATCTGCAAAAGCTGTACTACACCCTGGAAGCCATGGACCGTCTGGACCTGCACCCCAAGGTGTTTGAAGCCATTCATCAAAAGCGTGAGCGCATTTTTGATGCCAAGACCATCACGGCCTGGGCTGCCAAACAAGGCGTAGACAAGGCTCGTTTCGAGCAGACCTTCAACTCCTTTGGCGTACAGACCAAGGCCAATAAAGCCAACGAACTGTCCAACACCTACCAGATCCAGGGCACACCTAGTCTGGCTGTGGGCGGCAAGTTCGTGACTTCGCCGGCACTGGCCAATGGCTACGACGAAAGCATCAGCAAGGCTCAAGAGCTGCTGAAAATGGTCACCAATCGCTAATTGGCGCTCTGGCTGAGCCATACGGCCAAGGGCCCTCAAGACTGGATTCGTTCCGGTTTTGAGGGCCCTTGGTGTTTCTATATCTGTGATCTATTAGCTGCCGATAGCTCGTCAGTCATTCGATAACAGCGGCTTACAAGAAGGTACGGGATTCCAACGTCATTGCAAGTCTGAGCCAGTTATTAAAGCCAGGGTGCGTCCCTGGCTAGAGCAGTCAGTTAAAGGCCTAAGCCTGCGCCGCCTTTTCAAAAGCCTGTGCCAAGTCTGCACATAAATCCTTGGTCGATTCCAGGCCGATATGCAGGCGCACCAGGCTGTCCTGGCTTTCTTGCCAATAGCTGTGGCCGCTTAAAAATGCGGTATCCACCAGTTGCACCAGGCTTTCGAAACCGCCCCAGGAAAAGCCGATACCAAACAGCGTCAGGGCATCCACAAACACACGAGCCTGCGCATTGTTCAGTCGCAGTTGCACCGACAACATGCCATTAGAGCCGGTGCAGTCGCGTTGCCACAAAGCATGGCCCGGATCTTGAGGCCAAGCCGGGTGATAAATACGGCTAACTTCAGGGCGGCTATCCAGAAACTGACACACGGCCAGCGCATTGGCGGCGCTTTCACGCATACGGATGGGCAGGGTACGTGCACCACGCAAGGCCAACCAGGCATCGTCCGCACTGATGGAAAAGCCCAGCGCATAATGGTTATCGTGCAGGCGTTTGTTAATGGCAGGGTCGGTGGACATGACTGCCCCCAACATCAAGTCAGAGTGGCCTGCCACATACTTGGTCCCAGCTACGATGGACACATCAAAGCCCAACTCCAAGGGACGGTAGATATAGCCCGAGCCCCAGGTGTTGTCGGTAACCAGCAGCAAATTGTGCTGGCGGCCAAACTCCGCCAGGGCGGGCATATCCAGCATCTGCATCAGCAAGGAACCCGGTGACTCCACGTACACCATGCGAGTGTTGTCCTGCAAATGACGGGCCATCTCCTCGGGGGTCGGGGCGCAGAAGGTAGCCTGTATGCCCATGCGACGCAGCACGGTTTTTTCCAGATAGCGCACCGGGCCATAAGCACTGTCGGCAATCAGCACATGATCGCCCGAGTCCAGCAAGGCCAACAAACCCAAGGTAATGGCCGCCATACCCGACGGCGCCAGCAAGGCCTGGGTGGCAGACTCCAACTGACAGAACACCTGCTCCAGCGCGGCATGGGTATCCATACCCGAGCGCCCGTAAGTGACCGAACGTTTTTCAGGATCTGCCTTGTCAGCCTGAGCCCGATCCAGAGCGTCCAGATTACGAAAGCGCACCGTACTGGTGCGCATGATGGGCACGGCCACTGGCGCGGCATCCGTATACGGATCGAACGGGGCCAGACCCGTGTGTTGCAGGGCAGTATCCAGGGCGAGATCAGAGCTCATAGTGTCGGCAGGCGGTAGCAAGAAAAGCTCTACGCTACCACAGGCCAGCAGGCCCGGTCGCCTATGCCGACAGTCGCTATATTGCCCCCTCTTATTAAGAGGCGCTCCGGTATTCAGATACGCTGAAAACGGTAAACCCCATCCTCGCCCATCTCGCGACGCAAACGATCATCAAAATACAAGGCGTGCAGGTGGGCAATGGCCTCGCCCATGGCAAAGGTCATCTGGTGCGAGTCCAGCTTGCGGTGGAACAGCACGGGCAAAATGTCAGCGGCCGTACAAGGCTGGGAGCAGGCTTGCAGTACTTCTTCCAGACGCTCGGCGTGATGCTCCTGCTGCTGACGGATACGTTCGTGCATGCCACGGAAAGGCTTGCCGTGCGAAGGCAGCACCAGGGTGTCCGGGGCCAGATCCTGATAGGACAGCAACGAGTTCAGGTACAAAGGCAAAGGATTGGCAAAGGGCTCGGTATCGAACACGCTGACATTGGTGGAGATACGCGGCAAGAGCATGTCACCAGAGATCAACACCTTCAGTTCTTCACAATACAAAGACATATGCTCGGGAGCATGGCCATAGCCCACGATCAAACGCCAGGGGCGACCGGCAATCACCACACGCTGACCATCCATCAAGCGTACAAAACGCTCGGGCACCGAAGGCACCATGGACGGGTAGTAATCCCCACGGCTGCGAATCTGCTCACGGGCTTTCTCGTCCTGCAGGCCATGACGGACAAAGTGCGCTTCTGCGGCCGCGCCATTCGGGCCACCGGCTTGCGCACCCGTCTGGCGTCCACCTGTACCCGACCACAGCTTGGCAATTGCGTAGTCCGTCATGCTGATCCACAGCGGCGCATTCCAGCGCTGGCACAACCAGTCCGCCAAACCGATGTGATCCGGGTGCATGTGAGTGACGATCACGCGCAGAACGGGCAAGCCTTGAAGCTCATTGTTAAAAACCTGTTCCCACAGCTCGCGTACTTCGGGGCGGGCCACGCCACAGTCCACAATCGTCCAGCCCTCGCGCCCGTCGATCTGGTCGCGCAATAACCACAGATTGATGTGATCCAGCGCAAAGGGCAAAGGCATACGCAGCCAACGCACCCCCGGCGCCACTTCCAGGCTGCCGCCCGCTGGGGGCAGGGTATCTGCCCAGGGATAATTCAATTTTTGTTCGTTAGGATTCATGCTCGCTCCAATAGAATGGCTCTTGTAGGGCGTAAGGGCTGTCCATACTAAAAGGCCCTGGTTCGCACCCCGGCTCTATGGCATGATAGTTTACGTTTACGTAAATCACACTAAAAATGACAACGACAACCTGGACAATATCGGATCTGGCGCACGAGTTTGGCATCACGCCTCGCACCCTGCGCTTCTATGAAGATCAAGGAATCTTGAGCCCGCTGCGTCAAGGTACACAGCGCATTTATCAGCCCCGTGATCGCGCCCGCCTGAAACTGGCCCTGCGCGGCAAAAGGCTGGGACTGCAGTTATCGGAGATTCTGCGACTGATCAATATGTATGAATCCCCGATGGACACCGCCTCCCAGCTTAAGCATTATCAGGAGGTCCTGACCGAGCACCGCCTGCGTCTGGAGCGACAACGGCAGGATCTGGACCAGACCTTGCAGGAAATTCAGGATCAGCTCGATATCTGTCACACCATGAGCGAACAATTGAAGCTGGAGTCCCGATAAGGGAAAACCCATATATATTACGTTTACGTAAACGTAATATAAATACGATTCCACAACCCATTTATTTCCACGGAGTGTCTCATGAGCCTGCCCGGCCTGAATTTCGATCTTGGCTCCGACCTGGACATGCTGCGCGACGCTGTCGCCGACTTCTCCCAGGCCGAAATTGCCCCCTTAGCGGCTCAACTGGATCACGATGACCAGTTCCCCATGCACTTGTGGAAGAAGTTCGGTGAGATGGGTTTGCTGGGCATGACCGTCAGCGAAGAATACGGTGGTGCCAACCTGGGCTATCTGGCCCACATGATCGCGATGGAAGAAATCTCGCGTGCCAGCGCCTCGGTGGCCCTGTCCTATGGCGCGCACTCCAATCTCTGCGTGAACCAGATCAACCGCAACGGGACAGAGGCCCAGAAGCAGAAATACCTGCCCAAGCTGATCAGCGGCGAGCATGTCGGTGCCCTGGCCATGAGTGAGCCCGGTGCCGGTTCGGACGTCGTCAGCATGAAGTTGCGCGCCGAAAAGAAGGGCGATCGCTACGTACTCAATGGCTCCAAAATGTGGATTACCAACGGCCCGGACGCCGACACCCTGGTGGTGTACGCCAAGACCGACCCGCAAGCCGGTGCGCGCGGCATTACCGCCTTTCTGATCGAAAAAGATTTTGCTGGTTTCTCCGTTGCCCAAAAGCTGGACAAGCTAGGCATGCGCGGCAGCCACACGGGTGAACTGGTGTTCCAGGACTGCGAAGTACCGGAAGAAAACGTACTGGGCCAGCTCAATGGTGGCGTCAAAGTACTGATGTCCGGCCTGGACTACGAACGTGCCGTCCTGGCCGGTGGTCCACTGGGCATCATGCAAGCCGTCATGGACGTCGTGATTCCCTACATTCACGATCGCAAGCAGTTCGGCCAGGCCATTGGCGAATTTCAGCTGATTCAGGGCAAGATGGCCGATATGTACACCACCCTGCAAGCCAGCCGCGCCCTGTGCTATGCCGTGGGCAAGAACCTGGATCGTCTGGGTGCCGGCCACGTGCGTTCCGTGCGTAAAGACTGCGCTGCCGCGATTCTTTACAGCGCGGAAAAAGCCACCTGGATGGCCGGTGAAGGCATCCAGATTCTGGGCGGCAACGGCTACATCAACGAGTTTCCCACAGGCCGTCTGTGGCGCGATGCCAAACTGTACGAGATCGGCGCGGGCACCAGCGAAATCCGCCGCATGCTGATCGGTCGCGAATTGTTCGCCGAAACCGCCTAAAAAGGCACAGGCATGTCCAACCCTGACTTTGGCGAAACTACTGTCATCACCCCGGTTCAGAAACCGGGGATGACCGCTATCCAGGTGGCCCAGACCATGCTCAATGGTTTCAATCGCCACTATGCACTGTTTCGCTACAGCGCCCAGCGCGCCAAGTCTTTGTACGAATCGGGCGACTGGCATGGTATTCAGCAGCTCTCGCGCGAACGTATCGAGTACTACGCGACACGGGTGCGCGAATGCGCGGCCATGCTTAGCCAGAACCTGCGTCTGCATCAGCCTACGCCATCCGATCCGGCCCATCTGGACGATGCCCAGCAGCAATTGTGGTTGCAGGCCAAAGCTGAATTTGTGCGTTTGCTCTCGGGCCACCGTCAGCCCGAATGTGCGGAGACCTTCTTCAACTCCGTCTCCTGCCGCGTGCTGCACCGGCACTACTTTCGCAACGAATTCATTTTCGTGCGCCCAGCCGTTGCCACGGATTACCTGGACGGCGCACTGCCTTCATATCGCGTCTATTACCCCACCCAAGAGGGTCTGGAAGCCAGCCTGACCAGTATGCTGGCCGACTTCGGTCTGGCTGCCCCCTTTGCCGACCTGCCGCGCGATGTACGCACCTTGGCCCGCATGGCCGTGCGTCAACTATGCCGCCGTCTGCCGCGCGGCTATGGCTCGCGCATTGGCTCGGACTGCCAGATTCAGGTGCTGAACTCCCTGTTCTTTCGCAACAAGGGTGCCTATGTGGTGGGCCGACTGATCAACCAGGGCGAAGTGCTACCGTTCTCCCTGGCCATTTTGCATCGCCCCTCGGGACACTTGTATATAGACGCCTTGTTGCACACCACGGACGACCTGTCCACGCTGTTCAGCTTTACGCGCGCCTATTTCCTGGTCGATATGGAAGCGCCGTCGGCCTATGTGGACTTCCTGTCCAGCCTGCTGCCGCGCAAGCCCAAGGCCGAGCTATACACCGCCATCGGTCTGCAAAAGCAGGGCAAGACCCTGTTCTACCGCGACTTTCTGCATCACCTGTCGCACTCGCACGATCACTTTGATCTGGCTCCCGGTATTGCCGGTATGGTGATGACGGTATTTACCTTGCCGTCCTACCCCTATGTGTTCAAACTGATCCGCGACCGTATTCAAAAGCAGGGCATGGACCATGCCACGGTACGCAGCAAATACCAGTTGGTCAAAAAGCATGATCGTGTCGGACGCATGGCCGACACCTGGGATTACGCCCAGGTTGCCTTACCCAAGGCGCGCTTTTCCGACGCCTTGCTGGAAGAACTGCGCCGCGAAGTGCCCAGCCTGCTGGAAGAGTCCGAGGACACCATCTTGCTGCGTCACGTCTACATTGAACGACGCATGACCCCGCTGAATCTGTATCTGAACAAGGCCAGCGACCCCGCCCTCAATGCCGCTGTCGACCAGTACGGCAAAGCAATCCGCGAGCTGGCTGCTGCCGACATTTTCCCAGGCGATATGCTGTTCAAGAACTTTGGTGTAACCCGCCTGGGCCGCGTCGTCTTCTATGACTACGACGAAATCCAGCACATGCGCGAGATGAACTTTCGCGCCATTCCACCCGCACCGAACGAAGAAGCCGAAATGGCCAGCGAACCCTGGTATCCGATCGGCCCGAACGATGTATTTCCTGAAGAATTCGGCTACTTTCTACTAACCGACCCACGCATTCGCAAAGCCTTCATGGCCCACCATGCCGAACTGCTCGAACCTGAGTGGTGGTCCCAATGTCGCTTGCGGGTAACACAAGGTCGGATCGAAAATATTTTTCCGTACAACAAAGATCGGCAGCTGCACGAGTTTGCCAAACGCGCGCCGGTCTCCTCTTTGCAACCAGGAGTCTTTCATGACTAATTCCGTTGTCATCGTCTCGATCGCCCGCACCCCTATGGGCGGCATGATGGGTAGCCTGTCCGATCTGGCCGCCCACGAACTGGGCGCCGTCGCCATCAAGGCGGCCATGGAGCGTTCGGGCATTCCGGCCGACAAGGTCGATGAAGTGATCATGGGTAATGTGCTGCAAGCCGGTCAGGGCCAGGCCCCCGCGCGCCAGGCCGCCTTGGGCGCCGGTCTGCCCCAGGGTGTGGCTTGCACCACCATTCACAAAGTGTGCGGTTCCGGTCTGAAAGCCGCTATGTTTGCCCACGATCTGCTCAAAGCAGGCAGTGTGGACGTGGTGGTGGCTGGGGGTCAGGAAAGCATGAGCAACGCCCCTTATCTGCTGCTTAAAGGCCGCCAGGGCTACCGCTACGGCCATTCCACCGTCTATGACCACATGGCCATGGACGGTCTGGAAGATGCCTACAGCCGTGGCACCGCCATGGGCGTGTTTGCCGAAGACTGCGCCAGCAAATACGAATTCAGCCGCGAAGAGCAAGACGCTTACGCGCTGGAATCGCTGCGCCGCGCTCGCCAAGCCAGCGATGACGGCAGCTTTGAATGGGAAATTGCGCCCGTGACCATTGCGGGTCGCAAGGGTGATGTCGTCATTGCCAAGGACGAAGCCCCTGCCAAAGCCATGCCCGAGAAGATCCCCACGCTGCGCCCCGCTTTCAAGAAAGACGGCACGGTTACCGCTGCCAACGCCTCGTCCATTTCGGACGGCGCCGCCGCCATGGTGATCACCACTGAAGACAAGGCCAAAGAACTGGGCGCAACACCGCTGGCCCGCATTGTGGCTCACACCCAGCACGCTCAGGAACCCGCCTGGTTCACCACCGCACCGGTGGCCGCTATCCAGAAGCTGCTGGATAAAACCGGCTGGAGCGTGGCCGATGTGGACCTGTTCGAGATCAACGAAGCCTTTGCCGTGGTCACCATGGCCGCCATGAAAGAGCTGAACATCCCGCACGACAAGGTCAACATCCACGGTGGCGCCACGGCCCTGGGCCACCCCATCGGTGCATCGGGTGCTCGCCTTTTGGCGACCTTGATCGGCGCCCTGCGCAAGACCGGCGGCAAGCGTGGTATTGCTTCGCTGTGCATTGGCGGTGGCGAAGCGGTCGCCCTGGCCGTCGAGCTGGTTTAAAGCAAGCTCATCAGCCGGGCTGCGGCCCGGCTGATTTTATGGGCTTTTCTCTGTTCTCTTTCCAGGCACGCCATGTCAGTTATTGAATCCCGCATCAATCCGCGTTCCCAAGACTTTCAGGACAACGCCTCGATCATGCAGGCCCTGATCCTTGATCTGCGCCAAAAGCTACAGAAAACCGCTTTGGGCGGGTCTGAATCCTCCCGGCAACGCCATGTGGGTCGCGGCAAACTGCTGCCCCGCGAACGCGTCGAACGGCTGCTTGATCCCGGTACTCCCTTTCTGGAACTCTCGCCTCTGGCTGCCCAGGACGTCTATAACAACGAGTCTCCCGGCGCGGGCATCATCACGGGCATTGGCCGCATTGCGGGCATTGAATGCGTGGTGGTCTGCAACGACGCCACGGTCAAAGGCGGTACCTACTATCCGCTGACTGTTAAAAAGCATTTGCGTGCCCAGGAAATTGCCCAGCAGAACAATCTGCCTTGCGTATACCTGGTGGACTCGGGCGGGGCCAACCTGCCCAACCAGGAAGACGTCTTCCCGGACCGTGACCACTTTGGCCGCATCTTCTACAACCAGGCCAATATGTCGGCCCAGGGGATTGCACAGATCGCCGTGGTGATGGGTTCGTGTACCGCTGGCGGTGCCTACGTTCCGGCCATGAGCGATGAGTCCATCATCGTGCGCGACCAGGGCACCATCTTCCTGGGTGGCCCGCCACTAGTGA
>Ga0265293_10009105_pt1 | contig 14403 bp, 13 predicted proteins | sample Munlanlewell138R_FD_192505 | JGI IMG/M metagenome (GOLD analysis project Ga0265293, IMG submission 192505) | Leachate microbial communities from a municipal landfill in Southern Ontario, Canada - Leachate well 138R | ecosystem: Engineered > Solid waste > Landfill > Unclassified | place: Canada...
TAAATAAAAACTAAACTTTCATTTGCTATAATGTTCTCACAATATGAAATATGTTAACAACAAAAGCGATTTTGTTGCAAGTGAATCAAAGGAAGTCTCTTATGAGCAAAGAAAATACTGGTATAACAATACCGACACCGTGGAGAATTAAACGCTACTATCTATATGCAATGGTAACAATAGTCGCGTTAGTGTTGCCGTGGATTACAATAGATGGAAATCACTTTTTTCTACTAAGTTTTGATAAACTAAAGCTGCATCTTGCATTTGTTCAGTTTGACATGCAAGAGCTATATTTGATGCCTTTTTTATTAATGTTGCTCTTTTTAGGGATATTTGGTATGACCGTGATGGGTGGTCGTGTCTTTTGTGGTTGGGTCTGTCCGCAGACTGTTTTTAGGGTTATCTATAGAGATTTGATAGAGACAAAACTACTAGGACTTAGAAAACGCATCAAAAACAAACAGCAAGAACCAGATATGAGCAAGATGCAAAACAAAGTAAAAAAAGCTGCGGCTCTTCTGATATGGACAGTACTTGCGCTTATAGCAGGGTCAAACTTTTTGTGGTACTTCGTTCCGCCTGAAGATTTTTTTACCTATCTTGGAGACTTTACTAATCACTGGACGCTCTTTGGTTCAGTTATAGGTATTGCGGCTTTTCTTATATATGACATAGTGTTTTTAAAAGAAGACTTCTGTATCTATGTCTGCCCATACTCAAGAATCCAGTCAGTTTTATATGATGAGCACACTGTTATGGCTCTATATAATATGCATAGAGGTGGAAACATCTATGATGAAAATGGAAACAAGCTCTATACAAAACAAAAAGATATTCAAGTAAATGAGCCTCATGCTGAGTGTACGGCTTGTGAGAGTTGTGTAACTGTTTGTCCGACTCACATTGATATTCGTAAAGGTCTTCAACTAGAGTGTATAAACTGCCTAGAGTGTGTAGATGCATGTACTACTGTTATGGGTAAACTAGGCAAGCCCTCACTTATAACATGGTCTAGTGACTATGAGATAGTAGAGCAAAAAGGTAAAACACAATTTTTCCGTACAAAAATACTCGCATATATGGGTCTTTTAGTTGTTATTATGATAATACTAGGGATGATGGGAAGTACAAAAGAGCACATGCTTTTAAACATAAACAAAGAGACACGCCTTTACTCTGTAAAACATTTTGATGATGGTGAGTTTAGAGTTGAGAATGCTTATGAATTTTTACTTCAAAATACCGAAAATGAAGAGATGAAGTTTTTCTTTGAGATTATTCCTCCTGAGGGAATGGAAGGTAAGATTACTATAGAGAAACCAAAAGGTGAATTTACAGCAGTCCCGGGTGTTAAAAAGAAAGAGATAGTTGTCCTTAGAACTGAAGAGATGCTCGTGGATGATAGCAGACAAGATACTGTCATTCCTATCACCATCCGTGCTTACGCTCTTGGGCATGAAGATAGAGTTGTTGTATTTAGAAAATCAACTTTTGTCTTCCCTCGTTCGGATATCATTAAAGGAAAATAATTAGCTTTTAAAGCCAAATAAGATAGACTCCAAAAAGGTAACTTTTTGGAGTCTTTATATGTTTGCTAAAACTAAAAAAATCTTAGTAGCTTTATTTGTCACTTACACATTAGTTGGCTTTTTTGCCACTCCCCTTATACTAAAATCACAACTTAAAAAAACAGTCGAACAAGAGTTAAATGCAAAGCTTAGTATAGAGAGCATCTACTTTAATCCATTTACATTTAGGCTTATTGTTGATGAACTTACGCTTAGAGATTTGGAGCAAAAGCATCTCTTCTCTTTAACATCATTGGATATAAATCTAGATCCCTCCTCACTTTATAAGCCTGCTATTCATGTCAAAAGTCTGCTACTACAAAGACCAAAAATATCCCTCGTATATGCAAAAGACAGAACTATAAACCTTGCATCTATAGTCAAAAAGAGAGCGGAGCAAGAAGAAAAAGAGTCGGGTGAGGGCTTTATCCCTAGGATTATTTTAGGCAAGATATCTATAGCTTCTGGATGTTTAGACTATGAGGACTATACAAATGAGACGCTCTTTGAATTCTCCTTTGAAAACATAGGTTTTAATCTAGAAAATATCGATACCAAAAACCTTAGAACAAGCGATGCTAATATTAGATTTTACACGAGTTTAGGTGATGGTGGATTTTTAGATATAAAGAGCAAGCTCCTTAGCATAAAGCCTTTTGAGATAAAGGGAAGTGTAGAGTTTGAAGCTAGTAAACTCTACTCTCAGTGGAAATATTTTCAGGATCACTTAAACCTTGAAGTTGCAGATGGAAAGGTGGCCTTTAGCGCACAGTACTACTTCAATCTTGATGATTTAAATGCAACAAGCATTGATGAGCTTATGATCTATGTAGAGAAATTAAGACTAAAACCAAAAAGCAAGTATCAAGATATTTTAAATTTGGAACATTTTTTACTAAGTGGTGTAACTATAAAGCCAATGCTTCAAGATATCCGCATCAAAAACTTAGCACTAGAGTCTTTGCATCTAAAAGTTCAAAGAGAAAAAGATGGAGAGTTTGACTGGAGTGAGTATGTAAAAACATCCTTCGCATCTAGTGCTTCAGATGAGGAGGCGCAAACTAAAGATGCAAAGGAAACAAAACCTTGGAACGCTCTTGTAGATGAGGTAGCATTAGAGCAAATCAAGATTGACTTTATGGATGAGAAAGTAAGTGTAGAGACAAAACTAAATGACTTAAATCTATATGTTAAAAATCTTAGTTTAGCCGGAGTAGATGCACTAACTTATAAGCTTGACTTATGGTTAAATGAGGAGTTTGTTTGTCATTCTAGCGGAGAGATAAAGCATAACATTTTGGATATTAAGAGCCAGATGAAGTGTAGTGCGCTTGATATTGTTAAGTTTAAACCATATATTGATGAAGCAGCAAATGATGCACTTAGCATCTATGACTTAGACTTAAAGAGTGCCATCTTTGGTTTTGATGCGAACTTAAGCCTTGTGAGCAGAGATGATGAGATGCAGGTAAATCTTAATGATACAAACTTAGATCTCTCAAACTTCTCCCTCCATAAAAAAAGTACAGATGAAAAACTCTTGGAGTTTGATAATTTTGGAGTTTTAGCTCTTGAGTTTAATGGTCAAACAAAAGAGATAGATATCGAAAAAACTAAACTAGAGGGTCTAAATATTTTTGCACTTATGCACAAAGATGCAAGCATTAATCTTGAGCACTTAGTGGAAGTTAAAGCCTCAAAAGAGGATGCCAAACCAGAGATAAAAGAAGATAGCAACGCAACAAATTTTAGAGTAAAACTAGGGCACTTTGAACTGAGTGATGCAAGAGTTAGTTTTAAGGATGAGAGTTTAGAGCCAACTCTTAAAACTGAGCTAAGTAGGATAAATATTAATGCTTACGATATAGACTCAAAAGAGAATAGTTGGCTAAAGTATGATGTGGGTGCCTTGTTAAATAAGAGAGGAATTCTTAGTTCTAAAGGAGAGTTAAGACACACTCCACTAAAACAAAAATCAGACCTCAAACTTAGCAAGATATCTTTAGGAGAGTTTAGCCCCTATCTGCAAAAAATAACCTACCTTGAACTAAAGGAGGGCTATCTAAATCTAGACTCAAAAGTAGAGTATGAAAAAAGTGATGATGAAGCAGACTTGAGAGTTACTGGCATCTTGGGTGTTGAAGAGTTTTTCTTAAACGACTTAAGAGACAACTCAACACTTCTCTCTTTTACTAAGATGCAACTTGCTCCATTTGAGTATGAAATGAAGCCAGATAGAGTCTATGTAAGTGAGCTTAATCTAGATGGTTTTTATGTAAAGGCAATTATAAACAGAGAAAAAGTTTTAAACTTTGCAGGCTTAGTAAGACAGAGCGAAGAAGAGAAGCAACAAGAAGTAGAGATGCCAAGTGTTGAGGATAAAAAACATAGCGATGAGGCTAAGTTTGATTTTAAAATCATGAAGCTATATATAGCATCTGGGAGTGCAAAATTTGAAGACTTGTCTCTGCCTCTTGAGTTTAAAACAGATATACATGACTTAAACGGGGTTGTTTATGCCATCTCAAATCAAGATAGAGAGATTAGTTATGTTGATGTAGCAGGAGAAGTAGATAAGTATGGTTCCACTAAGCTTAGTGGATCTGTTGATAGCTCAAACCCTAAAAACTACTTGGATTTGGATTTTAACTTTAGAAACTTAGAGCTAAATGCCCTTAGCGGATATAGTGCTAACTTTGCTGGATATAAGATAGAAGAGGGGAAATTATTTTTAGATTTAGATTATAAAATAGTTGACTCAAAACTTTTAGGCAAAAATTCCATCATCATAAAAAAGATAAAACTAGGGCAAAAAATAGAAGATGAAAACATTACCGTCTTACCTCTTGGATTTGCGATAGCACTTTTAGAAGATAGTGAGGGAGTTATAGATATAGATATGCCAGTTGAGGGCGATGTAGATGCGCCTGATTTTAAATATGGTGCGATGGTCTTAAAAACATTTACAAACCTAATAGTAAAAGCAGTGGCATCTCCGTTTAAGTTTTTAGGCTCAATGATGGGGCTTGATGGGGAGAAATTAGAGTATATAGAGTTTGAAGCGGGACTTGCCACACTTTTGCCGCCAGAGAGAGAAAAGCTTGATAGCATCTTAAAAATAATGACTAAGCGTCCAAAAATAGTTCTAAAGATTACCCCACAATATGATAAAAGCCAAGATGCTTTCTTGCTAAAGAGAGAGAAATTACTTCTAGCTCTTATGAAAAAGAGTGGAGCAAAGAGTAAAAAAGAGCAACTAAACTCTCTAAATATCGACTTGTTAAAAGATATCTATGAAGAACTAAATCCAAAGATAAAACTAAGCGAAATAGAGACGAAGCTCAAAAAGAGTTATAGTGGAGATATATTTACAAGAGAGTATTTGATAACTCTTGTAAAAGAAACCACTAACCTTCAAGAGCTAACACAACCAGAACTTGATGAGTTAGCTCTAGCTAGAGGTGAGGTTATAAGGGAGTATTTAGTAGAAAACAGAGCACTTCCAAGTAGTAGACTTATTATAGAAAAAACTAAAAAAGTAGATAAAAGTCAAAAAGGTTGGGTTAGATTAAAGATGGATATTGAAGTAGAGTGATAACTTTTAGATATAATTTTGTTCTAAAAAAATAACACAAGGAAGCAGATGTCATTTTCAAAGCAAAATCGTAAAGGTACAATAAGCGGAGTAATCTTTGTAGCAATCTTCGCAGCAGCGGCAACGCTAATAGCAGATTTAAAGTTTGTAAGCTCTTTGGGAATTTCGCCCTTAGTGATTGGTATAGTTATGGGTATATTTTATGCAAACACACTTCATAATCAGACTCCTTCGCAGTGGCGGGGTGGTATTACCTTTAGTGCTAAGAAGATTTTAAGGTTTGCTATTGTCTTTTACGGTTTTCGCATAACATTTCAGCAGATTGCTGAGGTTGGCATCGATGGCTTTTTAGTTTCACTTATTATGCTTACGACCACTTTTATACTGGGAATTTACTTAGGTGTAAAAGTATTTAAGATGGATAGAGATACTTCAATGCTAACAGCAGCTGGGGCATCTGTATGTGGAGCAGCGGCAGTTTTAGCAACTGAGCCAGTTCTAAAATCAGAGGAGCATAAAACCGCTGTTGCAGTCTCTATGGTTGTTCTCTTTGGAACTATAGCGATGTTTTTGTATCCACTTCTATATAGCGCTGGCATCTTTGATATGACAGCAAGAGAGTTTGGCATCTATGTTGGTGGGACCATTCATGAAGTCGCACAAGTTGTAGCCGTCCCAGCCTCCATCCCAGGCTCAGATGCTGAGATGGCAAATGCTGCTGTTATAGTTAAGATGACAAGAGTCATCATGATAGCTCCAATGCTTATCATCCTTGGCATCTACTTATCTTACTCGGCTAAGAGAAATGGAACTACAGGCGGTGGTGTTAAGCTTGTTATCCCTTGGTTTGCAGTCTATTTTGTAGCAATGGCTGGATTTAACTCTCTTGAAATTGTGCCTCAACATATTGTCGATGTTATTAATGAGATAGATACTTTTTTACTAACAATGGCAATGACTGCACTTGGAATGGGTACACGATTTTCAATGTTTAAAGGCTTAGGTTTAGCACCACTCTATACAGCTTTTGGAATGTTTGTGTGGCTGGTTGTAGGTGGTTACTTTATCACAAAATGGGTAGTGGCTACCTTTTAATAGAGCCGTTTGTTAAAAAACTATATAATTATAAGCAAATCTTGTCCCTGCCATTAAAATGGATGAGTTTGTTTTAATGAGTTATAATAAGGCAAAAATAACCTCATACAAGGAGCAAAAAAGATGTCGCAATTACCAAATAAGCTTAACTCTTTTTGGCTCTGGAGAGAAGTCTCTTCAAAACTCGGCGTATCAAATCCAGCTTATAAATACTGGAGAGAGACACCAAATATAAAATTAAATAACAAGTATGTCTTTATCCAAAAAAACACTCTCCCAAAAAAACATGAATATGTAGAAGAGATACTAACCGATCTCTCAGGCTATCTTCCTATAAAATATGCATCTGACAGACTCCATGTAAATGAGAGAATATTTTCATATGATAAGATGAGGTTATATAGAGAGTTTGAGTATAAGTTTGTAGAAGATATAAAGTTTGTAAATATCAAAAAGTTTTTTAGAGAGTTTGGCATCAAGGTTGGTAGAGACTCCATCGTGCAACTAGGCCGTATAAAAGATTTGGAATTCACTCCAAACTCAACCTTTTACAATCTTAAAAATGACTATGGCATTATAGTTTATGAATAGTTTTTTTATAGAGTTTCGCGACCCTCTTTTTGGAGTTATAGTATTTTTTGTACTTGTCTTTATAATTGCATTTTTTTCTTACTGGTGGGCAAGATTTAGAACTAAAGAGGACCATCGTCATCTTGATAAGTTTTTAAGAGGATTTCGCACACTTCCATCAAAGGGTGAGTTAAAAGTTCTTATCTCAAAAGGTGAACTCTCTGAGAAATCATGGTTGCTATTGGCACACTCATACTTTAAAAATGGGGATTATGAGAAGTGTATAGAGATTTATAGTGAGCTTTTAAGTGTTGGAAATAAGAATAACTATAGAGAGACACTTTTTTTACTAGGACGAACTTACTTTAGAGCTGGTTTTCTTGAGCGTGCAAAAGATATCTTTTTAAAGATACTACAAAGCAATCCTAGAACGCCTCAAGCCCTTGCGTACTTACTCTTAGTTTATGAGTATATGAGAGAGTATTCATTAGCTTTAGAAGTGCTAGAGCCACTAGATGAACTGCAAAAAGATATAAAAAAAGATAGTGCATATTTGAAAATTTTAGCGCTTATTAATGATGCTAAAACGACTACAGAAGATAAGTTGAAAAATCTTGTAGAGATTTATAAAGAAGAGAGAATACTCTCTCACATGGTCTTTGAATATCTTTTTAATAGGGATGCAAAGCTTGCGTGGGAAAATCTCGATGTATCTAAGTGTGAGATGATAAGTGATGTACTTTGGCGCTTAGAAAAAAAAGATCTCAATTTAGATATAATTACAAAAAATGGCTATTTAAGGGAGCTATATACGGCTAGAGGTGATGTGGCTCTTGCGAAAAATAGCTCAATTTTTGAGTTTGATGTGTTGATAAACCTAAATAAAAATACAAATGCCACGCTTAGTTTTGAATATGTTTGTGATAATTGTAAGGTAATATCTCCCTTTGCATTTAACAGATGCAGTAGTTGCCATGCTATAGATACATCACGCATCGAGATAAATTTAACTAAAGATTATCATAGGAATTTTAGTGAAGAAAATAACTCTTTTCAGTGATGGAAGTGCTTTAGGCAATCCAGGACCAGGTGGCTATGGAGTCATACTTAGGTATGGAGATAAAGAGCGTGAGATTGTAGGTTCAGAGGTTCACACTACTAATAACAGGATGGAACTTTTAGGCGTTATAGAGGGACTTCGTGCTCTAAAAGAGGAGTGCGATGTAGAGATAATCTCAGACTCCTCTTATGTTGTAAAAGGCATCAATGAGTGGCTCTCTAACTGGATAAAAAGAGACTTCAAAAAGGTTAAAAATCCAGATCTTTGGAGAGACTATATAGAGGTCTCAAAACCTCATAAGATAAATGCTATCTGGGTTAGAGGGCATGATGGGCATGAAGAGAATGAGAGATGTGACAAGCTTGCACGTGATGAAGCTGAGAAAGTTAAAGCTTCACTTTGAGTTGGCAAAATAGTATCTTGATAGTATAAGCTTAAGAGATTAAATAATAGGAGAGGAAATGGGCAGTAATATAGAGGCTTTAGAGGAAACTTTGGGCTACAGATTCAAAAACAGACAGCTCATTATCGAAGCGCTGACACATAAAAGTTATAAACAGCCCTACGATAATGAGCGACTAGAATTTTTAGGTGATGCAGTTTTAGACCTTATAGTTGGGGAGTATCTTTTTCACAAATTTAAAAAATCAGATGAGGGAAAACTCTCTAAAATAAGAGCTTCACTTGTGAATGAAACAGGTTTTGATAAGCTAGCGAGATCGCTAAATCTGGGAGAGTATATCTTTTTATCTAATGCTGAAGAGAACAATGGTGGAAGAGATAAACCATCGCTACTCTCGAATGCTTTTGAAGCAGTCATTGGAGCTATTTATCTTGAAGCTGGCTTACAAAAGGTTCAGAGCATCGCTATAAAATTAATAGAGAAAAATCATAAAGAGATATCTCTTGACTCACTCTTTAGCGACTACAAAACTACGCTTCAAGAGCTAACCCAAGCAAGATTTGGCATAACTCCAGAGTACAAAGTTGTAGCGAGCCGAGGACCTGACCATAAAAAAGAGTTTGAAGTAGCGGTCTTTATAGAAGATAGAGAGTATGCTAGAAGTTGTGGTAAGAGTAAAAAAGTAGCACAACAAGAAGCAGCCAAACAAGCTGTGGAGATGCTAAATAAAGGAGATGCAAGTGAATAGTTTTGGTATGAAATTACGATACAGCACTTTTGGTGAGTCTCATGGCGTGGCTATTGGCTGCTTTCTTGATGGAGTTCCTGCTGGGCTAAAGATTGATGAGGTATTTATTCAAAGTGAACTAGACCGTAGAAAACCAGGCAAAAGCGAGTTTGAGACTGCTAGAAAAGAAGATGACAAGGTAGAGATTTTAAGCGGTGTTTTTGAGGGCGTGAGCACGGGAACTCCTATAGCTATGCTTATCTACAACACAAATCAAAAATCAAAAGATTATACAAATATCAAAGATATTTTTCGCCCAGGGCACGCCGATTTTACTTACTTCTACAAGTATGGCATTAGAGATTATAGAGGTGGTGGGCGAAGTTCTGCTAGGGAGACAGCGGCTAGAGTTGCAGCTGGGGCTATTGCAAAACTAATGCTTGGGGAACTTGGTATTGAGGTGTTAAGTGGCATCAGTGAAGTGGCTGGCATCAAAGCTGAGAGCTTCGACTATGAGAGTGCTAAAAAAAGTATCATATATGCACTAGATGCTAATAAAGAAGAAGCTCAAAAGGCCGCAATTTTAGAAGCTAAGAACAATCATGACTCAGTGGGCGGAGTCTCAAGAATTATCATAAAAAATGCTCCTATAGGATTAGGTCAACCACTTTACTATAAGCTTGATGGTGTTCTAGCAGATGCTATGATGGGGTTAAATGCGGTAAAAGCAGTTGAGATTGGAGATGGGATACTCAGTGCATCTATAAAAGGCTCACAAAATAATGATGAGATTAGAGCTGATGGTTTCAAGACCAATCACTCAGGTGGCATACTCGGCGGTATTAGTAATGGCGATGATATTGTGCTAAATGTCTATTTTAAACCAACTCCATCTATCTTTAAAGAGCAGCAAACTGTAACTACTACGAATGAAGAAGTTGATTTTTCTCTTAAAGGTAGGCATGACCCGTGTGTTGCAATCAGAGGGACAATAGTTTGTGAAGCAATGGCTGCATTAGTTATTGCAGATATGCTACTTCTAAATATGGGTTCAACTATGAGTGGTGTTAAAAAATACTATTGAATGTTTGAATAATTATTAAGTTGGATCCTGAATCAAGTTCAGGATGACGATTATGTTCGTTTAGGATGACGGCTTGTTTGTTCACGATGATGCGTTCCTCATCGTCATTCCGTGCTTGACACGGAATCTAGTTTATAGATTAATCAAATAGTCCTATTGATATCTAAGTGTGAAATTTATACTAAGTCTAAAAAATCATTTTTTTGTAGCTTTTAGGTGTGTTAACCAATGGCACACTCCATGGTATAGGTGTACTAAAAAATAGAACACTCATGATATAAGGTATTCTAACACCAATGGCACGCTATGTTAAGAATTTATAAGGCGCATCTATCTCTGCCATTGAAATGGATGGGTCTGTTTTAGTGCGTAAAAATATAGAACAAGCTATAAAGTAACATTATAATCAAAATGAATGCAGAGCGAGAAACATTTTTGCTAATTTAAGATTTATGTGTTATTATTATCACAAAAATCTTACAATTTAAGGGAACAATATGAGAAAAATCATTCTTTGCGCATTAGTAGCGGGTACTACTTTAATGGCTGCAGACAGTGCAGCAGTGTATAAGCCAGGGGTGTTATTGCCGGCAAACGGCGAGGCTATTTATAAACTAAGTTGCGTTCAGTGTCATGGTGCAGATGGAAAGCAAACAACAGATACAGGTCTTTCTAGAATTGTATATAAACCAATCAATGGGTTAGATGCTGCTAGTTTAGCAAAAGAGTTAAAAGACTACAGATATGGAAGTGTTAACAAATATGGCTATGGTCCATTGATGAAAAGCACACTAGTAGACCTCTCTTATGAAGAAATAGATGCTCTTGCTGAGTATATAAGCACTAATATTAAATAGCCAAATTATATGCCGAACCCTCGGCATATATTACACCTTCATTAGCAAATATTTTTCTCCAAACTTCTTAAAAATACAAGATTTAAGGAAATAAAATGATTAAAATCATTATTGTGATGACAATAGTTTTAAGTATGGACTTGTTAGCTAGCAAAAAACTTAAACAGGCATGTGATAATGAAGAGATGCAATCTTGTATAGAGTTAGGTATACTTTATTACACTGGTGATCGTGTAAAAGAAGATATTAAAAAATCTAAAAGGCTATTTCAAAAAGCGTGTCAAAATAGAGTAGCTAGGGGTTGTTATTATCTCGGTTTTGCCTTTTTGCGTGGTGCCCAAGATATTGAGCAGAACAAGAAAAAGGCAATTTTAGCATTTTCCAAAGGGTGTGACATAGGAAGCGAACGCTCTTGTGAGCAGTACCATAAGCTTGAAGATAAAGGATATTAAAGGTGCAAAACGATCTTAAAAAGCAGCTTGAAGAGGAACTAGAAAAGTATCATAAAGGCATAGGAGAGTTTACTCCATACTATCCTGGTATGAAAATCCTATCATCAGGACTTTATAAAGAACAGTTAAAAGATGTACTAGAGTCGATAAAAAAACAGAGCGAAACTGAGGCAAATAGTTTCGCAATCTATCTTGATACTATTATAATTAACATGCATACTAAGGTAAAAAAGTATAAAAAATCTATCTATTTTGATAATGAAAACATTAAAGATATAGAAAATCAGGGCTATACTATAGTTTTTTTCATAGATGAAAAAAAGGATAAGTATACTCTTTTAGGTTTGTTAAAATCTAAAGAACTCTCTGAGTAGTTTGAGATTGTAGTAAAGTGATAGTTTTATACTGTAGTGAATAAATGTAACAAAATTATCACAATTTAGTTTATTTATTTAAAATGGCTTTATTTAAGTCTACAATTTAAGAGTTTTACGATAATGTACAGTTAATTATAAGTTAAAAGAATAAAAGGATAAGTATGAATTATAAATATATTAATAGCATGTTATCAAAGATGGACGAAGATCTATCGACAAAGGGGATGACAAGAAGAGATGCTATGAAATTGGCTGGTCTCTCTGGCGCAAGCTTCATGATGGGTGGTAGTGGTCTTCAAGCTATGGAAAAAGATGAAAAGCCAATATCTAAATCAGGTGTTGATGCTAAGATAGTAATCGTTGGTGGTGGTCTTGCTGGGATGAGTACTGCTGCAAGATTAACTCTTAATCTTAAAAATCCAGACATCACTGTCATCGAGCCTAACAAAGAGTCAGTATCTTATCAACCAGGTCAGACGCTAGTAGCTGCTGGTATATGGGATGCTAAGGATATATCTTACAAAAGAGATGATTTTGTGCCAGAGGGTACAAAAATAATTGAAGATAAGGTTATAGACTTTGATCCAATGAACAACCAAGTGACTACTGCAAAAGGGCAAGTTGTTGATTATGATTATTTGATCGTTGCTACTGGACTGCAACTTGATTTTGAAAGAATTGAAGGTCTAGAGCATGCTGGTCGTGCTTACTCAACTGGAGATAACTCAAGACTTCATAAGGCGATAGGTGAGGATAGCGGTATATGTTCTATCTATACAGCTGAGGGTGCTACTAAGACTTGGGAGCAGATGCAAAAGTATATTCAAAAAGCTAAAAATGCTAAAAATGGTGAAAAGGTACAATTCCTTTTTACGCATCCAAGCACACCTATTAAGTGTGGCGGTGCTCCAAAGAAAATTATGTATCTAACAAATGCAAGACTTAAAGAAGCAGGCGCAAGAAAAAATGCTGAACTGACTATGTATCCAAATGGTGGGACTATGTTTGGTATACCTGAATATCACGATGCTATTCTTGAGCAGTTTAAAAGAGAAGACTTTAAATGGCACTACAGACATAACCTAGTGGGTGTTGAAGTAGAAAACAAGATCGCTATTTTTGATTCTCAATGGCAAGAAAAAGGGCCTTATGATCCGGTTATGAAGGATTTTGAGGTTATTTCTAAGCACGAGAAGATAAGGGTCCCATATGACTTTTTACATATAACTCCAGATGCTGTAGCTCCAAGAGAAGTAGCAGAGTCTGATATTGGTTCAGCTGGTGGTTGGGTTCCTGTAAATAAAGAGACTCTTCAGCATATCAAATTTAAAAATGTATTTTCACTTGGTGATATAGCACAAGTGCCAATGGGTAAAACAGGTGGGTCTGTAAGGAAACAGTATAAAGTCCTAGTTGATAACTTAATATCTCAGATGGAAGGTAAGCCGTTAACTTCAAAATATGATGGCTATACAGTTTGTCCACTCATTACAGATATCGGTACAGTTATGTTAGCTGAGTTCGACTGGAGTGTTAGACCTACTCCTTCATTTCCACTAGACCCATTAGTAGAGAGATGGGTGTTTTGGTTAATGAAAGTTTATGCTCTTAAACCAATGACAATGTACGGGATGCTCTCTGGTAAAGCATAAATCAACAAGAGAAGGAAATCTCTCCTTCTCTAACACTCTCACCTCTTCACAAAATAGAGAATCTTTTTTTACTTTTAAAAAATATATCTCTAAAATACTTTTAATACCCAGGATTTTATATGCAAGTAAAATTTGAATTCGCCATCTATGATGAGGCTCTAGATAAATTTGAGTTAGATGAAAATATCTATCTATATGAGTTAGATGATGAGCAGATGCAGACCTATGATCTTTTAAAAAGTAAAGATCTGCATTTATATAATTTTTTTCAGCAGTCTGAAGCTTTTAAAAAGTGGATAAAAGAAGAAGTTTATCCAGATGAAATAGGTAAGAAGATAGCAATTTGTGATATAAATGAGATAAGCTATAGAAGGTTTTACTTTTTTAAAGTAACAAGCGCTGATACTCATTATGAGTATTTCAAAAAGCTTTTTAATGTTCTTCATGAGTCAGACTGGCAAAATAGAGAAGATGTTGGAAGAGAAATTTTAGAACATCTATTGGTTAAGCGACAGACACTAATAATCGAATTAAAAGAGGATATTCTCGAAGAAGAATAAGCTCAAACATGAAATGGTTGGTAAGTAGTAATATAAAGATTTTAGCGCTCTAGGAGCACTAAAGTAGGTATTTGTCTTGCGCTTTATAATTTAATTATAAAATTGTCACAAATATAATTGTTTTGAATAGTTGTATAAATAATAAAAACTTATCAGATTCATGCTCATGAATCTGAAGGCTTATTCTATAAAGAGAACAATATAAGGACTCTTAATAAGCTGTATTAAGAAATGCTATATATTTTATTTTAGTTTTAAAAGTCATGTTCCTAATGGTAACACAAAGCGTAGGAATGCCTTCATATCTTTAATTCTTGAATTCAATAGTGGCAATTAGCTCTTGTAAAGCTGTATAATAATTTTTGTGCCAACTTTGTGATAAAAGATACACAAGGCAAAA
>Ga0265293_10009106_pt1 | contig 14403 bp, 18 predicted proteins | sample Munlanlewell138R_FD_192505 | JGI IMG/M metagenome (GOLD analysis project Ga0265293, IMG submission 192505) | Leachate microbial communities from a municipal landfill in Southern Ontario, Canada - Leachate well 138R | ecosystem: Engineered > Solid waste > Landfill > Unclassified | place: Canada...
GTCTAATAAAAATTTAGTTTTAATAAATCACCCTAAAAATTGGGGATTAAGTGAAGAATTGGTTTTAAAATTAGCAAAAAAAGCTTTAATTGAAAAAGGGTTAAAGGAAGATATAGAGTTGAGTATTAATTTTGTGGGGGTAAAAAAAGCCAAGAGTTTAAATATTGATTATAGAAATATGAGTTATATACCTCAGGTGTTGGGATTCCCGATGTCTCAAAAAAAAGATGCCGATGGATGGATTAGATTGGGGGATATTGTAATTTGTACTCAGAAATTAAAATATGAAGTTAAATTTCAAAAATCGACTTTAGAAAAAGTATTGGGAGATTGGCTAATTCACGGGTTAGAAAATTTATTAAAAGGGTAATTTTTGTAAAAATTTGATCTAGTTGGAGAGTGTTTTTGATGTGGTTATTGGTTCTGTTGATATAGAAAGTGGTATTGTAAACAGGGTGGGTGAATGGTTTAATCTTTCTTGATGTCAGTTTTTCATTTAAAATATAGACCAACATTAATATCGGAGTTGGATTCGGCACAAGCAGCAGAGAGTTTGAAGAAGATTTTGGCAGCTAAAGATATACCTCAATCATTTTTATTTGCTGGGCCTAAAGGTTCTGGTAAAACTTCGGCAGCAAGAATATTGGCTAGAGCACTTAATTGTAAATCTAAAATAAATGGCGAACCTTGCGATAAATGTGATAATTGTAAATCTATTTTAGATGGGAAAGAGATGGATATTGTGGAAATTGATGCAGCTTCTAATAGAGGAATAGAAGATATTCGAAGTTTAAAAGATAAGGCTTATTTAATGCCAAGTAAATTAGATAAGAAGGTTTTTATCATCGATGAAGTTCATATGTTAACTAAGGATGCTTTCAATGCTCTCTTAAAGCTAATTGAGGAGCCGCCAAAACACACTGTCTTTGTCTTATGCACTACTGACCCAGAAAAAATTCCAGAGACAGTTTTATCGAGGCTGATGAGAATAGATTTTAGAAAAGGAAACAGAAAAGAATTGTTAAGTTCTCTACAAAAGATTGTTAAAGGAGAAAAATTAAAAATAGAGGATAGAGTAATTGATTTTATTATTGAAAAATCAGACGGTAGTTTTAGAAATTTACATAGAAATTTTAATGAAGTGTACTTACATTTAGGAGAAAAAATTACTTTTGAAGCAGTGGAAAGTTTTTATAAGGTTTTAAATGGTGATTATAATGAAGTTGATTTTGAAAATGATTTAAAGAGTAGTGACAATTTAAAAAAGATTTTAGAAAAACTAGAACAAATGGCTTTAAAAGGAGTTGATTTTAGAGGTTTTAATCAAAGGTTACTAGTTCATTTTCAAAGTAAACTATTGTTAAATTTTGGGGTAGGAGAAGGGGAAAAAGGAAAATTAAATTTGAGAGAGTTGGAGAGATTTATAGATTTATTGATTAGAGCGATTAAACAAGAAAAAGATATAGAAATTGGGCAATTACCACTAGAGTTGGCGGTAATTGATTTTTTTAATGAAAAACAAATTGAGGTTAAAAAAAATGAATTGATTGATGGTGATAAGACTAAGACAGAAGTAAAAAAAGAAGAAAAAACTCAAATGGTGGATTTTAAAACTGAGGTTAAAGAAGAGATTAAAGTTAAAAATAAAGATGAAATTGAGATTGAAATCAAAGAAGAAGTAATTGAAGAAGTAAAATTTAATGCAAATAACGATATTAATTTAGATTTAGAAAAATTAGAAAGTAATTGGGGTAATTTATTAATGGCAGTTAAACCTTTTAATCATTCAGTAGAAGCTTTCTTGAGAGCAACTAGACCATGTTCAATTAAAAATGGGGTTTTGTCTTTAGAGGTATTTTATCCATTTCATAAAGATAGATTAGAAGAAGTTAAAAATAGGAAGATTGTTGAAGAAGGAATTAAAAAAGTGTTTGGAGTTAATTTATGTTTTGAATGTGTTTTGGCTAAGGATAAGAAAAAACCATTAGTGATAGACAATCAAACACCAATGGAAAATATAAATGAAGAATTAGTAGAAGGGAGTAAGGAAACAAAAAAAGATTTATATGATGTGGCTAAAGATATATTTGGTTGATATTTTTGGGTTATAATGGAGAGTAATTTAATTTAAAAATTAATTTTAAAAAAACTATGTTTGATAAAGCAAAAATGTTAGCTCAGGCTTATAAATTAAAAAAAGCAGTCGAGGCAGAAACTGTTGAAGTGGAAGAAAATGGAATTAAAATAATAGTTAGTGGTGATCAGAAGATAAAATTTTTATCGATAAATGGGGGGGAAAATAAAATATTAATAGATACTATTAATAAGGCAATGAAAAAATCACAAGAAACTGCGGCTAAGAGAATGAAAGATATGGGTGGGCTTGAAGGTTTGTTTTAAAATATTGATATGGCGGAATTTCCAAAAGGGATTAAAAATCTAATTGCGGCATTCGAAAGATTGCCAGGGATTGGTCCAAAGGGAGCAACTAGGCTAGTTTTCTATTTATTAAATACTCCAAAAATTTATGTAAAAGAGTTGTCTGATTGTTTAATAAAAATGAAAGAGGAAATTAAAATTTGTCAGACATGTTTTTCAGTAAGCGAACAAGACATTTGTTCAATATGTGAAGATTCTAGGCGAAATCATAGGCAAATTTGTGTTGTAGAAAGAGCTATAGATGTAATGGCAATTGAAAATATGGGAGGCTTTAAAGGGGTTTATCATGTTTTGGGAGGAGTAATAAATCCACTCGAACATGTGGGACCAGAAGATTTAAAAATAGATGAATTAGTAAATAGGGTAAATAAAATTTTAAAAGAGGATGATAGTGATTTGGAAATTATTTTAGCGACTAATCCAACTATGGAGGGAGAGATAACAGCTCTACATATCAAAAAAAGGTTGGATGGATTGAAAATAAAATTATCAAGAATTGGAAGTGGTTTGCCAATGGGGGCGGATTTGGAATATGCTGACAGAGCAACTTTAAGTCGAGCTATGGATGGAAGGAGAGATATATAAGATATGAAAATATATTTTGGTGGTTCAATCACTGGTGGTAGAGATGATAAAGATTTTTATGCCAAGATAATCAAACTTTTAAAAAATTATGGGAATGTTTTAACTGAACATATTGGGGATAAAGATTTATCTATAATGGGGGAGAATCACCAGTCTGCTAAATTTGTCTATGATAGGGATATGGAGTGGTTGAGAGAAAGTGATGTGGTTGTGGCTGAAGTAAGTACCCCTAGTCTTGGAGTTGGTTTTGAAATAGCAAAAGCAAATGAATGGGGTAAAAAAATAATTTGTCTTTATCGCCCACAAGAGAGTAAAAAATTATCAGCAATTATTTCTGGGTGTGATGGGGTAAAAGTATTTGAATATAAGGAAATTAGTGATTTAAAAAGTATTTTTGATTTAAATTTGAAATAATAAATTATGGTGCAAAATCAAATTATTAAAGGAATAGGACAAGGGTTAAAGAAATTAGGTGAAGAAACAGCAGAAAAATTAAGAGAAGAAGGTCAAAATATTTTAGAAAGTACTATTACTGGTAAGGAATTATTAGGATTGGAAGGAGGGGTAAACAATAACCAAATGCTTCATGAACAACAAGAAGATGAAATTAAAAAACAGGAAGAAATAAACAAAATAAAATCAGAGATGGGTTTAGGGAGAGATGTGGGGAAAGAAATAAAAGAAATAGTGGAACAAAAAGAAAAAGAGGAAGAAGAAAAAGAAAAGTATTTTGAACAAGAAAAACAACAAAAAGAAATTGAAGCACAACAAATTGCTGAAAGTAATAATAGTTTAATGATGGAATCAACTAATCCATCAAAACAAAAGAAGTCTCGAGGGAGTGCTATGAGTCATAAAAAGAAATCACAGCCAGACCAATCTCAAATGTCACAAACGAGTGAATTTAAAGGAAAGGTTAATTGATATAATTGGTTTGTATGCAAAAAGTTTTTTTATACAATACAGCGACAAGACAAAAAGAGGAATTTAAACCGATTAAGGGAAATGAAGTGGGGATTTACTCTTGTGGTCCAACAGTTTATTCCAGTCCACATATAGGGAATATGTATGCTTATATTTGCTGGGATGTATTGGTTAGAAGTTTGAAATATTTAGGTTATGAACCAAAACAAGTAGTTAATATTACGGATGTTGGTCATTTGACTGATGATGCTGATGAAGGGATTGATAAAATGGAAAAAGGTTCTAAAAAAGAAGGTTTAAGTGCAAAAGATTTGGCTAAAAAATATGAGTTAGAATTTATGGAAAATTTAAAAGAACTGAATATTGAAGTACCATGGAAAATGCCTCGAGCAACGGAAAATATAGAGGAACAAATTGATTTGATTAAAAAAATTGAAGCTAATGGTTTTACTTATAAAACATCAGATGGACTTTATTTTGATACTTCAAAATTTAAAGATTATGGCCAGTTTGCTAATTTAAATTTAGAAAAATTAAGAGAAGGGGCTAGGGTAGAAAAAAACAATGAAAAGAAAAACCCAACTGATTTTGCTTTATGGAAATTTTCTCCTAAAGATGAAAAGAGACAAATGGAGTGGGAATCACCATGGGGAATAGGTTTTCCAGGATGGCATATAGAATGTACAGCTATGTCAACTAAAATTTTGGGAGAGACTTTTGATATTCATACTGGAGGAGAAGATCATATAGCGATTCATCATACTAATGAAATTGCTCAATCTTTTGGATCTTTTGGTCATAATACGGCTAATATTTGGATGCATAATGCTTTTATTACTTTTAAGGGAGAAAAGATAAGTAAATCGAGTGGGGGGCTTTATACAATTTTTGATTTAAAAGAAATGGGATATGACCCATTAGTTTTCAGGTATATGGTTTTGGGATCACATTATAGAAAAGGGATAGAGTTTTCTATAGATAATTTAAAAGCAGCGGAAAATACTTATGGAAAATTGTTGGCTTTATGGTTTGATTGGAGAAGTGACAAATCGACTGAAAATGGGAAAATTGATGAAAATTATAAAAAAGAATTTATAGAAAAGATTAGTGATAATTTGGCAATGCCGGAAGCAGTGGCAGTTTTATGGAAAATGATAAGAGATAATAATTTAAGTAAGGCTGATAAATTAGCAACTTTAATTGATTTTGATAAGGTTTTAGGACTTAATTTAGGGATTGATTCAAGAAAAGAGGAAGAAATTCCAAAAGATATTAATGATTTAGCAGAGGAAAGAAAAAAGGTAAGAGAAAATAAGGATTGGAAAGAAAGTGATAGATTAAGAGATTTGATAAAAGCAAAAGGTTATCTAGTTGAAGATTTGGAAAATAGTTATAAAATAGTAAAAATTAAATAATTGTAAAATTAGGATGGACATGTTAATCTATTGAGCTCATGAAAGAAAAAACATATAAATATCAATTGGTGGTCGTATTGAACCCCAAAACAGAAGATAAAGACAAAGTTATCAAAAAGATTTCTACTTGGCTTGAAGTTAAAGAAGTAAAAATTGATAAAAAAGACCATTTAGGACTTAAAGAATTGGTCTATCAAATAGAAAAAAATGATAAGGGTGATTTTTGGGTAATGGACTTAATTAGTACTAATACCTTAAAATTAAATGAGTTTAATGTCTTATTAAATCGAGAAACAAATATTATTCGTTATTTAATATTGAAAAAGGAGTAAAAGAATATGCCTAGCAGATGTCTCAATAGGGTAATGTTAATTGGTAATTTAACTCGTGACCCAGAGTTAAGATATACACCAGGTGGAATGGCGGTAGCCTCTTTTGGCTTAGCCACAAATCGAGTTTGGGTAACCAAACAAGGTGAGCGAAAAGAAGATGCTCAATTCCATAGGATTGTAGCTTGGAATAAATTAGCCGAGCTTTGTTCTCAATTATTATCAAAAGGTCGAAGAGTTTATGTTGATGGTCGAATTCAATATAGAGAATTTACTGATAATGAAAATAATAGAAAACAAATTACTGAAATTATTATAGATGACATGATCATTTTAGATAATAAAGGTAATGGAGATCATGCTGCTACTGTAGAAGCTGATTTAGATGGATCACTTGGAGTAGCTGTAGAAGAAACTGATGGAAATATTGATGATATTGTTATTCCAGATGATATTAATACTGATGTAACTCCAACTACTGATGCCTCAAAAGCTGAAGAAGAAGCAATTCCGGTTGTCGAAGCTCCAAAAGCTGATGAAGTAGCTCCAGTTGCTGATACAGAAGAAGTTAAAAAGGAAGAAGTTAAAAGTGAGGAAATGCCCTTTTAATTTAAAAAAATATGATTAAGAAAAAAGGTAGAAAAGATAGCTTATTAATGGCTAAAAGAAGGGGTAAAGAAAAAGGTTGTTCCTTTTGTAAAACTGGTATTTCTCCAAGATGGGAAGATTATGAAAAGTTTTATGAATTTTTATCACCTCGTGGTCGAATGTTAGCAGCTATGTATAGTGGCACTTGTGCTAAACATCAAAGAAAATTAGCTAGAGCTATTAAACAAGCTAGACATTTAGCTTTATTGCCTTTTGTAACCCAATAAATTTAAAAAGATAGATTTATTTCAACCCTCCGATGTTCTTCGGAGGGTTTTTGGTTATAATGAATATGTATGAGAAACAAGATTAAAGCTAAATGGGTGATAAGATTACCAGTGGGAGGAGAAGTTTTAATTAAATTAAATGAGGTAGTGGAAGAAGGTCAAAAGGTGGCAGTAGCTGAAGTTAAAAAAATAGAATCTTTCAATTATTCTCATATTTTTAATAAATTAGGGACAGATAAATTAGTTAGTTTAAATGAAAAATTTAAAGAAAGCCAGGTAGGGGAGGGTGATTTAATTTGTACTACTGGAGGTTTATTTTCTTTAAGTAAGGTTTGTTTCCCAATAAGTGGAAGTTTTTTAGAGATTGATGAATTTGGGAATTTAAGGATTGAAATAAAGGAAGAAAAAAAGAGGGATATATTGGTTCCAGTTAAATCAAAGGTTTCTAAACTTGAACCAGAAAAAATAGTTTTAGATTTTTGGGCGAGAGAATTTAATGGAGAGGGATTGGTTGAAGGGAAGGTTTGGGGGACAGCAGAAGTTAAATTAATTAATAAGGTGAATCAACTTAATTTTGGGTTAGAAGGTAAATTATTATTTACCGACAATTTAGACCCATCCTTTTTATTAAAAGCTGAGGTGGTGGGAGTAGTCGGAGTAGTAACAAATTTAAAGAATGAGGACTTGAGAACAAAAATGCCAGTAATTTGTTTAAAGGATGAGGACTGGCAAGAATTATTTAAAAATTTTTTAAAAAAAGAATATAAATTTTTGTTAAATTCAAGGTTGGGTCGACTATTATTAGTGATAGAATAAATAATGCAATTTAGAAAAATAAGAAATATATTTTTAATTTTAGCCTTATTATCGGTAGTATCTTTAATTAGTTATAGGGTGGGACAAGGCTATAGTATTGTCAGTAATGATCAAATTGATTTATCTTTAATGTGGAGAGTTAAAGATAGATTATCAGAGCTTTATTTAGATCAAAATAAAATTGATAAAGAAAAGATGAAGTATGGGGTGATTAAGGGGATGGTGGAGTCTTTAGATGATCCATATACAGTATTTTTATCTCCAGAAGAAAACAAGAGCTCTAATGAAGATTTAGCTGGTGAATTTGGTGGGGTGGGGATATCTTTGGGCTATAAAGATAAAACTTTGGCAGTAATGACAACTTTATCAGGAACCCCAGCAGAGAAAGCAGGAATTAAAACTAATGATTTAATTTTAAAGATTACTGATAAGAATAAAAATATAGAAAAAGATACTACTGGAATTAGTCTAAGTGAAGCAGTGGAAATAATAAGAGGTGAAATTGGGACAGAAGTTACTTTAAACATGTATCGTGAAGGTGAAAAAGCGGCCTATGATGTGACCTTAAAACGAGCAAATATTGTGGTGAAGAGTGTGGAACTAGAATGGAAAGAATTAGATGGGAAAAGGGTTGCTTGGGTAAAACTTAATAAATTTACAGAAAAATTATTTACTGAATGGCCAAGTGTAGTTGAAGAAATAAAATCAGGGAAGAGAAGTGATTTTGGAGGGGTAGTGCTTGATTTAAGGAATAATCCTGGAGGATATTTAGAGGGGAGTGTTTTAGTGGCTTCTGATTTTATTAAGAGTGGGGTGATAGTTAAACAGGAAACAACTAAAGGGGTAATTCAAGAGTATAAGGTTGATGAATCAATGGGAGGATTATTAAGTGAAAAATTAGTAGTTTTAGTTAATGGTGGATCAGCTTCAGCTTCAGAAATTTTAGCAGGAGCTTTAAAAGAATATGGTAGAGCAAAATTGGTGGGAGTAAAAACTTTTGGTAAAGGGACGGTTCAACAACCAGAAGATTTTTCTGATGGTAGTGGAATTCATATAACAGTAGCTAAATGGTTACTCCCTAGTGGAAAGAATATTCATGGTGATGGAGTTGAAGTAGATGTTGAAATTGAAGATAGTTTGGAAATAGATAGTGATGAAGATTTACAATTAAATAAAGCGATTGAAGTATTAAATGAATAAAAAAGTTATTAAATTAGTTTTAATAATAATTTTAGGGATATTGATTTTGGGAGGAGGGGTAATAGTTGGAATTAAAATTCAAAAAGAATTTGATAATAAAAATCCATTAATTAAAAAAACCCAAGAAATAGTAGATGAGGAGTCGGTGGTAACAAAGGTAGTAGAGAAGGCAACTGGGAGTGTAGTGACGGTATCAATTAATAAAAATATTAGTAATATTTTTAATCTGAGTCAACAAAATATAGAACAAGATGTGGGGACTGGTTTTATTATTAGTTCGGACGGATTAATAGTAACTAATAAACATGTGGTTTCAGATACAAGTGCAAAATATAAAGTAGTTATTGGTAAAGATGAAGTGGTTGAAGTGGTTAATATTTATCGAGATCCAATAAATGATTTGGCAATATTAAAAGTTGATAAAACAGCTTTAGCTCCAGTAGAAATGGGGGATTCAGATAGATTAAAAGTAGGACAGACGGTGATTGCGATTGGAACAGCTTTGGGAGAATTTAGATCAACGGTAACTAAGGGAGTAATTTCAGGGTTGGATAGAGGGATTACAGCTGGTGGAGTGGGGGTAGAATCAGAAAGATTAGAGGATGTAATTCAAGTGGATGCAGCTATAAATTCAGGTAATTCTGGAGGTCCATTGTTTGATTCGAGTGGAAAGGTAATTGGAGTAAACGTGGCAGTATCTCAAAATGGACAAAGTATTGGATTTGCTTTACCAATTAATTTGGTTAAAGTTTCGGTTGATAATTTTAGAAATACAGGAGAGTTTGATCGACCATATTTAGGAGTAGCTTACAAGACTATTTCTAAAAAAGAAGCTGAAGTAAATAATATTCCTATTGGAAATTATATCCAATTAGTAGCTGAAGGAAGTCCAGCTGAGAAAGCTGGGATTAAAACAGGGGACATAGTTATAGAAATTGATGGAGAGAAAATAAGTGAAGGAGGGGAAATTTCTATTGCTAAAGCTATAAGTAAAAAAAAGATTGGGGATGAAATAAAGATAAAATATGTGAGAGATAAAAAAGAGATAGAAGTGATTATTTTTTTAGAGAAAAAAGAATAAAATGATGGAATATGAGTGTTTTCCAAAAGAGAAACCGAAGAAATTAGATCCAAAAATTAGTGCTGAGTATGATGTAAAAAATTTTATAGCTGCTGTTAGTGATGATGAATATGGAGGAGTAAATAATCTTATTACATCTTTGGAAAATGATAAAAATGGTGATTTGTTGGCTAGAGAATTTTTAAAACTTAAAAATATTAGAAGTGAAGACCCTAATACAAGAGCAGCGGTGGCTATTGGATTGACAGCTGTGAAGATAACGGATCTTAGAATTCTAGAAAGATGTTTTGAAAGAATGCAAGAAATGTCAGAAGATGAAGTACAATTACCGGCTGAAAAAGCAAATGGATTTTTAGAAATATATGAAGAAAAAAAAAGAAATATTTTGGAACAAAGAGGTGTTTTGGAAAGGTTGGGAGATATTGTAGGGATAACTGCTAGAGGGAGAAGTTAAAAAGTTAGACTATAGTAAAATTAAAAAAGAAATTATGAATAATGAAATAGAAGTTTATGGTAATCGAAATATTGAAATTGAGAAAAGTACTGTTGGATATTTATTAATGGATGTCGATGGATGTTTAATAGAGGGTGGTTTGGAAACAGTAGTTAATCGAAAAACTTTAGAAGAATGGAGTGAAGAAAATTTTGATAGTATAGAATTATTTAGACAAAATATAAAATCTTTAAAAAATAAAGGCATTAAGGTTGGATTATCAACTGGAAGAGGGTTAGAGTTTTCAAAAAGACTGATTAATATCTTTTTTCCTGATGAAGGTGGAGTTCGAATGGATAAAAGTGTGGTTGAAGGAGGGTTAATTATTTATGATGATGAGACAAAAAATTATGAAATAGCTTCTAATGTTGATAAGGTAAGCACTGAATTATTACAAAAAAATAGAGATAAAATAATTCAATTTGGTGAAAGTCTCGGTGGAATACTAGAAGAGGGTAAATTTTTGGGAGTATCTTTTAATTCACCTGTTAATAGTGAAGGGAAAAGAGATACAGATAAATTTAGAGATTTATTGAAAGAAAAAATGGATAAATACCTAGTTGATAATTTAATAATTACTAATTCATCAACAGCAGTTGATATTACTCCAAAAGGAGTAGATAAAATGACGGCAATGGAAAGTTTAATAGGGAATGAAGGAGTGATTTATCTTGGCGATGGTAAAAATGACGAAACATCAATGAAAAATATTAGAGTAAAAATTAATTTGGCTCCAGGTAATAGCCATAAGGATATTAAAGATTTTATAAGAACAAGTGGAAAAATGGGAATATTAGCTGAAGAACCAGATTTAAAAGGAACTAATCAGGTATTAAGTTTTTTGGTAGAAAAAATGAGAAAATAAAATTATATTAATAATAAAAACAATAAAATATGAATTGGAAAGATAATTTTAAAGAAGGTAAAGAAATAATTTTAGCAACGTCATCAAAAATAGGGATTCCAAATGCTAATATTGTTGTCTCTTTAGGTTTTATAGATAGTAAATTATTGGTGGCAGATTGTCAGATGAATAATACAAATAAAAATCTTAAAGAAAACCCAAATATTTGTGTTATTGGGGGATATTTTAGAGTTAAAGGTAAGGTAGAAATTTTCTCATCTGGAGAATATTTTGATATGTGTGTTCAAAAAAGTAATGATTACGACGTTAAATCGGCAATATTAATAAATATTGTTGAGATCTTTAATTTGGATAAAGGTGAAAAAATAGAAAAATAAATTATTATTTATTCTCTTCTGGTTGATCAAGAACAGTGAGTTCTAAAAAGAGGTCATCAAGAGCACCTTGCATAATTTGATCAAGGTTGTTGAATGATTTATCAATACGATGATCTTTAACTTGGTTTCTAGGATAATTATAAGTACGAATTTTATCAGCTCGACTTGATTGACTAACATTTGATCTACCCCCAGCAACTTGAGAAGCACGTTTTTCTTCTTCAATTTGCCAGAGTTTAGTTTTAAGAAGCTCTAGGGCAATTTCTCGATTTTGTTGTTGATATCTTTCAGTTCTGACATCAAACATTAATCCAGTAGGTTTGTGGACTAAATGAATAGCAGTAGAAACTTTGTTAACATTTTGACCACCATTTCCACCGGCTCGACAAGCTGTAATAATTACATCTTCCATTTTAAAATTAATTTCTTTGGAATCAATTTTGGGCATGATAGCAATAGAAGCGGTAGAGGTTTGAAGACGACCACGTTTTTCGGTTATAGGAATTCGTTGAACTCGGTGAGTACCAGCTTCATGTTTAAGTTGGTTATAAGCATCAAATCCAGATATTTGAATAATCTTATCGTCGATTTGTGATACTTTCCAACCAACTTTATTGGCATAGCGAATATACATATTCATGAGGTCATCAGACCAAATAGTAGCTTCCTGTCCACCAGGACCGGGATAGAATTCCATAATAGCAATATTAGGGTTTATGGTTGGCATTTTATTTATTAATTAATCTTAAACAAAAAGCCGTCAAAATTAAGGATTAATTCCGGCGGCTTGAAATGGCTAATTTGATTTTTTAACTTTTTTAGTTTTTTTAACTTTAGGTTTTTTACTATCTTGATAAGCTTTACCTTTGACAACTTTTTCTTTAAATTTATCAATTCTTCCTTTGATGTCGACAAACTTTTGTTGACCAGTGAAAAATGGATGACATTTAGAACAAACATCAACTTCGATTTTTTCAATAGTTGAGCCAGTAGTAAATTTATTGCCGCAAGCGCAAGTGACTTGGCAATCTGCAAAATATTTTGGGTGAATTCCTTGTTTCATAGGGGTTATTATAGCAGAAATTATTAATCTTTTAAGATTTTGATTAAATCTTTTAAGTTTGTAGTAGTTTGTTTAGTAGTATTTAGATCTTTGAGAGTAATTTGATTATTTTTAGCTTCATCAGTGCCAATAATAGCTAAGTAGGGGATATTTAGGGAAATGGCGTATTTAATTTGTTTTGGAAGCTTGTCATTATCTGGGTAAATAATTGAAGCAATGTCTTGATCGCGAAGTTGGGAGGTTAGATTTAAAATATTGCTTTCAGTTTCTGGTCCAAAGTTAGCAATTAAAATTTTAGTTTTGGATTGGTTGGTTTGAGGGAGGAGATTTAAATCTTTAATGACATCAACGACCCTTTCAAAGCCAAAAGAAAAACCAACAGCAGAAATATCTGGACCACCAAGGGTTTTGATTAATTTGTCATAACGACCACCACCGCCAATAGAACCATTAGCCTCTGAGACACTGATTTCAAAAATAGTACTGGTGTAATAATCACAACCTCTAACAAGGGTGGGGTCAAAAACATAAGCGGAATCGGGGACTCCGAGGGATTTTATTTTGGAAAAAATTTGGGTCAATTGGTTATCTAACTGAGCTTCTTTGATATATTTAAAGAGATTATCTATTTGGCTTGGAGATAGATTCTTTGATTTGAGCTCTTCTTTTACTCCATTATCACCAATTTTGTCTATCTTATCGAGAGATTGAAGAATCAAATTTTGGTCTTTTTCGATACCACTTTTGGTTAAAATGTCGGTTAAAATAATTCGACTGTTTATTTTGATTAAAGCATTTTTAAGACCAAGTTTTTGAGTGGCATTATAGATGAGAGAAATTATTTCAGCATCACTAACAGGAGAGTTGGTACCAAAGGTATCAACATCACATTGAATAAATTCACGGTAGCGACCTTTTTGAGTATTTTCAGCTCGCCAAACTGGTTGAATTTGGTAGCGCTTAAAAGGTAATTGAATTTGATTAGAATACATAGCTAAGACTTTAGCCACAGGAACAGTTAGATCATAACGAAGACCAATTTCTCTTTCTCCATTATCTTTAAAGAAATAGCCAAGTTTTTCATCAGTTTCACCACTATATTTTCCTTTTAGAACAGAAGCATATTCAAGAGCTGGAGTTTCTAAAGGGAGAAAGCCAAAAGTTTCAAAAACATTAATTAAGGTATTTTTGACATAATTTCTGACCGCCATTTCTGGTGGTAATAAATCACGAAAACCTTTGAGTGTTTGAGCTTTAACCATAGCGTATTTTAAATGATTAAGGGTTTGAAGTAAAATAGCTTATGGATAATTTAGAAATAAAGAAAAATGATTGGGGTTTAAAAATTAATTTAGATGGGGGAAGGATAGAGGAATTAAGGTATAAAGATGAAATTATTTTAGGAACATATCAAAGGATTGACGGAAAAACAGGTAATACTCATATTTGTACTCCAAATTTTGGAGATGAGGGGATGCAAAAATTTAATTTGCCATCATTTCATGGACAATTTAGAAATGGAAGATGGAATTTGGTTGAAAAAACTGATGACAAGATAGAAATAGAATCAACAATAGATGAATTAAAGGTAAGACAAATTTTTCAATTAATAGATGACTTTAGTCAAAAAATATCAATAGAAAACTTGGGTCAAAAAGCAAAAATTGTAAATATAGCGATTCATAATTATTGGGATTCTATAAGTGGTTGGCAGGGGATTAAACTAAATGGGGAAGTCGTTGATGAATTAGTAAAGACTGATATTAGTAAAGAAATAGGAAAAGATAATATTTTGGAAATACCAGGTAAATTAGTTAAAAGATGGCAATTTTTAGGATTTGGAAATTGTCAATTTTGGACAAATTTTAAGGAAGAAAATGGACAGAAGGTTTATGATCAAAAATATGTTTGTTTAGAGCCATCACTGGAAAAACAGGGATT
>Ga0265293_10009108_pt1 | contig 14400 bp, 16 predicted proteins | sample Munlanlewell138R_FD_192505 | JGI IMG/M metagenome (GOLD analysis project Ga0265293, IMG submission 192505) | Leachate microbial communities from a municipal landfill in Southern Ontario, Canada - Leachate well 138R | ecosystem: Engineered > Solid waste > Landfill > Unclassified | place: Canada...
CCGTCATCGGAGCCTGGAAATCGATGCCCCCAGCGAGCTCGATCTCCTGGCCCCGCGAGAACACGCGCCCTAGCAACGCATCTAGCCAGCTCATGCCGGCACCCCTCTCCACGTAGTGATCACGACGACGCCCGGAGCACCGTCGCCCCCGACCTTGAACCCGACGCCGGTACCATCGCCAGCGAGCCGCACCAGCCCGTAGCCTCCAGCGCCGCCACCGGCGCCTGAGCTGCCCGCGGCGGCGCCGCCACCGCCTCCGCCGTAGCCAGGTCCTCCGAGTCCGGGGACGCCGGACCCCGAGCCGCCCAGCCCGTATCCGTAAAATGGTCCAGGCTCCCCGGGGTCCCCGTTAATTCCGACCGTGCCCGCAGACCCGCCATCGCCTCCGCTGTAGTCGGCAGACCACGTAGCCGCGCCACCACCTCCACCAGCCCCAGCGTTGTCCCCTCCGCCGCCGCCGTGGCGACCGCCATCCGCTACCAGGAGCGCCAGCGTAGGGTCACCGTCCACGTAGACCGTGGACTGGATACCGTCCGTCGCTGGCGTATCCAGGTCCCCCGCGTGGCCTCCTGCCCCGGGGTCGATCGTGAGGGCCACGATCGACGCGGCAGGCAGCACGCGGCGCACAGTGGCTCCCGCTCCGCCGCCTCCGGCACTTAACCCTTGGGTGGTCCCGCTGGTGATACCTCCGCCGCCCCCTCCGCCGCCAACTAGGAGGATCTCGACCCACAGCGCATACGTAGGCACGGTCCACGTATACGGATCTTCAGACGGCGTGAACACCTGCACGTCCGGCACGAGCACCGCGGTGCGATCGGCTAGTGCCTCCAACGCGGTGTTGATCGAGCTTGCGGTAACGGTCATCTCAGTAGTGCTCCCCGTCGTCTACGAGACGGATCGTCGCTGGGTACTCTACCCCGCTACCCTCCACCTCGCCAGTATCAGCCAGAGGGATCGCGTCGAGCCAGACCTCGTCGTCGCCCTCGTAGTCGCCGCCTCCGTCCAGCAGCGGCACGTCGGTCCAGAGTGTGGCGTCTCCCGCGTAGGGCAGCAGCCGCTCGGGGTCGAGTGCCCAATAGCGCGCGTTCGGATCGCGCGACTCGGTGCGGACGCTGAACTCGTCCACCGTGCTCCACCTGGCCCACGTCGCGTCAGGGTCGATGTCCACCAGCTCGCCCTCGAGCACCACCACGGCCCACTCGGGGAGCGTGCCGGCGGGGCGCCATGGGCGGGGGCCGTACAGCAGATCGCGCAGAGCACGCACGTCCCAGACGGTGGCGCCCACCTGCCCGATCGTCTCCTCCGAGTCAGGCTCGCCACCCCACGGCGCCCACTCGGACAGCACCCCGCGCGCGTCGATCAGCACCCAGAACCTCGCCCAGTCCGAGGCGGGGCGCTCGTCCCACGTCCAGTCGAGCGAGCGGTCGACCGTCTCGACTCCGTCAGCAGAGCGCAGGTGCCAGGTGCCGCGCGCGTCCACGGTGGCGGTCGGCAGCCCTCCCCAGTACTCGCTCACCTGCTCGAGCAGAGCGAACGCCGAGCCACGGCACCGGTGGCCGCGAGGGTAGCGCCAGCGGACTAGCCTCTCCGCGTAGTGCTCCGCGGTCTCGGAGCGGCCCCGAGGGATACCGCGATCGTCCCCGATCAGGCGCAGCGCAGACGGCCCCGCCCGGCGCGGCATTCGCGCCTCTAGCGAGTCGCGCAGCCGCTGCACCCCGGCGTCCACGATCAGCGTGAGCGCGTGCGCCACTTTGCCGCCCTCGCCCTCGGTGAGCCAGGCGGGGAGTAGCCAGGTGTAGACGGAGCGGAAGCGACTCGCCACCTCATGCCTCCGTAATATCGACGACGCCCACGGTCGCGACCTGCGACTCCGTGAGCACCACGTCTGCGATCGGCGACGTCATCGTCACCGAGGGATTGCGCACCCCGGCAGCGACTAGCAGCGAGTGGAGCGCGTGGACGAAGGTGCTCCACGGGATCGTGGAGCCGATCTGCAGCCCAGCGAGCAAGGCTCCGATCGCCTGCTCGGCGTCGTCGCTGATCGTGGCCGGGATCCCGGTGCCGCCCACCGACGCCAGTACGTTGACCGGTAGCTCCTCGGCGGGCTCGACCGTGGCGGTGATCGTGAGCGGCGTCGCCCAGATGTCGATCGCTGCCTGCACCGCGGTCACGCCCCCGCCCGACGGTGCGCCTGTCGCGCTCGCCACGTAGACCGTGACGTCGCCGGTCGCACTATCGTAGGTGGAGCGAGCGCGCGTTACCTCGGTCGAGCCGGTGAGGTCGGGATTGCGCGCCACGTACTCGTAGGCGTCGGGTGGTCCGTCCGGTGACAGAGCGCCGAGGGTGGACCGGCATTGCTCCCGTAGCGACTCGTCCTCCTGCTCGTCGAGCCCGATCGCCTGCGATGACGCGGTGATTGCGACGCCGAGCAGCGTCGTCACGAGCTCGTCGATCTCGTCCTGCCCTGCGCTGCCGTCGCTCCCGGGCTCGTCTGCCTGGACGTCGATCGTTCCTACCCCGCCGGCCGCCAGTGTGATCGCGGACGTGCTGTGGTAGGTGGCGCCGCTGAGACTGCTCTTGACCGTGACGTCGCCCGCCGCGAGCTCGTAGTACCCGCCGCCGGTGTTCGTCAGCGTAACGACTGCGACCGCGTGCGTGGCCTCGACGCGCTCGACTCCGTAGAGCTCGTCTGCGAGCAGCGTGAGCCAGTCTTTTTCGGCAGACGACAAGAAACCGCTCTTGGCGAACGCGGCCGCGACAGGCTCGCGCAGGCCGAGCACCTCGGCGAGGAATTTGAACAACGCGCGCGTCGGATCGCCGACGCGCCAGGACGTCACCGGGAGCCTTAGCGCCTGCGCGATCTCGAGCCCGCCCTTGAGCAGGCGCGCGGTGGTCTCGACGGTGAACAGCGAAGCGACGTGGATCGTCATGTGGTGGGCCCTCCTAGCACGGACACGCCGACGTCGGACACGCCAAGCGTGAGCCGGAACTCCTCGTCCTCGTCGTGCGGCGTGACGTCGAGATCGAGGACCAGCGTGATCCCGCCCGACTCCTCGACGGACGTGGCGGAGACGGTGACGGAGCGCACGCGGTCGTCCTTGAGCAACTCGGCGCGCACCACGGCAGGGAGCGCGATCCGCGCGACCGTCGTGCCCACCGCGCCCACGTAGCCGGCGACGTCGAGCCCGTAAGCGGACTCCTCACGGCCACCGCGCAGCGTGCCACGTGGCGTGACGAGACGGCGGTAGAGCGCCTGAGCGAGTGCCGCGCGCCCGCTCACCAGTCGGCCCGTCCCGAGCTCCGACAGGCACCAGACCTCCGAGCCGTAGCCGCGCACAGTCACGAGACCGTCCCGATCCCGGGTGCCGTCGTGGCACCCGTGCCCGTGGCTGGGGTGACCTGCACGGCGACGCCGAGCGGCACCGTGACGACCGCTTCCGTCGTGACGTGCGAGACGACCGCCGAGGCGATCGCGTCGCACAGCGCAGTGAGCGCGGGCCCGTCCACGGCCTGCGCGTCAGGCGCAGCGAGGAGAGCAGCGCGCATGGCGCTGGACAGGGTGGCTGACGAGAGGCTCATAGTCCTGCCCTCACTCTGACAGATCCACCGGTGATCGTGCCAGAAAACGCGCCCGCCTGCACGGCGTCCGTCTGCCTCGCCACGCCGAGCACCGGTGTCTCCCCGAGGTCGAGGTGGAGCGGCATCCACCCTGGCGCGTCCGGTGCGTCGTGCGCGACCACGCACGGGCGGGATGGGTCCGAGTCAGCCCAGGCGACGAGCACGATCGACCCGAGCTGCACCGTCGCACGGAGCCCCGCCATTCCGGGTCGCACCGGCACGCGGTCGAGGTCGGGCAGGCCAGCGCCCACCCGCACCGGCTGCAGCAGCAGTCGCTCACCGAGCTGCGCGACCACCCGGTACTCGGCAAGCCCACGGTACAGGCGGCGCGGGTCGAGCGCCTCGACGATCCGAGCCAGCGCGTCGATGCGCCGAGTCGTCCGGGCCGAGTAGTAGACCCGCACGGTGAGCCGCTCGGGCTCGAGCTCCCACTCGACGTCAGAGGCGGGCCGTGCGCCGTCCACGACCACCCCGGGCACGAGCCCCTCGAGCTCCTCCGCGGCGAGCTCCACGAGCCCCACGGCAGGCTCCACGCGCACCCTAGCGGCGTCCCCGTCGTAGGTGGACTCTGGCCAGGCGGCGAGCCTCGTGACGCCGTCCAGCCCGACGTGCCACGAGCGCGGGGCGACCTCGTGGAGCACCCGCGACGCCGGCCCGCGGCGGCGCGTGAAGTGCCCCGCGAGCCTGGTCGCCGGCACGTCGGCGAGCGTCTCGCCCACCGCCTGCGCGGCCTCCGTCGCCACCGTCAGCACGCGGACCCCGGCGTCGCTCCGGTACCCCTGCGGCGTCACCTCGCGCCCCCAGCCACCAGCACCCGCGACCACGCGGTACGCAGCGCGGCCGTCCACCGCTCCGCCGGACACCACCGTCCCGCTGAGCGTCTGCCCCGCGAGCGTGAGCGTCACGCGGCCGGTGAGCTCCTCGGGCTCGGCGAGGTCGACGTCGGCCCACCACGCGCCCCACCGCGGGAGCTGCACCCGAGCCCTGGTGACCGGGACGTCCTCGAGCAGGGCGAGGCTCACGGTCGACCCGCCTCGTCGAGCAGGCCCGCCAGCTCGCGCTTGGCCGCCGCATTGGGGTCGTAGGGTGGTGCGCCACCGCCGCTCGCCGGAGCTCCAGTGCCTCCGCCGCGCGCAGTCGGTGACGCGGCGGGCTTGGGCTTTGGCGGGCGGTACTCGATGAACTTCACCTGGATCGTCACGCCGCCGCGCTCGTCACGCACAGCGCCGCCGACACCAGCGGAGCAGACCTCCGTGTACCCGTTGGCGGCGAGGTCGGGGTGGTAGATCGGCAGCGCGACGGGCTTGGGCCCCGCAGTGGTGCTCTCGATCAGCGTCTGGAAAGCGACCCAGTCGTCCTCCTCGTCCTGATCGGCGAGGAAAAACGAGGCCTGGAATGTGCCGACTGGCTTGCCGTTGAGCACGCTGGTCGCGCCCTCCGAGCCCTTCGCCGCCTGCACGTCCCACGACTCGTCGCGGTTGTGGCCGCTCAGGGTGACGATCCCGGGCGATAGCAGCGTGCCGAGGATGATCTTTGAGTAGAGCTCCGGGTACAGGGTCCAGACCGAGGTCGTCACGCTGGCACCGCCTCTCCGCCGAGCTGCGCAGCGTCGCCCTCGAGCAGTCGCGTCAGCACCTCGCCGAACCGCTGCACCGCGTCCTCTGCGCCCTCGACGCCGTAGAAATTGAAGGTATTCCCGCTCACACTCGCGGCCGCACTGGGCTCGCCGACGGAGCCCGCCGCGCGCTCGATCCCAGGCACCGGTAGCTCCACCGCGGGCGGGGCGACCATGTTCGCGAGCGCGGCCTGTGCGTCGGGCGCTGCCTCGTCCACGCCGCCCGCGAATCCCTCGCCCGTGTAGCCGCCGAGCTCGGCGAAGACGCGCGACGGGGAGGCGATTCCTAGTAGGCTCTTGGCGCTCTTGATCGCCGAGGTGATCGCCGCCTTCATCGCGCCGACCACCGCACCAGCGGCGCCCGTGATCCCGCGCGCGAGCCCACCCATGATATCGCCACCGACACCGCCAAGGTCGACCCCGCCGAGCACCGAGCGGATCGTGTTCACGACGCCGACGACGATCTTGACCAGCGTCTGCGCTGCGCTGACAGCGGCGTGGATCGAGAGGAGGAAGGACCCGGCGAATGCCCCCCCGACAGCGAGCACCGCAGCGGTGACCGCGCCCAGCACCGCACCGATCGCAAGCAGCGTCGGCGCCAGGATCTCGCCGGCCTTGGTGATCTCCTTGAGCACGTCCTCGAGCTCGGGGCGCTCGAACGCGAACAGCTCCGCGATCGCGTCGAGCGCCGGGCGCATCTTGATGTACAGCTTGGTCATCCCGATCAGGACACCGAGCACGAAGGCCTCGATCACCCACGCGGCTTGCTGCGCACCGTCAGCGATCGGCTGGAACACAGCCGCGAACGCGGCCTTCATTGCGCGACCACTGGCGGTGGACGAGTCGAATAGGCCGACGAGGGTAGAGAGCCCCTTGAGCACGCCCTCGATATTCAGTCCACCGAAGACGCCCGCCATGTTCTGCTTGAGCCGCGCCGACTGCGCGTCGAGGCCGAGCATCTGACGAGCGACGACTCCGCCGAGCTTGGTCTCGGCCGTCGCCGCCAGGTCCTGCACGGTGCGCTTGCCGCCCTTGAGCTCCGCGATCCACTCGCTCGCTGCGCCCTGCCCGAGCGCAGACTCGGCGAGCGCGACTGCACGGAGCGCGGCGGGCATGTCGGCGGCGGAGACCTTGGCTGCGCGGAGCTCCTTGGTCAGCCCTCGGAGCCTGTCCTCGGTGACGCTGGTATTGCGCGTCAGCTCGCCGAACGTCGAGCGCAGTCCCGCGAGCGACGGGTCGAACGCCTCCGCTGCCTCGCGCGTCAGGTCGACCGAGCGCCGAGCGTCGGCGAGCCCGACCGCCCAACGGAACGCCGCCGCTGCCCCGGCAACCGAAGCCGCCGCCAGTGCGACCGCTGCCACCACGAGCGCGGCGAATGCGGCTGCGGCTCCGACTGCGATCGCAGTCGCCATCCCCATCGATCCGGCGAGATCGGAGAAGCCCTTGACGAGCTGCACCAGCCTACCTCCCAGTCTACCGGCGGGGGTATTCGTGGCGGTCAGGCTAGCCTGCAATTTGCTCAGTCGCTCGCTGTTGACCGCGATCGACTTGTCCACGTGAGCGGCGGCGGTGCGAACGTTGCCGAGCGTCTTGGCGAGCTGCTTCTGCTTGGAGTCGGCGGCGGAGGCGGTGCCCTCAAGCCCCTTGAGTGTGGCGGAGTACGCCTCGAGTTTCGCGGCGGCGGCTGCTGCGTGCGCGGCGAGCTCGGGCGGTACCGCTCCACCGTGCTTCTGCGCGGCCTTCTCCGCGGCCTTCGCGCTGCGGTCTGCTGCACGGGCGAGCGCGTCGTACTGCGCTTGCCCCTCCGCAAGCGCGGTGCTGGCGGAGTCGCTCGCCTGCTGTGCGGCCTCGAGCTCGCGGCTCACCTGCTGGATCGCGAGCTGGAAATGATCGGCTCCCTTGCCCGACGCGGACAGCGACTCGGTCAGACGGTCGAGCTCGGAGGTGGTCTCCGTGCCCGTCATCTTCGCGGCGATGTCGATCGCGTACTGTACGTCAGACATGGGGGTTACCGTCGCCTCGTCAGCGCGTGCTCGATCAGCAGCAGCACCGATGCGACTCGCACCGCCGCTGCTTGTGCCTCCGCGTCCTCCTCACCTCGCGACCACGCGACCAGCCCACCTGCGAGACGGCCCGGTCGCGTTCGCATTGACTCCGCCGCCTCCGCTACTCTTTTCCCTCTTCTGCCGCCCTGCCCGTAGCGAGCCCGAGCGCGAGGGTGCCGAGCTGCACCAGCAGCCCTGGCCGCGCGTCGAGGAGGGTCGCGCGAGTGGGATCGTCCGAGGAGGGGAAGACGACGCACACTCGCGCGACCTCCTCGGCCGCGGTGATTGGGTTCGGGTTGCGCTCACGCAACCGCGCCTGGTACCGCTTGAGCTCTGGACTCGTGGGGCACCGGACAGCCACGAGCGTCGGTAGCCCGGGCGAATAGGGGACGTCGAGGGTGGCGACATTGCTGTCGCCGTGCTCGACCTCGAGCGCGTCGAGCGCCTCCAGGTCGAGCGCGCGCTGGGTGAGCCTCTGCTCCTCGAGCGCCGCCTTTCGTGCGGCGCGACGCGCCTCGACTTCCGCGACCAGATCTGCAGCTTCCGTCACAGCAATACGACCTCCTCGCCGTCGATGACATCCACGATCTCCAGCGGGTTCAGCTCGACCTCGACGGTGTCGGCGTCGGTGCCTTCTGCCCCGTTCAGGTCGCGCCCAAGGAGACGGCAGCCCTTGAGACGCACCTCGAATACCTCGTCGCTCCCCGGCGGCGTGTGCTGGATCTGGATCCCGAAGTGGACGAGCGAGATCAGCCGCTGGTTGCCCCGCTGCGGAGCGAGATCCTTGAGCCCGCGCAGCAGCTTCTGGTAGCCCTCGCGCAACAGCGTCATCGTCGCCGTGTCGCTCTTGCTGCCGGTCGTTCTCTTCATCACGCGGCCGCCCGCGCGGGCCTCGCCGACCTCGACCTTGCTCCCGGTGTTGATCGCGGTGATGTCCTTGACATCGATCAGCGGCGCACCGTCCGGTGAGACGCGCACGATCACGTCTGCCCACGAGGGGGCGATACCATTGTAGACCGGGTAGTCGTTGTTCGCGGGCATGGTTACTGGCCTCCGGAGAGCACGCGCACAGTGGTCTGCACGCTGTGGATGGTGCCGAGCAGGTTGATCGACAGCGTCCCGGTGAGGAGCGCCTCGGGCACGTTGAGCACGTCGTCGGCGGACGGCGTCCAGGCCGCGCTACTCGCGCGCTGCCCCTCGCCGCGGTTGGTCAGCAGCGCCAGCTCGAGCGCCGCGTTCACCTCGGCGGTGATCGTGCTGAGCGAGTCAGATGTCGCGGTGCCGTCGTTGTTCAGCACCAGCGAGCGCCCGATCACGTTCTCGGTGGCGGACTGCACCACCGTGCACGCGAGGTCCACGACCGCTTGGTTGTGCGTCTGCACGAGCAAGCTGGCGTCGCTCGCGCGCGTCAGCGACTGCGCGACGAAGGCTCCGTTGGGGCCGTTCGCCCACGTCCGCAGGGTCGTGAAGCGTGCCGCGCTGCCGGCGCCGCCGTCCACGCGATCGTCCCACTCGACGAGCTGCCCGGCGGCGTCGTAGAGATCGAAGCCGGTCGGGCCGTCGCTCTTGCGCCACGTCGCGACATGCAGGTCGTGCTGGTACTCGCGCAGGCTCGCGGCCCACCCAGCGGAGCGGCGGAAGCGCCACCTGGTGAGCGGAGACAGGACACGCCCGCGACCGGCGGCGAGGCTGATCCGAGGCGCAGCGTCCACGCTCGCGAACTCAGCGTCCGTCGAGGCCATCCACTCGGCCTTGGTCTGACCGGCCGTCACCGTGCACTCGCCGATCGCGATCGACTCGTCGGTGACACCGTCGCCGAGGTCGAGCACCAGGGCGGTCACTCCGGCGACCGTGTAGGTCCCGTCGTTGCCCACGGTGCCGCTCACGGTGACGGTGTCACCGACGCGGAACCCGTCGGCAAGCCACGAGCCGCGCGAGCGAGTCACGGTGTCGTCCGCGGCGGCGAACGTCAGCGACGGCTGCCCGGTGACGACGACTCCGGTGGCCCCCACCTCGTCGGTGAGGTCGTCGTCGTCGAGGGTGATCACGGTGTCGGTGACGAGGGTGATCGGTGCGCTGAAGTCGATATCGTTGGTGTCGCTGCCGCTCACGGTGATCACGTCACCGATCGCGAACCCGTCGGCGAGCCACGAGCCAGCGGAGCGGGTGATCGTGTCGCCGGTCGCGCCCACCTCGGCGAACGTCAGCGCGGGGGCACCGAGCATCCTGTGGCTCGTCGCACTCGCCGACGCCTGTGGCTCGCGGTCCAGCACGGAGGCGCGGCAGAAGACGAAGCGCTCGTTCGAGGTCCGGTAGGCGTCCGCCTGCGCGAGCACCGCCGCGGCCTCGTCGTCCGTCTGCAGGTCGCCGATCAGGAGCCACGTCCGGGAGAGCTTCTGCTGCGCGGCGAGGGCGGCGCGAGCCGCGGCGACACCGTCGGAGTCGGCGAGCGGCGCCGTGCCGTGCCAGGTGTGGATCACGTCGCCAGCAACCAGGGTGCCGACGGTGAGCGACAGCGTGACCCCCACGTAGGGGATCGCGTAGCTGGTACCGGTGCCGAGCCGCACGCGCTTGACCGTGCGGCCACCGTCGAGCGACAGGCCGAGCACGATCTGATCGGTGCCGACGGTGCCGCCGCTGAGCACGGACACGACCCCGTCGTGCTCACCGAGCACGCCCGAGGATCCGGCGGTGACGGTCGAGACCGAGCCCCCGCTGTTGCCCGAGGTGTCCTCGCGCCCCACGACTCCGGGCGTCGCGATCGGCAGCCCGACGAATAGGATCGGGCGGCGGGTGCGCTCGGCGTGGAGCGCCGCGTACTCGACGCCCTCGCTGTAGCCGTGCTGCTCGTAGATCGCCGCGGCGGTCCCGAAAAGACGCGGCGTCACGTCGGCCGCAGTGGCGACGGGAGCGAGCACGCAGATCGTGTCGGTGCCGGACGCGACGGCGCCCGCGGTGTCGCTGACGCTGGTGGTGGCTCGAGGTAGATTGGCCATGCGGTCTCCGTGGTATCAGTCGAGCGCAGGAGCGGGGTCGACCTGCTCCCAAGCCTGTCCCTCCCGCCGTGCGCGGGTAGCTGTAGTGGTCCCGGTGATGGCGACCTCGGGCAGCGCGTGCCCCTGCCAGTCGCGGGTCGATACGCCGCGTGGCACGGCGAAGCGCAGCCGGTAGGCGACGCCTGCTCCGATCTCGGAGCCCGACACATCCTCGGGGCGGAGGTACCGCGCCTCCGAGTACTCGATCGCTCCCGCGCGCGCGGCCGTGCCCCACTCGTAGAGAGCGACGATCACGGCGTCCACGATCTGATCGCAGTCGTGCTCGTGCTCGCACTGGCGGGCGCCAGCGAGGGGCGAGCGTGCGAAGATCGTGCAGGTGACGCCGAGGGCGCGCGTCCGCACGAGTCGCGGGTTCCTGTTGCTGGTGAGCGGCGCGGCGATCCGGTCGCCGGTGTCGAGGTCGCGCTCGAACACGATCACGCCAGCGTGACTGGACGGCAGCTCGCGCTGGGTCCGCTCGCGTCCGTACCGCACGGCGACGGGGAAGCCGCGTCCGATCAGCGTCTGCTCGATGTCGGTGGCTAGCTGGTAGATCACGGCGCCCCCAGCTCCTGGGGCACGACGGTCCGTACCTCCTGCTCGAGACGCTTGCGCCACTTCACCGGCATCGATGCGGTGCCGATCGGCAAGAACTCGAATCGACCGATCATGTACTTTGCGTACTTGGGTCCGATCACGCAGCGGATGATCGGGCCGAAAGCCTTGAAGTAGACGTCGCGCCTCAGCGCTCCAGTGCGATGCAGCGTCACCGGCGCGCCGTCGGCGGAGAGAGGACGGGGCGACCCATAGACGGTCTGCCCGGAGTCGTAGTCGGAGCCGGCGAACTCGGTGACTGCTGGTGCCACGCCGCGGGCAACCTGAGCCGCCACGGTGCGGGGGAGGTCGCGCAGTCGTCGGCGGAGGTCGCCAATGCCGCGCTTGCTGACCTTCTTGGCGCCCATCAGGAGATCCCCCCGTAGGTGCGCCAGCCTCGAGCGTCGACCGGCGCTGCCGTGGCGGAGACCGAGAGATTCGCCGGGCGCGGTGCGTGCTCGCCACGGATCGGGACGCCCTTGCCCCAGCGCGTCAGCCGCGCGCGTGCGGCGTCGACCAGCTCGCCGATCGTCTTGCTCGCCGTGCCCGTGAGCGCTAGCTGCTTCCCTGCCGCCAACTCCGCGCACGTCATCACGACGATCGCGGGGAATGGCGAGGAGAGGGGCACGACGTGAGCGGGCAGCATGTCGTCAATGATCCTGCTCGCCCACGAGATCGCGGCGGGCAGCGGGGAGGGGGGGACTAGGACGATGCGGCTCCCGGCGGTCGATAGAGTGATCGCAGTGCCGCCCTGGGTGGCAGCGATTCGGAGGTGTCGCTCGTCCACCGGCAGCGCGTAGTAGAGGACCCCGGACGCGAGCGGTGCCGGCAGCGAGCCACCAGCCTCCGCCCGCAGCGTCACCGCGTCACCCGCGGCGAGCCCGTGATCGTCGAGCTCCAGAGTGCTGGACGTGACGGACACCGTCGCCACCAGTCGCCCAGAGCACACCGCAGCCCCGCGGGGCAGCCCGTGCTGGTAGACGTCGGAGGCGGTGCAGTAGTCCGTCACGTGCCACCTGGATCACCCGGTGATCTGGATCCGCTCGATCGCGTGGGGGAGCGCGCCCGCGACGCCAGCGACCAGGTTGTAGCCGATCGCGATCTTGCCGGTGCGCTTGTAGTAGTCCGAATCCTTGTCGAACCGAATCTCCTCCGGCGTCTCGGCGACCTGAGTGATCCACGGCGCGGGGCCGTTGGCGTCGATCAGGTAGACGTAGGTGGCGTTCGTCAACTCCTTGGCGACCACGAGCTCGACGATGTTCTTCCACCGGTTGTTCGTGTAGCCGGCGGGGGTGGTGGCGTTCGCGCCCTGGGTGAGGGCGGTCTGGATGTTGTCGGACTCGAGGAAATCCTTTGCTTCCTGCGCGAGTGCCGAGGGCACGATCATGTGCGTCGGCGTCAGACCCATAGGCTTGCCGTTGGGCGCGGGGCGCGTCGCGAAGCGGATGAACGCAGCCTTCATCATCGCGGCGTTGATCGCCGCTGCCGTGTGCAGGTTGTCGAACGCGGCCACCGAGTCGTCAAAGACGTTGCCCGGGTGAGTGTCGTCGAAAAGGTTGTAGGCGCTCGCGGTGCCGAGATCGCGGTCCGCGTAGAATGACAGTCTGCCATTCGCCTCGAGCATGGCGGCGGTCAGCACGTTCGCGAACCGCCGGGTCTCGCGCGCGATCCGCGCAGGCTCGCCGCCCCACCCGATGAAATCCGGCGCCTCGACCTCGAGCGCCTTCGCCTCCACGCCGTCGTGGAATTCCTCGGGGATCATGGTGAGCGACCGCTCGAACAGCGTCCGGTAGCGATCGTCGCCCTTGCGCGCGACGTAGCCGGCGGAGCTGACCGGGATCGGGAACGTTGCGCGGAATAGCCCGGTGTGAGCGACCCCGAACATTCGCGACCAGGGGACCGCCTCCTCCGCGGCGAGCGCCGCGTCGAACTCGGTCGAGAATTCCTCGAGCGCTCGCTGTGCGTCGCCTGAGATCTGGTAGTGGGGAAACGGCATGATCAGCTCCTATTACGGGGTGACAGTCACGGCCTTGGTGTACTCGAGCCACACCGCGTGGACCCGGAGGTCGTCGTCTTCGAGCGCGGACGAGGGGGCCAGCGTCAGCGTGAGCGCGCACGGAGCAGCGGGGACGTCCGCGGCGCCGATCGTCACGGTCCGCTCAGCGAGTAGCAGGGTGGTCCCGCCGATCGCTGCGGTGCTCCCGCCGGCGTCATCGTCAGCGTCGACCGCAGCGTCGACCGTCTGGAAGAACGCCCCGACGTCGAGCGTGACCGTCACGTCCTCGGCGCCGACTCGCGAGACGAGCGCGTGCACCACGACGTCCTTGGTGTGATCGAGGTCGGGCGGAAGCGCGACGCACGCTCCGATCGGGCCGAGCACGCCGTCGTTGAATCGGTAGCATTGGCCCTTGCCCTCGGCGAACTCCAGCCCGTTCGTGCCGTCCACGTAGACGACCAGCGGCGCGCCAGTAGAGACGGTGGTAAACGTGGCCAGCGGGATCGGGAGGAAGCCGACAGCGGCGTCGGTGCGGATGTCCCCGATCGCGGTTTCGTTCGCCTCAGCGAGAGCGGCGGCGGCGGTGAGAGTGGCCTCGAGCGAGGCGCCGATCGTGATCTGCGCGGCGACGTGCGGGCCCATCCACACCCAGTACTGGCCGTCCCGCACCTCGACGCAGTAGCCGGCGATCCCTCTGAGTGGGAGCCCGGTACCGTCGTCGATGTCGCCATCAGTGCTGACCGTCTGATTGTCCGCGACGTAGCAGACATCTCCGACCTTGGGGAGGTGACCGGCCTCGCCCTTCCAGCCGAACACGCCGTATTCGACCTCGGCCTCGAGAGAGTCGTTCGCGCCCCCCGCTTCCGAGCCCGTGCGGTTGTCGTAGTTCTGGCTCACCTTGCCGACCGCGTTGGCGGCGGTGGTCACGTCGTTGGCGACGATGCGGCCGTCGCTGTTGAGCTGCCCGATCGTTCCGCGCAGCAACAGCGTGTTGGCGGGCATCGGGTAGGTGCCCTTTTGCGGGATCGGCCCCTTGGTGGCCGTGAGTCGAGGTGCAGTGGTGGCAGCCATTGATCAATCCCTTTCGGCGCGCCGCGCCAGCCGGAGAGCGACGAAGCGCTTCCGCGCCTCGGGTGAGAGCTTGGCGGCCTGAGCTTCCTCGGCCGCGGTGAGGGTGACCGCACGCGCGGCAGGCGGCGCCACGGGGGCGGAGCGAGCGGTACGCAGCGTGGCCACGCGAGACCTCAGCTCGGCGATCGGCTCGCACAGCAAGCGGGCCACCGGGGCGCGCTGGGCGGGATCGCCACGCCACGCGGTGGCCGGGGTCTCTGCACCGAGCCGCACGAGGTCGCCCACGAGCAGGCGGCGCTCAGCAGACTCGGCCTCGGCGCGCTCGCCCTCGAGCACGTCGAGACGAGCACGGAGGGCGCGTAGCTCGCGCTTGGTCGCCATCTCGTCCTCGGGCTCCTCGTCGGGAGTGTCCGCGAGTGCGTCGGG